>PPYE01344498.1_pt1 | contig 10406 bp, 7 predicted proteins | sample 1559881 | NCBI WGS metagenome assembly PPYE01 (sample SAMN08240022, study PRJNA423297) | Human gut metagenome, whole genome shotgun sequencing project.
CAGTAGAAGAAGTTCAACAAATATTAGATAATAAGTTGAAACTTCCGGCTGGTTATTATTACACCTATGGAGGGCAGTTTCAAAATCTAAATGAAGCTAAAGACCGACTGATGATAGCCGTTCCTGCCGCGTTGTTGCTTATTTTTGTATTGCTGTTCTTTACGTTCCGTAATGTAAAATTAGCCCTGCTTATTTTTACTGCCATCCCTCTTTCAGCTATCGGTGGAATATTTGCCCTGTGGTTGCGGGATATGCCGTTCAGCATATCTGCGGGCGTTGGATTTATTGCCCTGTTTGGGGTTTCCGTACTCAACGGCATTGTGCTGATCGGACAATTCAAGCAATTGAAGGAAGAAGGCATGGATGATATTTACGAACGGGTACGAACAGGAACCGACATTCGATTGCGTCCTGTAATCATGACAGCATTGGTGGCTTCGCTCGGTTTCTTGCCTATGGCTCTTTCTACGAGTGCGGGAAGCGAAGTGCAAAAACCACTGGCAACGGTAGTTATCGGTGGATTGATAACGGCAACCATACTTACCTTATTGGTATTGCCTGCACTCTACATTATATTCAACTCGAAAATCAACTTAAAGCATAGGATAATGAAAATAGGAAAATCAACAACATTGCCAATAGTCGGTCTGCTAATTGCATTTTCTCTGTTTTCTGCCGAAAACGCCAACGCTCAAAGCAACCGTAAGTCTTTGCAGGAATGTATTGATATAGCCTTGAGGGGAAACCTGCAAATCCGTTCGGCAGATTTAGGAATAGAACAGGCGGAAGCCTTGCAGGGAACGGCATTCAACCCTGAAAAAACAAGCATTGAATACGCCCAAGACCCCATAATGCCCGGTTTGATTGATAAAAAAATCGGCATCACGCAAACATTCGAGTTCCCGACTGTATATATAAGTCAAGGGAAGATGCTGAAACAGGAGACCCTGTTGGCCGAAAGATCGAAAAGTATTACGCAGAATGAAATCGTGCGGGAAGTGTCTGAAACTTATTACAACATGCTTCACGCATTACAAACGGTCAATCTTTTACAGCAGCAGGACAGCATTTATGCCGATTTTTTGCAGAAGGCAACTGTTCGTTATAATACGGGCGAAAGCAGCCAACTGGAAAAAATGAATGCAGAAAACAGGTATCAGGAAAACCGCTTGCAGCTAAATCAAGCTATTTCAACGTTGGCAAGCCGTCAATTGGAAATGCAAACGCTGCTCAATACCGGAGAATCTATTTTGCCGCTGGAAAACGAGTTGCAAAAACTTCCCGACTTGGTTTCGTTGGATGTAGAATCGGTATCTGTTAATCCGTTGATGGGTTACTTCGATCAACAACTGAACGTCAGTATGGCACAGGCAAGTGTAGAAAAGAATAAACTGCTACCCGATATTTTTGGTGGATACAACTTTACGGATGCTAAAGTTCCGAGCTTTCAGATAGGAATCAGCGTACCCTTATTTTTCGGGGCACAACGCTCGAAAATCAAAGCAGCCAACATAAGGAGCACACAAATCGGCATGGAAAAACAACAAGCCCTGCAATCTCTGCAAAATGCTTATTCCGTGCAATACAACGAATATCTCAAAGCCAAAGAAAGTTTGACGTATTATGAAACCGCAGGCGTGGCACAGGCCAATGATATTGTGCGGGTCGCTAATGCATCCTATCAACTCGGAGAAATAGGCTACATGGAGTACATTCAAAACCTGCAAACAGCTATCGGTATCAAATTACAGTATGCCGGAGCAATGAACCGTTTCAACCAGTCAATTATTTTGTTAAACTATTTAAAAGGGAATCAGTAAAATGAAAACAACAATAAAATCAATCACAGCACTCCTTTTGCTGGCAGGTGCAATCGGATTTTCTTCGTGTACTGAAAGTGGAAAAAAGCAGGAAGAAACCGCGACAGAAGAGAGCCATTCGGAAGCCATTGAAGTGTCCGAAGAACAGATGAAAGCCGTTGGTATAGAGTTAGGGACGGTAGAAATGAAAAACCTCAACAGTGTGGTTAAAGCAAGCGGGCAAATGGCTTTGCTCCCTCAAAATAAAGCTGATGTTACATCACTGGCGGCAGGAATTATCAAGCAGATTATGGTTATTGAAGGAACTGCTGTGAAAAAAGGACAGACCGTTGCCCTATTGGAAAACCTCGAAATTGTGAAACTGCAAGAGGCTTATCTCGCCCAAAAGCAAGAACTGGCTTTCAGCTATCAGGAATACGAACGCCAGCAGGAATTGAGTAACCAAAATGCAGGAACGGGCAAAGTGTTTCAACAGGCTACATCCAAGTATGAAACGGATAAGGCTCGGCTTGCAGGACTTGAAACCCAGCTACGCCAACTGAATATAAACCCGGCAATGGCAGCAGCGGGAAATTTTGTTACGCAAATTCCCATCTTAGCCCCCATTAACGGAGTGGTTGGCGAGATTCACATCAAAACGGGAAGCTATGCCGATATGCAAACTCCGCTGATGGAAATTACAGATAATTCGCAGATACAATGCAATATACAGGTATTTGAGAAAGATTTCCCCAAAGTAAAAACAGGGCAGCAGGTAGAGATCGTCCTCACCAATATGGAGAATAAACCTATTTCGGGAAAAGTTCACAGTATCAACCAGTCGTTCGAGAACGACAGCAAATCCATTACCGTACACGTAAAAGTGAACAATCCTGACGGTGCGAAATTGCTTCCCGGCATGTACGTTTCGGCTCTGATTAACGTTGGCAATCAACTTGTAAGAGCTGTACCTGCCAATGCTATCGCCCATGCAGAAGGCAAACAGTTCATCTTTTTGTTTACTGGTATAGAAGAAGGATGCAATGACCCCGATTGCAAAGAAGAATGTGATGAGGACGGTAAAGTTTTCCAATTCAATAAAGTGGAAGTAATAACCGGTACATCGGAATTAGGTTTTGTGGAAATCACACCCTTAGAAACGATTCCCGAAAATGCGGAAATTATTTCAAAAGGAGCATTTTACATTATGTCTAAAATAAGTGGCGGGGAAGAGGAAGAAGAATAATTAAAAAAATGGGAAAGCATTTAAGATATATTACTTAGTAAAATAATCATAATTATGAGTAATTGTAGTGGTGGTAGTTGTTCAATAAACACTACCGGAAAAGAAGAAAATTTCTCTCAAAAGAAGGCGTATATAAGAGCATCCATTTCATTTATCATGCTCATAGCAGGCATAATCTTTTCTGCCACAGACCTATCTTTTTTTTCTAACAACTGGATAAGGCTGGCATGGTATATCATTGCTTACATTCCGGTCGGAATACCGGTAATAATGGAAGCATGGGAAAGTATTCGTCAGAAAGATGTATTCAGCGAATATACATTAATGAGTATCGCAACTATCGGGGCATTCTTCATCGGAGAATACCCCGAAGGAGTTGCTGTGATGCTGTTCTATGCTGTGGGAGAATTGTTTCAGGACAGTGCGGTAAACCGTGCAAAAAGAAGTATCAGCGCATTACTTGATGTGCGTCCTGAAACGGCAACAGTTATCAAGACAAATAGAACAGAAACAGTTTCGCCGGAGGATGTAAATGTGGGTGATATTGTTGAAGTCAAAGTTGGCGAAAGAGTTCCTCTTGATGGGATTTTACTGAATGAATCGGCATCTTTTAATACTTCGGCATTGACTGGCGAAAGCGTTCCCAGAACGATACGGAAAGATGAAGAAGTATTCGCTGGTATGATATTAACCGACAATGTTTCAAGAATTGAAGTAACAAAACCATTCGGCATGAGTGCTTTGGCTCGCATTCTCGACCTCGTTCAGAATGCGACAGAGAAAAAGGCTCCTGCCGAACAGTTTATTCGCAAGTTTGCCCGGATATACACCCCGATAGTGGTCGTATTGGCAGCACTGATTGTATTGCTGCCATTGGCATATTCAGCTATCAATCCCGCATTTGATTATGTTTTCTATGACTGGATTTATCGGGGACTTGTATTTTTAGTAATATCTTGTCCATGTGCATTGGTAATAAGTATTCCGCTTGGCTATTTTGGAGGTATAGGAGCCGCTTCAAGAAACGGTATATTATTCAAAGGAAGTAACTATCTGGAAGCTATTACAAAAGTTAATACAGTAGTAATGGACAAAACAGGAACACTGACACAGGGTGTTTTCAAAGTACAAAAGATTGTTCCTGCAAACCATTTACTTGAAACAGATTTAGTAAACATAGTTGCTTCAGTGGAAACTCAAAGTACACATCCGATTGCTAAAGCGATTGTTGAATATGCAAAGCAGCAGAATATCGAAATTATTAAGCCGGAAATTGTAAATGAAATAGCGGGACACGGATTACAGGCATCAATCGACAATAAAGCAATATTAGTAGGCAATCCCAAATTATTAAATAAAAACGGAATTGCATTTCCACCGGAGATAACTGTCATACCCGAAACGATTGTCGTTTGTGCCATCAACGGTTTATATGCAGGTTATATTCTCGTAGCGGATGCACCTAAAGCAGATGCAGCCACTGCGGTTAATGCTTTAAGAGAATTTGGTATCAAAAATATAGTGATGCTGTCCGGAGATAAGCAAGCTATCGTTTCAAAATTGGCGACAGAATTAAGCATACATCATGCTCACGGAGATTTGCTTCCAGAAGGGAAGGTAGAGTATATAGAGCAGTTGAAAGCTGATCCTTCAAACAATATTGCATTTGTAGGGGATGGAATAAATGATGCCCCTGTTCTTGCATTAAGTAATGTGGGTATTGCAATGGGCGGATTGGGTAGTGATGTTGCCATTGAAACAGCCGATGTTATTATACAAACCGATCAACCGAGCCTAATTGCTACTGCTATTGAAATAGGTAAAGCAACACGCCGAATTGTCATTCAAAATATAAGCCTTGCATTCGGGGTAAAACTGATTGTGTTGATTTTAGGAGCGGGCGGCTTAGCGACATTGTGGGAGGCGGTGTTTGCAGACGTAGGTGTATCACTTTTAGCAATCCTTAATGCTGTTAGAATTTTAAAAATGAAATTCTAAGAAATATTGTATAGAATATAAATATTATCCAAAGCAGTTCAATAAGTAATGGAAATATGTTTTATCAGAGAAATTACGATTGAAGCCCTGTCTTTACAAAATAAAGTACGAAATTATGATTCATTTTACTTCCCAGCTTAAAAAAGAAATAGATGCCAAGATTGAGCAAATAGAATGCTCTGAAATCAGTATGATTAACAAATCTTTGGAGGCTTCTCATATCCTTACTGAAGTATTCAATCAGTTGAAAATATTTATCCTGTCATACACTTTTAAAGATGAGGAAGAAGAAGTATTATTTTTCAAAGAAATAAAACCCCGATTTTGTTCCCGCTTGATATACTATCGAAAGATCTATAACATTGAGATAAACCGTCCTGCGGGTATAGAAAAGCAACGGGAATATCTATGTGAAATGCTAAATGATATAAACAGATACAACTGCAAGCGGCTCGATTTTATACGCTACTACCGGTCAAGTTCATCACATTTGGATTCACTTTATTTCCTACGTGGTCAGACAAATGCAGAACAATATATGGAAACGTTTCGCCATGAATTTGACCAAAACTTTTCTACCAACTGCGATTTCAAAGTAGGAAAGATTCTAGCGAATGATATGCTTTCTGCTTATTTAATGGACGAAATAGAACTACTGAAAGACAATGGGATTAAAATTTTCACTAATGGTTTTCCCGCCACCAAAATAACATGGATGGGAAGTAAGGCGGAATTGCAAGAACAAATTTTCTCATGGGATTGTGCGGGAATATTCGGAAAAGTACCGCAAACACAACTATTCGATTATATCCAAAATGTATTCAACATTCAATTAGACCGTAACCTCTCACGAAGTTTCGATGACCTGAAAATACGGAATACCCCTACACCATTTCTTGATAAACTAAAAAACGCTTTATTGCGGCGTATGGGCAGAAAATAGCCAATACCGATGTCGGTATTTTTAGTAGAACACCCGATTTTGATGCTGATTTAGGTCAAAATCGGGTGTTTTAACGTATAATCCGCATTATACCGACCTTTTCTAACTTTTCTGTCCCTGCTTTTTGACGAATAAATCATTTTTAATTCACTGTTAATAAGCGAATTGGAAAATATTTTCAAGAAATATCATACCGACCTCGTTAGCGACTATTGAGAAACGCCCGAACTTTGCAGCAAATTAATAAGTTACGAATATGAAAGTAATAGTCATAGAATCGGAAGCCTATAAAAGATTGGTTCAAAAAATCGACTGGATTCATACCTATGTGAAAAAGCAGGAGAAAAAGAACACCATCATACAAGAACCCGACCCCTTGGAGGTTTGGCTAAACGATGAAGATGCGGTTGCCATACTGCGGGTAAGTAAACGTACCATGCAGCGGTTACGCAGCAATAGGAAAATAACATATTCCATTCGGGGTGGTAAAGCATGGTATACACTGGCGGAGGTTAAACGTCTATTATCCGGTCGTGTAGTAAGAAACGATAAACAGGAAGGAGGCAAGCCATGAGTGAGGACGAAGGATTAAAAGATTGGATGCGGGAATGGTTCGAACAATTTATGGGGCGTTTTGACCGACTGGATAAATTTATGGATATAATGAGTGGGCGGCATAATGTTCTGAACGGCGAGCGGCTTTTGGATAATCAGGACTTGTGCCAACTGCTGAACGTGAGCAAACGGACTTTGCAACGTTACCGCTCTGCGGGCGAACTGACTTACATAACTATTCATCATAAGATTTTCTACACAGAGAAAAACGTAGAAAAATTCATCCGCGATCATTTTTCCAAAGGTGATAATGACAGCGAAACGGAACTTGAACCTGAACCATCCGGTTAGTTTTTCTGATTTATCCATTGTTGAAACCCCGTTCAGTCGTGAGATAGAGCGGGGTTTGCTGTTTCTGACAGACACTAAAAAGGCGGATTGCTCCGCCTTGAAAACCGTTTCCGGTTTGGTTATGAATGCCGGAATACATAACCGTCATCGAACCAGTAGTCGGTCATAAACAAATCGCGAGCAAACTTTTCATAGTCAAAGTAAGTTTTCGCAAATTCCGGCAGGTCGTAGCATTCTTCAACAACTTCATACGCATAATCTTCTTCATCCTTGTATGCGCCCTGAAAGTCATCCTCAAAAGAGGAAATAAGGTCGTTTATATCTTTAGAGCTTAGGTCGTAGCTTTCGTGGTTCAGCCAGACCTCGAATGCTGCCTTTTTATCATCGTCCATATCTCCTATGGCTTCGATAATTTCAAATATGTTATCGGACAGCCAGCTTTCACCTATTAGTCCGGAGGGTATATATTCCCAATCCTGAAACATTAATTCGGGGTCTTCCTCGTCCTTGTGTAGCTCGCGGCAAGCCTCGTAAAATTCTTCTTTATCGGAATAATCCGAAAGGTCTAACCACTTACCGAAAATTGAACCTTCATTATACTTGGCGTAAGTTCCTACATAAATCCGTGCTTCTGATATATTTTCCATAACCTTAATTTTTAATCGGCATCTGCCGGGTTGATTTTTAATTCAGGTGCATTTCCGGTGTAGGAATTAGGGCTGTCAAGTATTCACGGATAAAATACTACCCTGAACTTATACGGCGTGGAGATTTTTCCGTGAACCTGCAAGGCTTGTACTTTACTGCCCGTTAAGATTCCGTAAACACCTTTGCGCCATGATAGAAAATAACCCACCGGGGCAGTTGTAGTATGCGTTAAGGTGGAAAATGTAAAATGCGGGATTTTTAATGCTTACGCCTATGAATGGAGGTTCTTATTTAATAATGTGGTTTCCTGCCGTAACCAATAAGGAAGATAAAAGATGCTGCCGTTTCAACCGGACGAAAGGAGAACCGATAATAGTATAAGATTGGGAATACCCGGTTTACAGGGGAAAACGATGTCGCTTTATATATAAATGCGAGCCTTTGATATGGACGAAAAAAAGGCATCCGAAGCCTTGCCCCGGATGCCCACCACTAAAAGATCAATGTTAAACGACTATTCCGAATCGTAAAACAAAGTCTTTCAGTGGCAAAGATAATGAAGATTTTACTTAGAACGTCGTTTTTTGCTACCTCCTTTATTCTGCGGGAACTCAAAGACTGTTTTATAGTCCGCATCGAATTTGACTGCTGCCTCGAAAGTGCTTCCGGTCTTACTGCTTACAAAACCTTTAATAAGGGCGGTCTTGCCGTTCATCAAGAGGTCTATAAGTTGCCCGTCCGTCAGTTCCTTTTTAGCAATGGAACGCCATACGGTAAGTCCGCAGGCTTCATTCTGACACTTGGCGACTTTATTGTAGATAACCACATTCCCGCTCTTGCATTTCGGGCAAGGGCATGACTGGCGGTTATCCTGCCGTTCAAATGTCATATCAAGCAATTCGGACGTTATCTGTGAAGCATATACCTCTATTGCTTTATGGAATGTCGATGCCTCCATATCGCCCGAAGCAATCTTATTCAGGGCTTGTTCCCATTGCCCGGTCATGGCAACGTCCGCAATCTTCTTATCCTTTACCGCCAGATAGACCACCAGCCCTTTGTTTGTCGGGACAAGGGATTTCTTTTCACGGGTGATATACTCGCGGGAAAACAGAGTTTCAATAATCGCCGCACGGGTAGCGGGCGTTCCGATACCGCAGTCTTTCATCGCCTCCCGTTCTTCTTCGTTCTCTACTTCCTTACCTGCACTCTCCATCGCCGCAAGCAATGAACTTTCCGTGTGAAGCGGTCGGGGCTTGGTTTGCTTCTCCTGAATTTCGCAATCGCGGACAGATAGACTATCACCTTCTATGAGGGCGGGCAGAACTGCCGTATCGTCCTCATCGTTTGGCTCGTCCTTAAAGTTAAATACTGACCTCCAACCGGGGACGAGCGTAACGCTGCCTTTGCAGGAGAAGTGTACGCCGCCCGCGTCAAGCGAAACGGTGGTGTTCTCTTTGATGCAACGTTCGCCGAAGGCTTCAAGCATACGCCCGGCAACCATATCGTAGATAAGCTGTTCGTCTTTGGATAATCCGGTAGCCGGATCTTCCGTAATAATCAGCGCATGGTGGTCGGTAACTTTCGTATCGTCCACCGAACGGGTATTAAGCGTTGTATCGAATCTGCTGTCAATATACGCACCAAAAAGAGGATGCGAACGAAGCATAGCGATCAGGTGCGGTATTTCCTCCAGTACATCTTTGGAGATATATCGGCTACCTGTTCGTGGGTACGAAATCTTTTTTGCTTCGTATAAAGCCTGTGCTATCGTCAGGGTCTTATCCGCCGAAAAACCATGCTTACTGTTGGCTTCCTTTTGAAGCGTGGTAAGGTCGTATAGCAAGGGCGGTTCCTGTTTGACCTCTTTACGCTCTACGCCTGTAACCTTAACCGGTCCGGCAGCTTTGACCTGTGCTGTTACTTCTTCGGCAATGGTTCGGGTAACGAATTTACCTACGGAAAGGGCGGGAAAAGCCACAGCATCTTTCGCCGTATGCAGCTTCAGGCGGAAATAGGTTTGCGGCTTGAAATCCTTGTTTTCAAGGTATCTACTGCAAATAATCGCCAGTGTCGGGGTCTGCACCCTGCCGAGCGACCAGACACCATAACCAGCCGAAATAGAAAGTGCCTGACTTGCGTTAATGCCGACAAGCCAATCAGCGGTACTGCGGGCTTTCGCCGAAGCATATAGGTTATCGTAATCACTTCCGGGACGTAGGGTTTGGAAACCGTCTTTGATTGCTCTGTCGGTAAGTGAGCTAATCCACAAACGGCGGAACGGAAGTGAACTGCCTATATACTCAAATATATAGCGGAATATGAGTTCTCCTTCACGTCCGGCATCGGTAGCTACAATAATTTCATCTCCAAGATTGAATAATTCCCGAATAACTTTTAGTTGCTTCATCACGCCGGGATCATTCTTATACTCCTTGCCCTCTTTCACCTGACGGGGCAGTAGCTTAAATTCTTTCGGGAGTATCGGCAGGTTCTCACGCTTAAAACCCTCGATGCCGTAATGCTCCGGCATGGCAAGCCCGACCAAATGCCCGAAAGCCCATGTAACGGCATAGCCGTTACCCTCTATATAGCCATCTTTCTTGTTATTTGCGCCGACTATGGCTGCTATACTCTTAGCCACAGACGGTTTTTCTGCAATTATAATTTTCATTTTAACATTGATTTTTTAGTGGTTGAAATAATGGATTACATTTTGCGCCCTTTCCCTTTCTTCGGAGCAGCAGGAGATTGTTTCTGTTCCTGCTTCTGCTCTTTTTTCTCCGCCTGCTTTTCGGTAGGCTGCGACTGACCTTTCTTTAGCGGTTCGGTCGAATGCTTGGTCGCTTCGTTGGTCTTACCCTCG
>PPYE01433736.1_pt1 | contig 10404 bp, 11 predicted proteins | sample 1559881 | NCBI WGS metagenome assembly PPYE01 (sample SAMN08240022, study PRJNA423297) | Human gut metagenome, whole genome shotgun sequencing project.
TACGAGTTCATCACCGCCCAGCCCGCCGCCCGGGCCGCTGTGGACAAGGCGGCGGATTACGGCGCGGCCCAGGTGCTGGTGCAGGGCGTGGCGGACGTGATTCTGGAATTTGAGGACCATCTGGAGCTGGTGGACTACAAGACCGACCGGAACAAAACCCCCGAACAGTTTCTGGCCGCCTACCGGCCCCAGCTGCTTTTGTATGCGACGGCCATCCGCCGCCGGTTTGCAAAGCCGCTCACCAAAATGACCCTCTACAGCTTCTCGCTGGGCAGGGAGATCGACGTGCCGCCGGAAACCGAATAAAACGAAAACCGCCCCCGGGCCTGCATCGCGCAGCGCCGGGGACGGTTTGTTTTTGTTATTGGGCCTGACCGGGGAGCTCCTCAGGAGCAATCTCCTCAGGGGTAGGGGAGTATGCCTCCTCCGGTTCCTCACAGAAGGAGGAGAAGCCGTGGGTGTCGTGGAATTTCACCAGCGCCCGGTAGAAGGCTTTTTTCAGGATAAAATACAAGATCAGCATCTTGATTGCCCAAATGGCAATGGTGGGCACAAGATACATCAACGAAACCAATACATCATCCATAGTGATCCTCCTTCACATCGCTGTTCACAGCACAAACGCCAGCAGCACCGCCGCACCGGCGCAGCACAGGCAGGCGTAGGCCCGCTGGTCGGAAAGGGTCTCATCGTCCTTCGCGCGGATTGCACCAATGGTGAAATAGGGCACAAGTCCCGCCAGCAATGCCAGCAGCCCGAGCAGGATGAGTTCCGCCATAAGACCATCATCCCTTCACAACAGTTTCTCTGCTTTCAGTGTAAAAAACAGGGAAGCGTTTGTCAATAAAAAGAGCGAAACCTTCGGGGAATGAATGGCGTTTTTTGTGGAAAGAGCTGATTCAAAAAATACTTGGCGAAAACGGCAAAAATCCCTTGACGGCGGCATCCCGGCGTGCTATACTAGACCGGTAAAGAAAGCAGCAACCGGTTTAGCCGCCGTGCTCACCTTGCGGCCCAATGGGGCCCGGGTCATATGTGCGACGATCTGTTTTGAAGCAAAACGGGTCCATTGCGTGTGTACTGCGCGGCTGCCGATTCGGCGGCCGCGTTTCATTTTATCACAGTTTTGAAATCAAATTGGAGGTGTATCCACATCGCTACGAACGGCAAAAAAGAGCTTGAGATCAACGAGGGCATTCGTGACAAAGAGATCCGTCTGATCGGCGCGGATGGCAGCCAGCTGGGTGTGATGTCCAGCCGCGAGGCGCTGCGCATGGCCGAAGAGCAGAATCTGGACCTGGTAAAGATCGCCCCCCAGGCGGTCCCCCCCGTGTGCAAGATCCTGGACTACGGCAAGTACCGCTTCGAGCAGCAAAAGCGTGAGAAAGAGGCCAAGAAGAACCAGAAGGTCGTCGAGATCAAGGAGATCCGCCTCTCGCTCAACATCGACACGAACGACTTCAACACCAAGGTCAACCAGGCCGCCAAGTTCATCAAGGCTGGCCACAAGATCAAGGTGTCCATCCGGTTCCGCGGCCGTGAGATGGCGCACACCAACCTCGGCCTGGAAGTGGAAAAGCGCTTCGCCGAGGCTCTGCCCGACGCGGTGGTGGATAAGCAGCCGAAGCTCGAGGGCCGCAGCATGCAGATGTTCATGAGCCCCAAGCCCAACAAGTAATTCAAACAACTAGGAGGAAATTACAATGCCTAAGATCAAAACTCACTCCGGTGCGAAAAAGCGTTTCAAGCTGACCAAGAACGGTAAAGTAAAGCGCGGCCCCGCCTACCACAGCCACATCCTGACCAAGAAGAGCACCAAGCTCAAGCGCGGCATGCGTAAGAACGCCTACGCCGACAAGACCAACGCAGCTGCCGTAAAGGCCATGCTGCCCTACGCCTAAGCCTTATTTCGCTTAGACGGAACGGACTTTTTAACTTTTAGATTGTGACTGTAAAGGAGATATAAACAATGGCACGTATCAAAGGCGCTATGATGACCCGCAAACGCAGAAAGAAGACTCTGAAGCTGGCCAAGGGCTACTTCGGCAGCAAGTCCAAGCACTTCAAGATGGCCAAGCAGCAGGTCATGAAGAGCGGCAACTACGCTTTCGTTGGCCGTAAGCTGAAGAAGCGTCAGTTCCGCAACCTGTGGATCACCCGCATCAACAACGCTGTTCGCGCTCAGGGCATGAACTACTCCAGCTTCATGAACGGCCTGAAGAAGTCTGGCATCGAGCTGAACCGCAAGATGCTGAGCGAGATGGCCATCAACGATCCCGCTTCCTTCACCGCTCTGGTGGAGACCGCCAAGAAGGCTCTGTAAGTTGATAACCAAAAGCAACGCCCGCGCACGCGCACGGGCGTCGCTTTGTATATGGGCGGCTGCCGCGCTTTTTGCGCAACGCGCGGCGCCGCTTTCTCCACACAAGCAGACCAAATAAGGAACTGAACACATGCCAGAACGCATTACCAGCCGTGAAAACGGCAAAATAAAATATGCCTGCAAACTGGCCCAGAGCGCAGCCTTCCGCCTTGAAGAAAAAGCTTTCTTCGCGGAGGGCTTAAAGCTCTGCCTGGAGCTTGCAAAATCCTGCCCTATAAAGGTAATATATTATACGGAGAAGGCTCTGGCCAAATCGCCGGAGCTGAAACGCTTTGCCTGCGAGCAGTATCTGGTCCAGGACCATGTGGCCGAGAAACTGGCGGGCACCCAGTCCAACCAGGGGGTGTTCGCGGTGTTCGGCCAGCCTTCTGCCAACTTCCTGGACCTGTCCCACAACGGCCGCTTTCTGGCGCTGGAGCGGGTGCAGGACCCGGGCAACGTGGGCGCGCTGATCCGCAGCGCTGCCGCCTTCGGGTTTGACGGGGTGATCTTAAGCCCCGGCTGCGCCGATCCCTTCGGCCCCAAGGTGCTGCGCGCCAGCATGGGCGCGGCGGGCCGGATGCCGGTGGTCACCTGCCCGAACCTGGCCGACGCACTGGCCCAGCTGCGGGCCTGGGGCAGCACCTGCCTTGCCGCCGCGCTGTACAACAGCCGCCCGCTGAATGAGGTGGATGGCGCATACCCCAATGGGGTGTGCGTGGTCATCGGCAGCGAGGGGCAGGGCCTTTCCGACGGGGTGATCGCCGCCTGCGACGCGGCGGTGCGCATCCCCATCACCGGCAAGGTGGAAAGCCTGAACGCCAGCGTGGCGGGCAGCGTACTTCTGTGGCATTTTCGGGGGGAGATTCAGTGACGGAGCGGCGGCAGCTGGAATGGCTTTGGCTTTCGGCGGTGCTGGGGGCGGGCGCGGCCCATTGCGGCCGGGTACTGGCCCTTTACGGCACCCCGGGAGAGCTGTATGAAGCAGTGGGCAGGGAGGACATGTCCGGCCTGCTCACCCCGGCCCAGCTTCACCGTGCCGAGCAGCTGACCCCGGAGCGGTTTGCGCCGCTTCTGGCCCGCTGCCATCACATGGGCGTGCGGGTGCTTTGCCTGGACGAGGAGGACTATCCCGCCCGGCTGGCCTCCCTTTCCGACGCGCCCCCGGTGCTCTACTGCACCGGCGATGTGTCCGCCCTTTCTCAGCCGGCGGCTGTGGCCATGATCGGCAGCCGCCGCCCCAGCAGCTATGGGGTGGAGGCCGCCGCCCTGATCGGCGGCCAGCTGGCCCAGGCGGGCGTCTGCCTTGTGAGCGGTCTGGCCGATGGGCTGGACAGCGAGGCCCACAAGGCCGCCGTGGCTGCCGGTGCTCCCACCGTTGGGGTTCTGGGCACCGCCATCGACAAGACCTACCCGGTGACCAACCGCCGCCTGCGCTCTCAGATGGAGCAGGGCTGCGGCGCGGTCATCAGCGAATTTGCCCCGGGGGAAGCCACCGGGGCGGGGGGCTTTCTGCAGCGCAACCGGATCATCGCCGCCCTGGCGGATGCGGTCTGCGTGGTGGAGGCCCGCCAGAAAAGCGGCACCATGAACACCGTAGGCCACGCAAAGCGCTACGGTCGCACCGTCTTCGCGGTGCCGGGCGCCATCTTCAGCCCCCTGTGCGGGGGCACCAACCAGCTGCTGGAGGAGGGGCAGGCCTATGCCGCCCCCAGCGCAGCACCAATCCTGCGGCATCTGGGCATCGAGCCCGCGCCGCAAAAAAGCGTTTCCCGCCGGGCACGCCCGGCAACCCCACCTTTGAGCGCCGAGGCGAAGGCCATGCAGAAGGCGCTCACCAGCCAGGCCCAGGGCCTGGAACCACTGGCCAAAGCGGCCGGCCTTTCCGCCGGTCAGGCGCTGGCCGCCCTGATGGAGCTGGAGGTCAGCGGCATTGCCGTTTCCGGCGCCGGAGGGCAATACCGGCGCGCATAAACAGCTGCCCGCCCGTTTTGCGGCAGGGCGCTCTGTGCAAGGGAGAGTACTATGTCTAAGCTAGTTATCGTGGAGTCGCCTGCCAAGGCGAAGACCATTCGGAAATATCTGGGCGATGGCTATGAAGTCACCGCCAGCATGGGCCACATCCGCGATCTGCCCGCCAGCCAGCTGGGCATCGATGTGGACCACGACTACACCCCGCAGTATATCAACATTAAGGGCAAGGAAAAGCTCATCAAGGAATTGAAGAGCGAGGCCAAAAAGGCCGACCAGGTCTTTCTTGCCACTGACCCGGACCGTGAGGGCGAGGCCATCAGCTGGCATCTGGCCCATCTGCTGGGTCTGAACATCGAGGACGCCAACCGGGTCACCTTCGGCGAGATCACCAAGAAGGGCGTTACCGAGGGCATGGCCCATCCCCGGGCCATCGACATCGACCTGTTCAACGCCCAGCAGGCCCGCCGTATCCTGGACCGTCTGGTGGGCTACAAGCTCAGCCCGTTTCTGTGGCGCAAGGTGCGCCGGGGCCTGTCCGCCGGACGGGTGCAGAGCGTGGCCGTGCGGCTGATTGTGGACCGGGAAAAGGAGATCGAGGACTTCAAGCCCGAGGAATACTGGAACCTGGACGCCACCCTGTCGCCGCCGTCCAGCCAGAAAAAGTTCACCGCCCGCTTCTACGGCACCGCCGCGGGCAAAAAGATGGAGGTCACCAACGAGGCCCAGGCCATGGGCATCGTGAAGGACCTGGAGGGCGCGGACTACACCGTGACCGAACTCAAGCGCGGCCACCGCAAGAAGGTTCCCGCACCGCCCTTCATCACCTCCACCCTGCAGCAGGAGGCCAGCCGCCGCCTGGGCTTCACCGCCACCCGCACCATGCGCGCCGCCCAGACTTTGTACGAAGGCGTGGACATCGCCGGGCGGGGCACCATGGGTCTGATCACCTACATGCGTACCGACAGCCTGCGCGTCTCCGACGAGGCAGTGGCCGGTGCCAAGGAGTATATCACCGAAGCCTACGGCGAGCGGTACGTCTGCCCCACCAAGCGCACCTACAAGAGCCGCAGCGCCACCGCCGCCCAGGACGCTCACGAAGCCATCCGGCCCAGTGTGCCGTCCCTGACCCCGGACGAGGCGGAAAAGAGCATCTCCGGCGACATCGCCAAGCTTTACCGGCTGATCTGGAGCCGGTTCATCGCCAGCCAGATGAGCGACTGCGAGCAGGACACCGTCTCCGCCCACATCACCGCGGCGGACTACCAGTTCCGGGCCAGCGGTTACGTGGTCACCTTCGAGGGCTTCACCGCCCTGTACGAGGAGGCCACCGACGAGAAGGAGAAGAAGGAGACCGCCCTGCCTCCGCTGGAACAGGGCCAGACCCTGAAGCTGCGGGCTCTGACCCCGGAGCAGAAGTTCACCCAGCCCCCCGCCCGCTACACCGAGGCGACGCTGATCCGCAGCCTGGAGGAAAACGGCATCGGCCGCCCCTCCACCTACGCGCCCATCATCACCACCATCATCGACCGTGGCTATGTGGAGCGGGAGCAGAAGAAGCTCAAGCCCACCCTGCTGGGCCGCACCATCAACGATCTGATGATGCAGGAATTCCCGGACATCGTGGACGTGACCTTCTCCGCCGGCATGGAAAAGAACCTGGATAAGGTGGAAAACGGCAGCGCCGACTGGCGCACCACCATCGATGCCTTCTACAAGGGCTTTGCCGCCGCGCTGGAAAAGGCCGAGAAGGACATGGAGGGCAAGAAGATCAAGGTGCCCGACGAGGAGACCGACGAGATCTGCGAAAAGTGCGGCCGCAAGATGGTCATCAAGACCGGCCGCTACGGCAAGTTCCTGGCCTGCCCGGGCTTCCCGGAATGCACCAACACCAAGCGCCTGGTGAAGGACACCGGCGGCAAGTGCCCTAAGTGCGGAGGCCGTATGCTGCTGCGTAAGAGCGCCAAGGGCCGTGTGTACTACGGCTGCGAGAATTACCCCAACTGCGACTTTATGACCTGGGATGAGCCGGTGGCCCAGACCTGCGAGAAGTGCGGCGCGACCCTGTTCAAGAAAGGCAGCCGCCTGTACTGCGCAAAGGACGGCTGCGGCTTTGAGACCCAGGTGAACAAACAGTAACGGAGAGCTATGGAAAAACAAGTAACGATCTTAGGGGCGGGCCTTGCAGGCTGCGAGGCCGCCCTCTGGCTGGCCGAGCAGGGCGTGCAGGTGGACCTGTACGAGCAGAAGCCGGTCAAATTCAGCCCCGCCCACAAAAGCGAGGGCTTTGCCGAGCTGGTCTGCTCCAACAGCCTGAAGGCCGACCGGCTGGACTCTGCGTCCGGCCTGCTCAAGGCCGAGATGAAGCTGCTGGGCAGCCATCTGCTGAAGGCCGCCGAGGCCACCCGCGTGGCAGCGGGCGGCGCGCTGGCCGTGGACCGGGACGCCTTCAGCGCCGCGGTCACCGAGATGGTGAAGAGCCAGCCGAATATCACCCTGCATACCGGCGAGGTCACCGTCATCGACGAGAACCGGCTGACCCTGGTGGCCACCGGCCCCCTCACCGAGGGCGCTCTGGCTGACGAGATCACCCGGCTGACCGGGGGCGATAAGCTGAGCTTTTACGACGCGGCGGCCCCCATCGTCACCGCCGAGAGCCTGGACATGAACAAGGTGTTCGCCGCCAGCCGTTACGGCCGGGGCGACGCGGACTACCTGAACTGCCCCTTTAATAAGGAGGAATACGAGGCCTTCCATGCGGCGCTGGTCGGCGCCGAGCGGGCCCCTCTGCATGAGTTCGACGGCAAGCTCACCGTCTACGAGGGCTGCATGCCCATCGAGGTGATGGCGGGCCGCGGAGCCGACACCATGCGCTTCGGGCCGCTGCGCCCGGTGGGCCTCACCGATCCCCGCACCGGCCACCGGCCCTGGGCCAACGTGCAGCTGCGGCGGGAGAACGCGGGCGGCACCCTCTACAACATCGTGGGCTTCCAGACCAACCTGAAATTCGGCGAGCAGAAGCGGGTGTTCTCCATGATTCCCGGCCTGGAAAATGCCGAATTCGTGCGCTACGGTGTGATGCACCGGAACACTTTCCTGAACAGCCCCCACCTGCTGAGTGCGGGTCTGAACCTGAAAAAGCACCCCAAGGTGTATTTCGCGGGTCAGATCACCGGCTTTGAGGGCTACATGGAAAGCGCCGCCTGCGGCCTGCTGGCAGCCCGCAGCATCCTGGCCGCACTGGAGGAGCGTCAGCTGCCCAAGCTGCCCGCCGAGACCATGCTGGGCCAGCTGGTGCGCTACATTACCACCGAGAACAAGAACTTCCAGCCCATGGGCGCGAACATGGGCATCCTGCCCCCGCTGGCCGAGCATATCCGGGACAAGCGGGAGCGGTACCTGGCCATTGCCAACCGGGCGGTTGCCGCCATGGAGCAGTGGACCGAAAACGCGCAGTAAAAACGAAGCGAAACACAGCAGCATAGAAAGGGTGTGCAAACCATGAAAATCATTCTGGACGCAATGGGCGGCGACAACGCCCCCGCCGAGATCCTGAAGGGCGCGGCCGACGCAGTGGTTACCTTTGCGCCGGATCTGGAGATCATCGCCGTGGGCGATGCCGAGAAGATCGCCGCCTGTGCCAGGGAAAATAACCTGAAGCTGGATCACATCGAGATCGTGAACGCCACCGAGACCATTGAAATGTGCGACGAGCCTGCCAAGGCCGTGCGCACCAAAAAGGACTCCAGCATGGTGGTGGGCCTGCAGCTGCTGGCCGAGGGCAAGGGCGACGCCTTTGTGTCCGCCGGCTCCACCGGCGCGCTGCACGTGGGCACCAGCCTGATCGTGCGCACCGTGAAGGGCATCAAGCGCCCGGCGCTGGCCACCATCATCCCCGGCAAGACCCCCTTCATGCTGCTGGATTCCGGCGCCAACGTGGAATGCCGCCCCTCCATGCTGGAGGCCTTCGGCGTCATGGGCAGCGTCTACATGGAAAAGGTCATGGGCGTAAAGAACCCCCGCGTGGCCCTGGTGAACAACGGCGCAGAGGAGTCCAAGGGCACCCCCACCTATGTGGAGGCCCACGCCCTGCTGAAAGCCAATAACCGCATCAACTTTGTGGGCAACGTGGAGCCCCGGGACATCCCCGCCGGCGTGGCCGACGTGGTGGTGGCCGACGGCTTCACCGGCAACGTGATCCTCAAGCTCACCGAGGGCCTGGCCAAGTTCTTCGGCGCAAAGCTGAAGGGCCTGTTCAAGAGCGGCGTCAAGGGCGCACTGGCCTACCTGCTGCTCAAGGGCGGCGTGGCCGACTTCAAAAAGGGCATGGATGTCGACGAGTACGGCGGTGCGCCCTTCCTGGGAGCGGCCAAGCCGGTCATCAAGGCCCACGGCTCCTCCAATGCCCGGGCCATCCATCAGGCCATCCGCCAGGCGAAGCTCTGCGTGGAGAACGATCTGTGCGGCGTGATGGCCCGCAACCTGACCAGCGAAGAGAAAGAAGCGTAAAACATGCATCAGTTGGAAACCATCATCGGTTATACATTCAAAGATCCCACCCTGCTGGAAACCGCCCTCACCCACACCAGCTTTGCCAACGAGAGCAAGACCCCCATCCACCACAACGAGCGGCTGGAGTTTCTGGGCGACAGCGTCTTGTCCATCGTGGTGGCGGATCACCTGTTCCATCAGTGGAAGGACCGTCCGGAGGGTGAACTGACCCGCGCCCGGGCCAGCCTGGTGTGCGAAAGCGCCCTGTACGAGTTCGCCAAGGAGATCGACCTGGGCAGCTTTCTGCGCCTGGGCAAGGGCGAGGAGCGGGGCGGCGGCCGCCACCGCCCCAGCGTGGTGAGCGACGCCTTCGAGGCCCTCATCGCCGCTCTGTATCTGGACGGCGGCATCGAGGTGGCCCGTGCCTTCATTCTGCCCTTCATCACCGAGGGCAAGACCGCCGAGGCGGACTACAAGACCCAGCTGCAGGAGGTCATCCAGCAGAACCCGGAGGAGCGGCTGCGCTACGAGCTGGAGGGCGAGGACGGCCCGGACCACGACAAGCGGTTCTCCATGGCCGTGTACCTGAACTCCAACCTGATCGGCCGGGGCGTGGGTCACAGCAAAAAGGCCGCCGAACAGGCCGCCGCCAAGGAGGCCCTGCGCCTGATGGGCCTGGTGGACTGAATCGGGCCGGTGTGGCGCGGGGAACCCCCTGTGCCGCGCCGTTTTTGCCCGGCACGAGAAAACAGCGCAGCCCAAAACGCTGCTGCGCGGCTTTCTCCTGCCGGAGCGAAGCAACAGCATTCGCATCCAAATGATCCCAGGGAGGATTTATGGTATTAAAGGAACTAGAGATACAGGGCTTCAAAAGCTTCCCGGACCGCATCAAGATCCCCATTGACCGGGGCATCACCGCGGTGGTGGGGCCGAACGGTTCCGGCAAAAGCAACATCTCCGACGCCATCCGCTGGGTGCTGGGCGAGACCAGCAGCCGCCAGCTGCGCGGCGCGGGCAAGATGGAGGACGTGATCTTCGGCGGCACCCAGAGCCGCGGGGCCATGGGCTTTGCCAGCGTGAACCTGACGGTGGACAACTCCGACCGCCGCATCGACGTGAACGCCGACGAGGTGGTCATTGGCCGCAAGTACTACCGCAGCGGCGAAAGTGAGTATTCCATAAACGGCCAGAACGTGCGCCTGAAGGACATCTACGAGCTTTTCCTGGACACCGGCCTCGGCCGGGACGGCTACTCCATCATCGGGCAGGGCCGTATTGCCGAGATCGTGGGCGCGAAAAGCGCCGAGCGCCGGGAGATTTTTGAGGAGGCCAGCGGCATCGCCCGCTACCGCTACCGCAAAAACGAGGCCGAGCGCCGTCTGGCCAGCGCCGAAGATAATCTGGAGCGCCTGCACGACATTCTGGACGAGCTGGAAAGCCGGGTGGGTCCCCTGGAAAAGGAGAGCGCCAAGGCCCAGCAATTCCTGGAGCTTTCCGCCCGCCGCAAGGAGCTGGAGGTCACCCTCTGGGTGGACAGCGTGAAAACCGCCAAGGAGACCGTGCGCGGCCAGCAGCGCCGC
>PPYE01072910.1_pt1 | contig 10400 bp, 8 predicted proteins | sample 1559881 | NCBI WGS metagenome assembly PPYE01 (sample SAMN08240022, study PRJNA423297) | Human gut metagenome, whole genome shotgun sequencing project.
ATATATACTAATGCGGGCGAATAATTATTCGCCCGCATTAGTATATATATCCGAACTTCTTCCTTTCTATTAAGATTATACAATATGCATTATACAATTTGTATAATACAAAACAAATAATTACCTTTGTGTATCCAATGAATATACATCATGACCCAGAAAGAGAAGAACCCTTTTATCCTCACCGGAGCTATTCCCGCCGAATACTTCTGTGACCGCCAGGAAGAATCGAAACGCCTCATCCGCACCGTAACCCAAGGAGGCAACCTCTGCCTCATATCTCCACGCCGCATGGGTAAGTCTAAATTAGTCCGTTTCTGCTATGACAAACCGGAGATAAGCGAAGCATACTACACCTTCTATATCGACATACTCCATACCTCCAGCCTACGTGAATTTACCTATGCTTTCGGACAAAGTGTATTCGAGACTTTACGCAGCCAAAGCCGGAAGATGCTGACCATGCTGACACAGGGATTAAAATCCTTACAAGCAAAGTTTGGCTTCGACCCCATAAACTACACCCCTACTTTCAGCCTTGAATTAGGAGACATCACCACACCCGAATTCACCTTGAAAGAGATATTTCAATGTCTGGAACAAGCAGACAAACCCTGTATCGTAACATTCGACGAATTCCAGCAGATAACTAAATATCCCGAAAAGAATGTGGAAGCCTTGCTCCGTTCCCACATCCAGCACCTCGGAAATGTCCATTTTATCTTTGCCGGAAGCGAACGTCATCTGGTGTCGGAAATATTCCAGTCATCGGCACGCCCTTTCTATAATAGTACCGACATGATGGAGCTTCATCCCATAATCACCCAAGAATACATACCTTTCGTAACGAAATGGTTCAATACTTATCAAAAGACAATTTGTGAAGACTTAATACTACGCACCTACCGGCTCTTCGAAGGAAACACTTACTATATGCAAAAAGCCTTCCACGAAGCCTTCGTCAACACACCAAAGGAAGGCGAATGCACAGAATCTCTGATGTACAACACCATCCACAGTATGCTTGAAGATGCTGCTGACGGTTACCGACAACTATTGTCGCGCATTCCCGAAAGACAAAAGGAAGTACTCTATGCAATAGCCGCCGAAGGACAGGCAAGCAAGATTATGAGTGCCGCTTTCATCAAAGGTCACTCACTAACCTCTGCCAGTGCCGTGCAAGCAGCAACGCGAAAACTACTGGAAGCCGACTTGCTGACAGTAGAAAACGAAGTTTATTATGTGCCCGACATCTTATTACGCATTTATTTAAGGGCGTTACAGGGAATTGAAACGCAGCTATAAGCGTACAATTCAGCATCTATTAGCAAGTTAGTTTCCCATACAAAAACATATAAAGACGGAAACTCAAACCAGCAGAATAACTATATATTGCAATAACTTCGATTCTCCACATCAGTACATCGCTTTTTCAAAGGAACTTCTTTTGATATTTCCAAATAACCCGTATCTTTGCAAACCGTAACAATCTGAAAGTAATTGCGTAATTATACCAACAAAATTATAAGATAATGAACAAAATCATTAGCAAAGAACATTTTTCAGAAAAGGTTTTTAAACTGGAGATTGAAGCACCTTTGATTGCCCGTTCACGCAAGGCAGGACACTTCGTCATTGTACGTGTAGGCGAAAAAGGCGAACGTATGCCGCTGACAATTGCTGCGGCAGACACTACGCGCGGCACTATCACTTTGGTAGTGCAGGAAGTAGGCCTCTCCTCCACCCGCCTTTGCGAACTGAATGAAGGCGACTACATCACCGATGTAGTGGGCCCGTTGGGACAGGCTACTCACATTGAAAACTTCGGAACGGTGGTCTGTGCAGGTGGCGGCGTAGGCGTAGCCCCCATGCTTCCTATCGTACAAGCATTGAAAGCTGCCGGTAACCGCGTTATCGCCGTGCTTGCCGGACGTAGCAAAGAACTGATTATCCTTGAAAAAGAAATGCGTGAAAGTGCAGACGAGGTTATCATTATGACCGACGATGGCTCTTATGGACGCAAAGGATTGGTCACAGAAGGAGTAGAAGAAGTTATCAAACGGGAGAAAGTGAACAAATGCTTCGCCATCGGTCCCGCCATCATGATGAAATTTGTTTGTTTGCTGACTAAAAAATATGAAATTCCGACAGACGTTTCACTGAACACCATTATGGTGGACGGTACCGGTATGTGCGGTGCCTGCCGCATCACTATCGGTGGAAAAACCAAGTTCGTCTGTGTAGACGGACCGGAATTTGACGGCCACCAGGTAGACTTTGACGAAATGCTGAAACGCATGGGTGCTTTCAAAAGCATCGAACGTGAAGAAATGCACAAGCTTGAAGAAGACGAAGCATGCAAAGCCATGCCGGAAGCCACACAGGAAGTGGATGAGAAAAGCCGCAATGCCGCATGGCGTCTGGAACTTCGCAAAGCCATGAAGCCGAAAGAACGCACTGCCATTCCGCGCGTTGAAATGAACGAACTCGACGCAGAGTACCGCTCACACAGCCGCAAGGAAGAAGTGAACCAGGGACTGACCGAGGAACAGGCATTGACAGAAGCCAAGCGCTGTCTGGACTGTGCCAATCCGGGCTGTATGGAAGGCTGCCCCGTAGGTATTGATATTCCCCGTTTTATTAAAAACATAGAACGCGGAGAAATTCTTGAAGCTGCCAAGACACTGAAAGAAACCAGTGCCCTGCCTGCTGTTTGCGGCCGCGTTTGTCCGCAAGAGAAGCAGTGCGAAGCTAAATGTATCCACTTAAAGATGAAGGAACAACCGGTAGCTATCGGCTATCTGGAGCGCTTTGCCGCCGACTATGAGCGCGAAAGCGGACAAATCTCCGTTCCGGAAATCAAGGAAAAGAACGGTATCAAGATTGCCGTCATCGGTTCCGGACCTGCAGGACTTTCCTTTGCAGGAGATATGGCGAAATACGGTTATGATGTTACTGTCTTCGAGGCTCTGCATGAAATCGGTGGTGTATTGAAGTACGGTATCCCCGAATTCCGTCTGCCCAATAAGGTGGTAGATGTAGAGATTGACAATCTTGCCAAGATGGGGGTTAACTTCATTAAGGACTGTATCATCGGTAAGACCATCAGCGTGGAACAGTTGGAAGAAGAAGGTTTCAAAGGAGTATTCGTGGCATCCGGTGCCGGATTGCCTAACTTTATGAATATTCCGGGCGAAAACTCCATCAACATCCTGTCATCCAATGAATACCTGACGCGCGTGAACCTGATGGATGCTGCCAGCGAAGATTCCGATACCCCGGTACCTTTCGGAAAGAATGTAGCCGTTATCGGCGGCGGAAATACAGCTATGGATTCAGTGCGTACTGCACGCCGCTTGGGTGCTGAACGTGCTATGATTATTTATCGTCGCTCCGAAGAGGAAATGCCTGCACGTATCGAAGAGGTGAAGCATGCCAAAGAAGAAGGTGTTGAATTCCTCACACTGCATAATCCGATAGAATACATTGCCGACGAACAAGGAAAGGTGAAACAAGTCATTCTGCAAAAGATGGAGCTTGGTGAACCGGATGCTTCCGGACGCCGTAGCCCTGTTCCCATTCCGGGAGCAACAGAAACGATTGATATCGACCTGGCTATCGTCAGCGTAGGTGTATCTCCCAACCCGATTGTACCTTCATCTATCCCAGGTCTGGAAGTAGGACGCAAAGGTACAATTGCCGTGAACGAGAATATGCAATCGTCCATCCCGACCATTTATGCCGGTGGCGATATTGTCCGTGGCGGTGCTACCGTTATTCTTGCTATGGGCGACGGACGAAAGGCCGCTGCCGCTATGAATGAACAGCTGAAAGGATAAAAACAGAAAACAATCTGTATGAATAAACTTCTAAGAAAACAGGCAGTTCGGGCTATGAACTGTCTGTTTCTTATTCTTTCTTGCGGGAATTGCCTGGCACAAGAAACATTTCCCGAAATCAAAGTGTCCTACACCAACGAATTGCAAGAAGGAATACTGAAAAAAAAAGATTGGATACTCAGTCCGGGAATGGTACCTTTCGGTAACGGCAACTACACAGATTCACTCGTCAACCATCTTGATACTATCCAGCAGGCCAGTTGGCTGACACCCCAAGATGATTATCCTATTTTTCTGGCAATATGGGGTAATGACACATTGAGTTATGCCATGCTTCCCGATACACGATTCTATCACAGATATGACGACAAACAGAAAAGGAAAGTCCGTGTTCTGGAAGTGGAAAGTGCAATTCCACCCTACACGCGCTTTATTGCCGATGTCGATGGGCTGACCGAAAGGGAAATTTCCGCACTAACCGACTCCATGAGACGGATGAAGAGTCCGCGAGACACCTTGATGAACTGTACGCAAACGTGCATTTTTTACGCATTGGATGCATTGTTCCGCACCCACGGCATTTGTCCGGACCCTGTCATTACCCGCAATACGAATTTCAGCAAGACAGAAGAGCTGAATGCCTTCTTCGAACACTTTCTCGAACATGTAGCCGATTATCCCTGCCATTATAAGAAAGTGAAAGACGTGGTTTTTCCCGACAACAGCATCATCGCTTTCGTCAATGGATACAATCTGATCACTCACGCTGTCTTTTATCACAATGGACTGTTTTACTCTAAAAACGGGATCATCTCTCCCTTTGCCTACTCAACGCTATATCCCATCCTGAAGGGATACGGAAGTAAAGACACTCCGATCAAAGGGTTAAGCGAGACTGGAAAACTCATGCTGGGACAAACTCTGAAGGTATACACGCTGAACCGTGACCTGTACCGCCTTCGCCAATGAAAACAAGCAATGTTATACCCGAAAACAAGCAATGTTCCCCCTCAAAACATTGCTTGATTTGAATGGGAAAAAGCAATATCATTTCCAACCGGAATCTCTCTTTAAAGGATCATTCCATATACATCCTCAATAACAGAGAAGCCCCGTCTGCATTCTAAAAGTTGCAGACGGGGCTTCCTCTTTTTGTATTTTATGAAGAATTACTTCACCACTTTGTTCGTTGCCGGATCAGGGAAAATCACCGACGGCTTGAACGATTTGGCTTCTTCAAAGTCCATCAAGGCATACGACATAATAATGATGATATCGTCCGGCTGCACCTTACGGGCTGCCGCACCATTCAGGCATATCTTGCCCGAACCACGTTCGCCTTTAATAATATAGGTTTCAAAACGTTCACCATTATTGTTATCGGCTATGTACACTTTTTCACCGGCAATCATATTGGCCGCATCCAGTAAGTCCTCGTCAATCGTAATGCTTCCCATATAATTGAGGTTAGCTTCCGTGACGCGAGCGCAATGGATTTTCGACTTCAGCACTTCAATCATCATAAGGTCTGATCTCTCTTTTTAGGTTTATTACTCTTTATACTTAATATTGTCAATCAGGCGAACCTCACCACAGAACACTGTAATGCAACCTACAGCATACGCCGTATCTTCCCAATTGGCAATTTTCTGCAACGTGTTGCCATCCACCAGTTCAAAGTATTCCAGACGCAAACCGGGAGCGGCCGCTATGGTATCCTCTACAAACTTCTGAGTCTCAGCAACTGTATGAGAAGCCGCAAAGGTACGACTTTCAAATAATGTTTGCGATATTTTTAAAGCATTTTTGCGTTCTTCGGCAGATAAACGAGCGTTGCGGCTACTCAGAGCCAAGCCATCTTCCTCACGCATAATAGGGCACCCCACTATTTCCAGCGAATAATTCATCTGGCGCACCATCTCACGAATGATAGCTAACTGCTGAAAATCTTTCTCTCCGAAATAAGCGCGGTCCGGCTTCACTGCATCAAACAGCTTACTCACAATCTGGCAAACACCATTGAAGTGTCCCGGACGAAACGCACCTTCCATCACTGTGTCCAACGGCGCATAGCTGAATTGGCGCGTATCAGGTTCAGGATACATCTCCGCAACCGAAGGAGCGAACACAAACGCAGCACCGCAAGCTTCCAACAAAGCACAATCGGCATCCAGCGTACGGGGATATTTCTCTAAATCATTCTTGTCGTTAAACTGTGTCGGGTTTACAAAAACACTCACTACCGCAGCATCATTCTCTGCAACACAACGCTTCACCAATGACGCATGACCGGCATGTAGGGCACCCATTGTAGGTACCAATCCTACCTTTTTACCTTGGGCCCGTAAAGCCGAGAGTTCGGCCTGCAAGTCCTTGATAGTATGTACTATTTCCATTTTTATAGGTTATATAATAACTTAGTTGTTCGCAAAAGCGGTGCAAAATAAACTATTATTTAGCATATAAAGAAGAAATATCGCAAATTAATGCAAAAGTTCTACTCGGACAACAACCCGCTTTAAAGCAATGTAGCACTGAAAAACAAGCAGTTAACAATTCATAAGGAATTATAGAGCCGCCTTATTTGCTCAAGTGCCCGATTTTTTTTATATCTTTGCAGAATAATTGAGAACATTGTTATTATGACAAAGGCGAACAAGGTTTTATTTATTACCCAAGAGATTACTCCTTACGTACCAGAATCCGAAATGTCCCTTGTAGGCAGAAACCTACCTCAAGCAATCCAGGAAAAAGGCAGAGAAATTAGAACATTCATGCCTAAATGGGGGAATATCAATGAGCGCAGAAACCAATTGCATGAAGTGATACGTCTCTCCGGTATGAATCTGATTATTGACGATACCGACCACCCCCTTATTATTAAAGTTGCTTCCATTCAGTCTGCCCGCATGCAGGTTTATTTCATCGACAACGATGATTATTTCCAAAACCGCCTGGAAACAGCAGATGAGAATGGTGTGGAATATGAAGATAATGACAGTCGTGCTATTTTTTATGCACGCGGTGTACTGGAAACAGTTAAGAAGTTACGCTGGTGCCCGGATATCATTCACTGCCATGGCTGGATGACTGCCTTAGCTCCTTTGTATATAAAGAAAGCATATAAGGACGAGCCCTCATTCCGTGACGCTAAAGTAGTATTCTCCGTTTTCGAAGATGACTTCAAAGAATCGTTTAATGCTGATTTTGTAAACAGATTGGTATTGAAAGGTGTTACAAAGAAGGATGTAGCTCACCTGAAGGCTCCTGTAGACTACGCTACGTTGTGCAAACTGGCCATTGATTATGCAGACGGCATTATCCAGCAAAGCGAAAAAGTCAACGAAGAAGTGATGGAATATGCTCGACAATCCGGAAAACCCATTTTAGAATATCAGACTCCCGAAACATTTGCCGATGCTTGCAATGAGTTCTACGACAAAGTATGGGAAACAGAACAAAAATAAACAAGATAACAAAGAAAACTATGAAAGTGAAGTTTTTAGGCGCTCTGCTATTGACAGCAACCCTTACTTTCTTTGGTTGCGATGATAATACCGGTACATTAGGAATAGGAATGTTACCCGGTTCTGACGGTATTTCCGCACTAACCACAGAATTTCCCGTCACTACACGTTCCGTTATCGCTGACTCTGTATTTGCTAAAACCAGTACAGGTTATGTAGGGCGTTTTACAGATCCTCTTTTCGGTTACTACGAAGCGAGTTTCCTGACTGAGTTGAACTGTATAGATGGCTTCAAATTCCCTGAAAAATATGATTTTGATAAAAAAACAGGGATTCTGACAGGCGATTCAATATCAGGTGCACGTTTAGTTGTTTTCTATTCCACTTGGTTCGGTGATTCGCTGAATGCCTGCCGTATGAGTGCGTATGAGTTACAAACCGAATTGGACCGTAACCGCTATACCAATATTGAACCGGCAGAATATTACAGACCGAATGGTGCGCTACCCATATTATTAGGTCGCAGAGCCTATACAGCCTACGATACAAGCGTAACTGACGAAGAAAGAAATGCAACGGATGAATATGGCAACAAGACCTACTATCCAAGTGTGGTTTTTACGCTGGACAAGGACACTTATGGAAACAACTGGTTTAATCTTAGTAAAGAACATCCTGAATACTTCAAAAACTCTAAAGAGTTTATTAAAAATGTATTCAAAGGTGTATATATCAAAAGTGACTATGGTGACGGAACGGTACTCTACGTAGACCGTGTAGACTTACAAATGAGATATCACTTCTTTGTAATAGATACTGCTACCAACGTTCCTTACAAACGGAAGCAATCAGGTTTTGAGGGTCAGGACTCTACCGCTTACACTTGGCGGACTGAGTTTGCTTCTACTAAAGAGGTAATCCAGGCCAATCAGTTCCTTAATTCGGATAAAATCAAAAAACTTGCTGCAGAAGGCGAACATACTTATATTAAATCTCCCGCCGGAATCTTCACAGAGGCTGAATTACCTTATGATAAAATCTACCAGGAATTATCCAATGACACACTGAATGCGGTGAAACTGACATTCACCAATTACAATAAGCAAGACAGTCCATATGAGTTCAGCATGAGTGCTCCAAGCAATGTTTTGCTATTACGCAAAGTAGACTTCAAGAGTTTCTTCGAAGAAAACAAATTGCCGGACAACATCACGTCTTACACCGTAAAGCATAATAATGTGGCAACCAATCAGTACACATTTAATAATATTGCCCGCTTAGTTACTACTTGCATTCAAGGAAAAGATGCCGCAATGAAAAAAGCCAAAGAAGAAGCAGGCGATAAATGGAATCAGGAAGAATGGGAAAAAGACTGGAGAACGGTATATCTGATACCTGTTTCAGTCACCTACGACACTACAAGTTCCAGTACTTCCAGTACAATGACAGGTATCCAAAACGATCTCCAACCCGGATATGCTAAATTGAAAGGCGGTCCACAAGGTGAAGCTCTGAAATTGGAAGTAACTTATACTAGATTCAATAAATAACTTCTCCCCCAAAATAAGTAAAGGTACAAAAAAGCCTTCCGCTCAAATAGAACGGAAGGCTTTTTTTATTAATGTATTTTCCTAAGAAGGAAAACTACTTGGCAGTCTCTTTCTTGGTTGTTGCTTTCTTCACGGCAGGTTTCTTTTCAGCTGTTTTCTTTGTAGCAGCAGGAGTTTTAGCTTTGGCAGTAGCAGCTTTAACCTTTGCCTCAGCAGTCTTTTCTTTTTCCAGCTTAGCCTGCAACTTTTCCACCTCTTTGTGTAATTCGTCTATCTCATCACCCTGATTCTTGATAGTCGTCAGCAAGGCATTCAGTTCCTCATTATCTATATCCATCGGATAAAGAGATTCTACCCGCTTGATGAAATCACCTAAAACATTCATATAGTTAGTAAAAGCATCATAAGGAGACTCATAGATTCCCCTGTTCAAGCTAATACCACTATTCTTCGTCGTCATGAACCGGAAGTTATTGCTTGCCTGCAAATAATCCCAATCCTGCTTGATGCGACGATCATCGGATAAATGAACGCGTTCGGCAATACTATACAATTTATTGAAAGCTTCACGCTGCATACTGTTACCCAGCCAGCAACTGGTATCTCTTTCCTCATCTACCCAGGACATTGGATACGGAACATCCAGTTGAGATACAGATTTCAATTTTGTGATAACCTCCGTCGGTGTAGAGAAAGTAATACCTTTATCCTTTGCACAAGCAGGCAACGCTTTCAGGAATTCCAGTATGTTGGAAGAAAGCGGCTGTGACATTCCCAATGCACTAAGTTCCATAAAGATGTTGATGACCTGTTCTTCTTGTGGCAGAGCATCAATCCAACCAATATACTTATCGGCAAACAGTGGATATTCATTCCATTCGGAATTAGAGAAGCGCAAACTGATATCATCTGAAAGCTTGAAATCACGCAACAACAGTTTCAGGTTCTGGTTATAGCTGCAATGATACACATAGTGCGGACTCTTCCATCCTAAAATATGTTTTGCACCTTCAGTCAGCATACCCTTAAAGCCCATACTTGCCACCAATCCTCCTATTTCATCAGAGTAAATCAGACTGGAGTTACGGAATACTTTCGGTGCTTTACCGAACATTTGTTTCATCTTAGCACTCTGGCGCTTCACTTCTTCCTTGAAACAATCTTCATTTGCCAAAGAAGAAAGGCCGTGAGAGTAAGGTTCGGCCAAGAACTCGCAACAACCTGTATCATTCAACTGATGTAGCAGGTCAATCACAGCCGGCGCGTGGATTTCCAATTGTTCCAAAGCAACACCGGAAATAGACAAAGCCACCTTGAATGCGCCGCCGGAATTTTTCGCCATTTCAATGAGGGTGCTCAATGCCGGAATATAGGAACGTTCGGCAACTTCGTTGATACTGTATTCGTTGGCATAATCATCATAATAATAATGATTCGTACCTATATCAAAGAAACGATAGCGTTTCAGGTGAATGATTTGATGGATCTCAAAATAAAGACAGATCGTTCTCATATCTATATTGTTTTATTGTTATCTATTATAT
>PPYE01560793.1_pt1 | contig 10400 bp, 5 predicted proteins | sample 1559881 | NCBI WGS metagenome assembly PPYE01 (sample SAMN08240022, study PRJNA423297) | Human gut metagenome, whole genome shotgun sequencing project.
ATGCGGGTGGTGGGCGTTTACGACGGTTTCTTCGCCCAGGACGAGGCGGCCATGCGGGGATTTTGCGACGTGTATATCCGGAGCTTTGAGGAGCTGCTGCTCCCGCCCCGGCAGGCACTCCGCCCATGAGCGGCCTGCCTGAGGCCCTGGAGACGGCGCGGGAGGCCGGAGAGGTGCTCTCCGCCGCGGTCCTTTCCCAGGAAAACGCCGAGGGGCTGGACGGCTCCGGCCTGGACTTCCGGGACTGCCGGTTCCAGTCCTGCCGCCTGCGGAACTGCGATTTCACCGGCGCAGCCTTTTACGGCTGCACCTTCACCGGATGTCTCCTGGAGAACTGCCGCCTCTCCGCCACCTATTGGAAGGACTGCCGCCTCTCCGGCTGCAAATGGGACGGCGCGGACCTGCGCCGCTCCCGGTGGAAGGACAGCGTTCTGGAGGAGACTCTGCTTCGTTATGTCAACTTTTCCGGCGGCGTCTGGGAGCGTATTTCCGTGAAGGGATGTGACTTCACAGAGTCTACGCTCTCAGAGATGCGGCTGAAAAAAGCTGCCATGGAGAAGACGGACCTGACCGGGGCGGAGCTGTTTCGCACCAGCCTTGCCGGCATGGACCTGACGGCCTGCACCCTGGACCGGATCGTGCTGTCGGAGACCTGCCGGGAGCTGAAGGGCGCCGTCATCAACGCCGCCCAGGCCGCGGTGGTGGCCCGGATTCTGGGCATCCGGGTGGAGCCGTAGGGGGGTGCATCTGTCCAGCCGCAGGCATGGCTGATCCCCGTGCAATGGACCGGATCTCCCACCCCCGATCACACACAAAACACCAGGGCCCGCCGAAAACGGCGGGCCCTCTGCTGTTCAGATTGCTTTCTGCTGGCCAATCACGTCCCGGCACCAGGCAAACAGCCGGTCCGTGAGGGCTGTCAGGTCCTCCCGGCACTCCCCTGCTTTCAGGGCCTGGGCAGTTTGCAGAATCTCCAGGTCCTGCCCGGTCAGGTGCTGTTCCAGGTCTGATCTCCGGCGGCAGTAGAGCCCCTGCTCTGCATACAGCTTGGCCTGCAGCAGGAACACGGCGGCCTTGCAGGCCTCCGCCACCGCCTCCCGGCTTCTGCCGTGGAGAAAGTTGTGGCAGCACAGGTGATACAGTCCGCAGGCCCCCTGATGGAGGGCCCGGCGGGCGTCCCCTGGCTCCTCCGGCGGCAGCAGGTCCGCAAGGTGTCCGCACCAGTCGGTGGTGTCCCGGCGGAACTGGAACAGCTCCCCCCGGTCCCAGGCCGCCAGCTCCGCCGTACCGGAGACGAAGCCGCACAGCTTGTCCCGGTCCGGCAGGTCCTTCACGGCTGCCCGGTAGGTCTCCAGGTCTTGCAGAGAGCAGCTGTCCAGAATGCACACCACGTCGATGTCGCTGTCCGGTCCGGCTTCTCCCCTGCCCCGGCTGCCCTGGAGGCCGATGTACCGCACCCGGTCCCCAAAGGCGGCCCGGACGGCCCCGCAGTATTGCTTCATCCAGTTTTCGATCTCCATCATCACAGTTTCCTCATGTGGGCTCCCGCGGATTTCAGCATCAGCTTCTTTTTGCCCACGGTGTCAAAGGCCACTTCCGCCAGGGCGTCGCCGCCCATGGGCCGGACAGAGAGCACCATGCCCTTCCCGAAGGCGGTGTGCTCCACCATGTCCCCCTGCTGTAATTGCAGCAGAGGCGCCGCCGGGGCGGCGTTCTTCCGGGTGGAGGACGCCTGCTGGACAGAGGCCAGGGGCCGCTGGGGCGCCTGGGCCGGGGCCCGGTAGCTGTGGACGCCGCCGCTGCTCCAGGAGCCGCCGGCGCGGGCGGGGGAGCTGCCCCAGCCGTCCTCGTACCGGTCGCCGCCGGAGGTGCCGTCGTGCTCCATACCGCCGAAACGGGGCTCCGGCTTGCTCTCCCAGCGCATGTTCTCCTCCGGGATCTCTTCCAGGAACCGGGAGGCCCGGTTGGCGCTGGTACGGCCGTACAGCATCCGCTGCCGGCAGTTGGTGAGGGTCAGCTTCTCCTTGGCCCGGGTCATGGCCACGTAGCAGAGCCGCCGCTCCTCCTCCAGCTCCTCCTGGTCGTACTGGGCGGAGGCGCCGGGGAAGATCCCCTCCTCCATCCCCACCACGTACACCACCGGGAACTCCAGCCCCTTGGCGGAGTGAATGGTCATCATGGTGACGCAGTCGTCGCTGGCCTCCACGCTGTCCAGATCTGTGTACAGGGCAATCTCGTTCAGGAAGCCGGAGAGGGTGGCGTCCTCCGGCTGCTGCTCCAGGAAGCCCAGGATGTTGGATTTCAGCTCCTGAACGTTCTCGATGCGGCCCCGGCTCTCCATGTCGTTCTTCTCCTCCAGGGCCTTTACATAGCCGGTCTGGTCGCAGACGGCGTCGTAGAACTCCGGCAGGGCCAGCTCCGTGCCCGCCCGCCGCAGGCCGTCGATCAGGTCCGCGAACTTCAGCAGCTTGGCGGAAGACGCTTTCAGCTCCGGGAACAGGTCCGCGTTGCGGATGATCTCATACAGCGACGCCCCCTGGCTCTCCGCCAAGGCGCCCACCTTGTCCAATGTGGTGGCGCCGATGCCCCGGGGCGGGTTGTTGATGATCCGCCGCAGCCGCAGGTCGTCCAGGGGGTTGTTCAGCACGCACAGATAGGCCAGCATGTCCTTGACCTCCGCCCGGTCGAAGAACTTCATGCCCCCCACTACTTTATAGGGGATGCCGTTGCGCTTCATGGCGTATTCCAGGGCGTTGGACTGGGCGTTCATCCGGTAGAGGACCGCCGTGTCCCGGAAGTTCCTGCCCCGGTTCACCCCCATCAGGATGTCCCCGGCCACGTAGTTGGCCTCGTCGCTCTCGTTGAAGGTGGTCTTGACCGTCACCACATCGCCCCCGCCGTTGTCGGTCCAGAGGGTCTTGCCCTTGCGGCCTTGGTTGTTCTGGATGACGGCGTTGGCCGCATCCAGAATGTTCTGGGTAGAGCGGTAGTTCTGCTCCAGGCGAATGGTCCGGGCGGTGGGGTACTGCTCCTCGAAGTTCAGGATGTTTTCGATGTTGGCCCCCCGGAAGCGGTAGATGGACTGGTCGTCATCGCCCACCACACAGAGGTTTTTGTACCCCCCCGCCAGGAGGCTTGTCAGCAGATACTGTAAGTGGTTGGTGTCCTGGTACTCGTCCACCAGCACGTAGCGGAACTTGCGCTGGTAGTAGTCCAGCACCGACCGCTCCTGCTGCAGTAGTGTTACCGTGTGAAAGATGATGTCGTCAAAGTCCAGGGCATTGGCGGTGCGGAGCTTCTTCGCATAGGCGGCATAGATCTTGGCGATGCGGGTCATCTTCCAGTCCCCCGCCGCCTCGTACCGCTTGGCAAAGTCCTCCGGCGTCTCATACTGGTCCTTGGAGTGGCTGATGGCGGCCAGGACGCTCCGGGGCGGGAAGGTCTTCTCCTCCAGGTTCAGCTCCTTCAGAATGTCCTTGATGACCCGCTTGGAGTCGTCGGTGTCGTAGATGGTGAAGTCCTTGTCGAACCCCAGCCGGTCGATGTCCCGCCGCAGGATGCGCACACAGGCGGAGTGGAAGGTGGAGGCCCAAATGTCGTTGGCCTCCGGCCCCAGCCGGGCGGCCAGCCGGTCCTTCAGCTCCCCTGCCGCCTTGTTGGTGAAGGTGATGGCGATGATCTCCCAGGGCTTGGGCGCGTCCAGGGCGCAGAGCCGCCGGGCCCGGCGGACGTCCTCCTCCGTGGGCCGGGCGGGGAAGCTCTCCAGAAATTGAAGATCCTCTTCCGTGGCCCAGGCCGGCACCTCTTCCGAATCGCTTCCCCGGCCGTAGGTCAGCAGGTTGTACACCCGCTGGATCAGCACCGTGGTCTTGCCGCTGCCGGCGCCCGCCAGCAGCAGCAGCGGACCCTCCGTGGTCATGGCAGCCTGGCGCTGCATGGGGTTCAGCCTGGATAAGTCCTGGGCGATGACCGCCCGGCGGGCGGCAATGTAGCGTTGTTTGAAGTCTTCCATAAGTCCACCGTTCTCCATCCGTCTCAAAAGTCTCGGCCCCTATTTTACGGCAAAATCCCCTTCCGGTCAAGGCGGGAAACGGCTGTTGCCGGTTTGCCGCTTTTGTTACCAATTTGAGGTTGACAAATGTCTACCTATTTGATATGGTCCAATCAGAAGACCAGGTAGACACTCGTATACCATGGAGGTGAGACTATGCAGGTGAACCTGTCCGACAGCGAGTGGAAGCTGATGAACCGGCTGTGGGAGCAGTCCCCCCGGACCATCATGGAGTTGACGGCCTCCCTGAAGGAGGACACAGGCTGGAGCAAGAACACGGTGATCACCATGCTCGCCCGGCTGGAAGCCAAGGGGGCCGTCCGGCACGAGGAGGGCGGCCGGGCCAAGCGGTACTTCCCCGCGGTGGACCGCGAGGACGCCGCGGCGGCGGAGACGGAGAGCTTCCTCTCCCGGGTCTACGGCGGCAGCCTGGGCCTGATGATGAGCGCCATGGTGGAGAGCCGCCAGCTGACGGAGGCGGACATCGCGGAGCTGTCCGTTATTTTGGAACGAGCGGGAGGCGAGGAACATGCGTGAGATCCTGTTGACATCTTCCGTGCTGATCCTGGCGGTCCTGCTGTTGCGGCGGGCCTTCCGGGACCGGATTTCCCGCCGGGCCCAGTATGTCCTGTGGGCGCTGGTGCTGGTGCGGCTGCTGGTGCCGGTGAGCCTGCCGGGAGCGGACTTCTCCGTCCTGTCGGCGGCGGAGCCGGTGGGCCGGACAGTGACGGAACGGCTGGAACAGCGGGAAATTTACAGAGTGCCGCTGGCCCCCTCTCCCATGGGGACAGCGCCCCAGGTCACATCCCCCGCACCTCAGATAGAGGGAGGCGGCTCCCCCTCGGGGGAGGCGGCCGCGCCCTCCGGCGGGGAGGAAGCCTTTTCTTACCCGGTCATCCGGGAGCGGGTGGTGACGGCGGCGGACCTGCTGACGGTCCTCTGGCTGATCGGCATCGCCGCCATGGCGGTGTGGTTTCTGGTGACCAACCTGCGCTTCTGGCAAAAGCTCCGGAGGACGAGGGCGCCCTATGCCGCGGAGAACTGCAGGTATCCCGTCTATCTGGTGGAGGCGGGTCTCCCCTCCCCCTGTCTGTTCGGACCTGTCCGGCCCGCCATTTATCTTACCCCCGCCGTTGTCGCCTCTCCGGAGCGGCTGCGGCATGTGCTGGCCCATGAGACCGCCCACGCCCGCCATCTGGACCCGTTGTGGTCGCTGCTGCGGAGCGTGTGCCTCGCGGTGTACTGGTTCGACCCTCTGGTGTGGATCGCCGCCGCCGTCTCCAAGGCCGACGGGGAGCTGGCCTGCGACGAGGCCGCCATCCAGGCCCTGGGAGAGGGCGAACGCATCCCCTACGGCAAAACGCTGCTGTCCCTGATTCCGGTGCGGACGGGTCCCGGCTCTCCCCTGCTGTCCGCCACCACCATGACGGCAGATAAGCGGCAGCTGAAGGACCGGATCACCCGCATCGCCCAGGGACAACAGACCCGGGCAGCGGCTTTGTTTCTGGTTCTGGCGCTGGCAGCGGGCGTCTGCGCCGTCACCTTCACCGGGGCCAAGGCGGATGGGGAAACCGGCGGTGTCCGCTCCCTCACCGGCGACGAGCTGGCGTATTTTAATGAGGAGTTCTTCAATCAGGAGGGTACTTACAGCATCCGCAACCAATTTTTGAACTCCCTGTATGAGAAGCCGGAGGACATCGACCTCTTTGAGCTGCTCTATTGCGGCACGGGGATCGACGCGCCTATGACCGATGAGGAGCTACGGCAGGTGGGCAGCTTTGACACCGCAGGGGAGCTGATCTGCCCTGTGGACAAGATGCCCGTGGAGGCCATCAACCAGGTGCTGCTGGAGAACACCGGCCTCACGCTGGAGGAGACGGGGCGGATCGGGATGGACTACTTCCAGTACCTCCCGGAGTATGATGCCTACTATCACAGCCACGGGGACACCAACTACTTCTCGGGCGTCAACATCACTGCCGGGGAGCGGGTGGGCGATACCATCCGGCTCTACTACGACGACACGTTCCATGTTGACGGCTGGAAGTGCGTGACACTGGAAGAACAGGCCGACGGCTCCTACTGGTTTGTCTCCAACCAGCCCAGTGAGCGGCCCGCCATCCCTACCGTGTACCCGGAGGGGGAGCCGGTGCTGACCATTCCGCTGACAGACCTCACACCCTATGAGCCGGAGACCATGGAGGTCATTCGGCACCGGAATGACTGCGCCGAGCGTGGCCCCGGCTATATCATGCACACCGAGGACGGCGATGAACTCTCTGTCCGCACCTATCTATCCACCGACGGCAATCTCTACGCCGCCGTGATTTATGACGAGGCGGCGGGCCGGGACGGGATGCGCACATGGGATGTGGGCTGCTTCTTCACCTTCCCGGAGCATAACACGCTGAGTTACAGCGATTCCGGCGGCTACGCCGTCTCCATGGACTCCTTCTCCGATCTGTTCGGCCATGATGGGCTGGTCATCCGTTACTCCGGCGAGCTGGACGAACATACAGGCGCCACCTTCCACGACTATTACTATTTCGACACCGAGGGAAATCCCGTCCTCCTGGCCCGGGTCTACGGTGACACCGCCCAGTTCGACCTGGATGGCAACGGCGCAGACGAGTTGTGTGCCTCTTCGGCAAACACCGCACAGATCTTTTTCCAGCGGGACGGGCGGATCTATGAGGCGGACATCGACGAGGATTTGAAACAGGCTTGGCCGGACGCGGAGTACTTGAGCTTCAACCGTTGGGACGTGAGCCGCCGGAATCTGGCCCTGTGGGCATTCGTCCCCATTCCCGACAGTCCCCAGGACGGCACCGCCGACCGGTGGCTGTACTTTGATGGAGAAAACCTGCTGGTGTACCGGGACGGCCGTGCCACGGCGGACCACTTGATGGAGGGCGCGGAAGCGCCGGAGGACGTAATGGCGGTCCTGCGGGACTACGTGCAGGAGCAGTACACCGGCGACCATGAGGGGTTGCTGTTCGTGGAGGGCGGCGACTTTGTCCCCGCCCCGCTGGAATATGACGACTGGCGGATTGAGTCCATCGAGGGCCCCTCCTATGTATCCGTGGGCGGCCTGGATTTTGCCATCTGGAGCATGAACTATGAACTGCACACCACCACGCCGGAGAGCGTCATTTTGGCCGGCGGAACGTACATGACCGAGGACTGCTGGGTCAGCCCCGGTTACCCCGGGTGTGACTACTTCTACTTCCAACTGGACGAGGGCGGAACCCGCACCTATCTGTATCACCGCATGGAGAACGACTGCGTCCCCGGAACAGAGCTGTTTTTCTCAGACATGGCCTACCAGCTCCGGGAGATGGGGCTGCTGTCCTTCTATGACCTGACGGGGCGGGAGCTGCTGGATATCAGCTGCAGTCAGCCAGTCCACTTCTTCAACACGCTGTCGGAGACGAACCTCTCGGAGCAGTCCCAGGCCCTTGCCGCCATGGCGGCCTGTGTCGCCGCCGGAGACGATCCCGGCACTCAGGAGATCTATGACAGCATTGCCCATTATATGGAAATCTTCTCCGATGATCTGACAGACGGCGGTCGGGCCGCGTGGCAGGCGCTCCAGTCTGCCCTGTCCAGCTGGACAGCGGCGGGAGATGGCACGGTCTATGAGAGCGGCGGCCTCTCCCTGTGGGTACCGGAGGGCTGGGCGGATATGGCGGTGGTCACCGCTGAGGACGGGCATTGGCCCGTGAATTCGGATCAAAAAAGAGAGCGGCCGAAACTCCGGCCGCTCTTTTCTGCGCTCACTGGGCCAGGAACACCAGGTTCCGGTCCGTGATGAAGTTGGGGATACTGTACACGACGCAGATGGCGTCGATGCCGTTTTCCGCCGCGTACTGGGCGGGGGGCATCCGGTAATACCGCGGGTCCAGCAGGTGGACCTCGGCAAAGCTCTGGGCCAGGAAGGGCGCCAGGGCGTCAGAGTAGGAATCCCGGATCAGCAGGAGCTTGCTGCCGTCTCGGGCGTTCTCATTCCGGATGACGCACAGGGGTTGGTTGCCGCCCAGGAAGGAGGCGTATTTGTCCTTCTCGGTCAGATAGCTCCGGTCGTACAGTATGCTGGGTTCCGGAGAGCCGGTGCGCCAGGAGGTGACAGTGAGTCCGTCCTCTTTGACCCAGAATTCCATGGTGTCCGGCGTCAGCCAGTGGATGCCGGACTGGGAGTACAGCGTGCCATTGAAGCTGGTACTGGCAATCTCTGGTGTAAAGCTTTCCTGCTTTAATGATTCTCTTCCCAGGACTTCCAGCAGAGCATTGGCCCCATAGAAGGCCCCGAGGGACGTCCAGTGGTGGTCTGTGCGGTAGAAGATGGGCTCGTCGGCGTGAGCGGTCAGGGCGGCGGAGAAGTCGATCATGGGCAGCCCCAGGCCCGCCGCCTGGGCAAGGTAAGCGTTCTGGTCCCAGGACTCCGCGCCCTCCGGCAGTTTGTCCCGCCACACCTCCGCCGCGGAGGGGATCAGCCCCAGATACATGGGGATGTCCGACTTCTCCGCCAGCTGGGAGACGTAATTCAGGTTCGCCTTCTCCAGGCCGTCCGCAGGGGCGTCCACCTTGGAGATCAATGTTTCGCCTTCACAGAGATAGATGTTGTTGAACAGCCGTTTGCCGATCAGCTGCTCCGTCCGGGCCTTCAGGCCCGTCCACTGGTCCCGCAGGGGAAACTGGTCCTGGACGTAGGCCTCCACGTCCTCCATATAGCTGCCGTCCAGCACGCTGGACAGAGTCAGTGCCGGCCGCTGCTGGAGGGTGCGGTTCTCCACGTCGGACCGCTCCCGGTCCGGCAGGAGCATCTGCCACACCATCAGCCCCCCCAGAAAGAGGCAGAACACCGCTGTGAGAAATCTTGCGTATCGTTTGGACAAGGTCTCTGCCTCCTCTCAGAACCGGAAATACAGGAAGGGGTTGTAGCTGCCGTCCACCAGATAGGCCGTGCAGACCACCAGGGAAAGGCCCATGAGCACCGGGGTGGCCAGCTGTTCTGCCTGCCGGGGCAGCTTCGCCCACAGCCGCTGGCCCAGAGCGGTGGAAGCCAGCACCAGTACCGCCAGTGTCACGGCGTAGCTCCGCAGCCGGAACAGGTCCGCCCCGCTCCAGAGCGGCGCATCGCCGAAACAGGCGGCAAGGTAGTCCCCGCACACGCCCAGGTCCACCATGGCAAAGAGGCCCCAGCCCACGAACACCACGATGAGGGTGTAGAGGTGCTTGAGGATCGCCGGGGTCTTCTCCAGTACGCCCCGAAGGACGTACCGCTCCAAGATCAGCCAGGCGGCGAAGTACAGTCCCCACAGGATGAAATTCCAGCTGGCCCCGTGCCAGAAGCCCGTGCAGAACCAGACGATCAGGAGGTTCCGGATGGTCCTGGCGGTGCCGCCCCGGTTGCCTCCCAGGGGGATATACAAATAGTCCCGGAACCAGGAGGTCAGGGACATGTGCCACCGCCGCCAGAAGGTGCCCACGGAGTCGGCGCAGTAGGGGTGGTCAAAGTTCTCGTTGAACCGGAAGCCGAAGATTCGCCCCAGGCCGATGGCCATGTCGGAGTAGCCGGAGAAATCGAAGTAGATCTGGAAGCCATAGGCGGCGAGGCCCAGCCAGCCCCCCAGCACCGTCAGCGTCCCGGCCCCCTGAGCGGCGAGGCAGTCCTCCCACAGGGCGCCGATGGAGTTGGCCAGCAGCACCTTCTTGGCAAGTCCCACGCAGAACCGCCGGGCCCCCAGAGCGAAGTTCTCCGACGTGTGGAGCCGGTGCCGCAGGTCCGCTGCCACCGTTTTGTACTGGACGATGGGGCCGGCGATCAGCTGGGGGAACATGGTGACGAAGGCGCCGAAGTCCACCATGCTGCGCTGGACCGGTGCGTCCTTCCGGTACACGTCGATGGTATAGCTCATGGTCTGGAAGGTATAGAAAGAGATGCCGATGGGCAGCGGGATGCCCAGCTGGGGCAGATCAATGCCCGGGATCAGGGACAGATTGGCTGCGATGAAGTCCCAGTACTTGAAAAAGCCCAGCAGAGCCAGGTTGAAGATCACCGACTGGGCCACGAACCACCGGGCCTTTTTGTCGTCGCTGCGGAACTTCTCCACCAGCAGACCGTGGGTGTAGTCGATGATGATGGAGAGGAACATGATGACAATGTACACCGGTTCTCCCCAGCCGTAGAAGAGCAGGCTCACCACCAGCAGCACGAAGTTCCGCCACCTCAGCGGCGAGAGAAAGTACACCAGCAGCGTCAGCGGCAGGTAGAGAAATAAAAATGTCAGGCTGCTGAAGACCACCGGCGCCCCTCCCCTCTTCTCCGTTTCACACAGCCAGCCGCGGC
>PPYE01682239.1_pt1 | contig 10400 bp, 5 predicted proteins | sample 1559881 | NCBI WGS metagenome assembly PPYE01 (sample SAMN08240022, study PRJNA423297) | Human gut metagenome, whole genome shotgun sequencing project.
CTCAAATACACCGCCGATAAATTTCTCCTCGCGCCGGAAGAATATCTCGCGTCCATCAACGCCTCGCCGTTTGATTACGCGCATCAGTCCCTGATCGCCATCCCAAACGACCACAAGGACTATTCCAAGACCAGCGACTTCGAGTACACGCGCACCGTCGTGAACGATCTCAAGCAGCTCATTCCCGCCGTCGACGGCGATATGCTCGTGCTCTTCACCTCCTACGCCATGCTCAATAAAGTACAGCAAGCCCTCAAGGAGGATCAGCGCCTCTCCGATTACCGCATCCTCGCCCACGGCCAGGACGGCAGCCGCACCAGTCTCCTCGAAGCGCTGCAGGACGGTGGCAAAACCGTGCTCCTCGGCGCCAACAGCTTCTGGGAAGGCGTCGACGTCAAAGGCGCCAGCCTGCGCACCGTCGTCATCACCAAGCTGCCGTTCACACCACCAACCATGCCCGTCGAAAGCGCGCGCAACGATCTCCTGAAAAGCCAGGGCAAAAATGCCTTCGCCGCCAACAGCCTGCCGCAGGCCGTGCTCCGCTTCCGCCAGGGCTGCGGACGACTCATCCGCTCCGCCAGCGACCGCGGCTGCATCATCATCCTCGACAATCGCGTGCTCACAAAAAGCTACGGCCGCACCTTCCTCAATTCCCTGCCTGAGCAGCCAGTCTGGACAGATTCCGTCGCGAATCTCGCCCGCAAGCTCAAGGACTGGCACGGCCGCTAAAAAAGAAAAATCGCAGAAACGATCAGCATCAGATCGTTTCTGCGATTTTTTTGTGCTTAGTTCGCTGGCTTAAATTGCAGCAGATTGTTCTTTTCGCCCTGCTTATGGCGGAGATCTTCTTCCGGCAGGATCATCCCCGTGAGCATCCCGCTCACATCCAGATAGCGGCCCTTCTTGAGATTTTTCAGCGCCGACAGATAAACTGGCGCGATAACGTGGAGCTCCTGGCCCTCACAGTCAACAACGATATCATAAAGCGTGGTGTACTGGCCCATGTCCACCTTCTCGAAGGATTTGATCTTGAAAATCCCCTGGCTGAAGGAGAATGGCATGATGCGATAATCCTGCACGAGGGCTTGCAGCATAGCCTCAAAATCCTTGTCGCGCTTGTCCGCATCTTCCGCAGTCAGCGCCGAATAGATCAACCCCGTTGGCAGGAAATCGCCAATCTCCGGCAGATCGCCGACCAGTTTTTTCTTCGCGTTGTAGTCCTTTTTCGTGTTGATGATGTCCGCATCAAACGCAAACATATTGATGTTCGCAGGGATCGGCTCACCAGCCTTGACATCGCGCAGATCATTTTTGTTCGCCATTTCCACAAGAACAGGGATCACCTTTTCGCCGATCTTCCAGTTCACAGGCAGCGCCGTGTCAAAACGGTCGTCCTCGCTCGATACATACACATCGAGATCCTTTTCCAGCGCGACCACCGTGTCGCTTGCGCGGCCAGTGTCAAAATGCACATCCACGCGCCAGATGCCCGCTTCCATGTTTTCGTCGTTCGTTTCCAGGTAATGGAAGAAATGCAGGTGACGATTTTCATCATAATAATGCGTGATCATCCCATTGCCCGTTTCCTTCGCGTCCCCGCGCTGCAGAATGTACCACTGGATCATTTCTTCTAATTCATCATGACTAAAGCATGTCATCTGTAAATTCATTAATTCTTTCAAAAAAGCCATCGCTGTGCTTCCTCCTTATACATACTCATCTACTTCACATAGTAGCATTAAACAGAACCCACTATCAAGCATTTTTCTAAAAATCATCAACGTTTTTTCTGCACCAACCGCCACGATGAACCCATCGCTTGCAATCAGCCGCAGCATGCAACAAAAGCCGTGCAGCTCCACGATCAATACGCGTCACTCAGCAGAAAATCCGCCACATGCATCGTCTGGATCCCCTCGTGATTGCCGCCGGCAAAATCATTCGTCAGCAGCACATATTTTGGATAATTATCGTGGATCTCCAGCAAACGTTCATACTCCCGCTTTTCCGTTTTCTCGCTCGTGATCTCCTGCGTCACCTGCACATAGAGCTTTTCTCCCTGGCGCGTCGCCACAAAATCCACTTCGCCATCAGGCGTTTTGCCAATGTACACCTCGTAGCCACGGCGCAGCAATTCAAGGTAAACAACATTTTCCAAACTCGCCGCCACACTGTCCTCGTTGTAGCCGAGCACACTGTAGCGCAGCGCCACATCCGCCAGATAAAATTTTTCCTGCGTTTTCAGGATCGCTTTTCCCCGCAGATCGTAGCGCGAGCAGCGATGCAGCAGATACGCACTCTCCAGCTTGTCCAGATAGCTGTAGATCGTCTCATTATCCAGCGAACGACGCTCCGATTTCAAATACGCCGAGATCGACGACGCCGAAAACGTGTTGCCCACATTGTTGAACACATATTTCACCACGCGCTCCAGCTGATCCACCTTTTTGATCTGATTGCGCCGCACAATATCTGAAAAAACCGTAGAATTGTAAATATCCCGCACAATCGTGTACACCTCGTCCTGAGAATACGCCTGCAGATGCGTTCCCGGAAATCCGCCCAGCCGAACATATTCCGCCAGCTCCTGCTTCGAATCGCCCACCTCCGCATAGTGCGATTTGAAGAACAGATATTCCCCAAACGACAGCGTGTAAATGCGAAAAGCCACATAACGCCCCGTCAGATAAGTCGCAATCTCCGACGACATCATCCGCGAGTTCGAGCCCGTCAGATAAATATCCACGTCAAAATCCGTCGCCAGAGAATTGACCACCTTTTCCCAGCCCTCGATCTCCTGCACCTCGTCAAGAAAGAGATACGTTCTTCGCTGCGGAGCAAGCGCCCCTTTCAGCAGCGCATATATCTCCCGCGCCGAATAGCCATCGTATTCCATCGAATCAAACCGATAACTCACGATCTGCTCCGGCGCGATCCCGCGCTCCTCAACCAATCGTTTCATGATCAGTTTTAGGATCGTTGATTTCCCACAGCGGCGCACCCCCGTCAAAATTTTGATAAACGGCGCATCCACAAAAGCCATGATCCGATCCACATATAACGGTCTGTCAAACATAAGCATCACCTCTGCTCCCAGTATACCGCAACTCGCCAAACACCGCCACCATTTTGCGATTTTAAATCGCAAAAACCATCGATTTTCAAAAGTTTTGCGGTTTCAAACCGCAATAGTTGTAGCGAGTTATAGCTCGCCGTCAAAAAACGCCCCGCAGCTTTCGCCGCGAGGCGCCCTGTAGTCGCTGAAAATCCTCAGCGATCGTTCCATTCCTTATCAAGCAGATCCGTCCAGTTTTCTACCTTGTTGCCATCTTCGGTGATCCATTCATATTCGTGGCCGTTGGTGGCTTCCTGCATGTCTGCGTAGAACCATGCAGATTCTGGGTTGTCTGGCCAGGTCTTCATCTCGTCTTCTGGCAGCAGATGATCGGCATCCGGCACACGGCCGAGGGTTCTGTTCACGATCGCGCAGGCTTCTGCACGGGTGATGTTGTTGTTCGGACGCACTGTGCCGTCTTCATATCCGCCGATCAGGCCGAGGTTCACAGCATCCATGATCGCGCCAGCTAACCATTCGCTGCCAGTCACATCCGTGAACGTTCCTGGTTCGTAGGTCGCGCCAGTCTCTTCAAAGAAGCGCGTTGCAATCGCTGCAAATTCTGCGCGACTGATCGGTTCGTTCGGACGGAAGGTGCCGTCTTCGTAGCCCTTGAGAATGTTCATTTCAGCAAGAGTCGCAACCGTCGTGCCGTACCAGTCGCTGGATTTTACGTCGCTGAAATCAGAAACGTCCGTCGTGTTTTCATCGCGTACGTCTTCTTTCAGCAGACGATAGAAGATCGTCGCAACCTCAGCACGAGTGATCTGCTTCTGCGGCATCACAGTGCCGTCTTCATAACCAACGATGTACGAGAAATGGTCAACGGTGTTGAGATCTTCCGACATGTCTGGTTCAGTTGGAACATTTGGTTTGTCCGGCGTATTCGGTTCGTCTGCTTCTTCATCCCAAACGAGAGCAAATGGCGAGAAGCCGCCGCTGCCGATCTCAAAGACCACATGACCATCTTCGACCTTGCAGTCCACCTCTTCCACTTCGCTCGTCTCAATGTTGTCCTCGATCACGCCGCTTTCCATGTCGCGGTGCAGATCCTTGAAATGCAGCAGGGTGAAATCGGTGTCCGCATCGGTGCCTGCTGGCAGCGGCCAGGACACTGTGACGTTCTCACTGGCTTTGACCCAGGCGTTGCCGTTGTTGCGGTCAACCAAGTCGAGATAGCGGATCTCGTACTGGCGGTCTGCATCGGCGCCGCCCAGCGCCTTGTCGGCACGGTCTTCCAGCTGAGCGGTGCGGTCGTTGTCCGTGGTGTTGATGATCGCATCAAAGAGCAGGGCAATGCCCGCCTTATCCGCCTGCACATCGCCATTGTTGATGGTGTAGGTTGTGTTTGCAGCAGCCGTCAAGCCCGGTTCGCCAGCTGCGACTGTTGCGTTCAGCGCTGCGTAGTCCACATCCGCTGTGGTGCCGCGCACCGTCAGCGTGCCTGTGAAGTTGCTGTTGACGCTGTAGGTTTGACTGCCGTTTTTCACAACAATCTCGCCAACGCCGCCCTTGTAGAGACCCATCTCAAAGGAGGTATTTACCTCTTTGCCAACGGTGAAATTGTCGCTTGTGATGACCTCGCCATTCGCCTTGGTGAACTGCACACGGGTTGCAGCCTGGCCCTCGCCCTGAGGCACCAGTTTGTACACCGTGCTGCTTTCGCCGTCGTACGGTACAAATTTCCAGGTCTTAGTGCCGTTCTTTTCCTTAAAGGTCAGCGTGGCGACATCCGTCCCCTTCAGGCTGGCTGGCAGGGTCACGCGGAAGCCCGGCTCTGGCAGAGAATCGCTGCCCACGATGTCGCCATTTTCGTTCACCGTGCCTGCGGCCCCGTCTGCACCGCCCATGTAGATGATGATATCCGCCGGATAGACCTTGATGGTTTCAACCACAGCAGGCTTTTCCTGCCACTGGGCGTAGAGGGTGACCTCTTGCTTATCTTGAGTGATCAGCCCAACGGCCGAATCACCGTCGCTTTTCACGACCGGTCCATCTTCAGAAAGGGACCAGCCTGCAAAGATGTAGCCCTCGCGGGTGAAGGCGTTTGGCGTCAGAGTCGCTTGCTTATCGTGGGTGACGTCGGTCATATCATCCATAGACCCCGAGCCACCGTTGGCATTAAATTTGATCGTGCCAGTGTACGGCGTCCAGCTGCCGGTGTAGGTGATGGTGACATCATCCGCATCTGCGAACTGCGCCGTTGAAAGCGTACCCGAGGCTGGAATGCGGTAGTCGTCACTGGTGTAAATGCCGTCTTTGTCCTTATCTGTGATCTCAACAGGTGAGCCGCCAACACTCAGGCTAGGCACCCATCCATCGAAGGACGAATAATCAACATCCGGCAGCTTCGCTACCACAGTATGCATCTTGCCGACTGTGATCTGCTGCGGCGATTGAATCTGCCCGTCTTCACCGATGCTTGGCGCACCGTCTGGCACATCACCGCTGTACGCATAGGCCACGGTGATCGTTGGCGCCTCATTTTCTTTCAGCTTCCAGGTACCGGTGAGGGTGATGTCTTTTTTCATCGTAATGCTGTCGCCAGCAGTGTACGATGTTCCATCTTGGTCTTTCCAGCCCATAAATTCGTAGTAACCATACGACGATTCTTGTACGTCTGCGACTGTGGCCTGCGCCCCGCTTGCATACGACTCTTGCGCTGGCAACAGCTCAGCTGCATCCGGTGGCACCTCGCCAGCAAATTGATAGGTCAGCGTGTATTCCGTTGTTGACGGAGGATTTTCGCCCGCTCCTCGCTGATCCCACAAACGATAGATATTGGAGGATACAAGCGCTGCGCTGTCCTGCGCGGTGGCGGTGCCGTCCCAATAGACGTAGCCGCCTTGAGGGAAGAGTTTGGTTTTATTTTCACACCAGATGCTGATCTCCACCTCTGTGCCGGTGAAAAGGCCGTCGATGGTGGCGGTCAGTGTTTCTGTAGCAGGATCGTATTTTGCTTCCACCACACGGCCGCCCATGAAATCACCAGAATCTGCACCCTCCGTTTCTTTCACAGAGCCAGCCTGAACCATCTTGGTCTCTGCGCCGATTGCGTTCAACTCAGCCTCCGTCAGCACACGCACGTCCTCAGGAATTGGGAAGGTCACCTTGATCTCCCCGCTCTGCGCACCAACATCGCCCACGTATTTCACACGCACACGATACTGGAACTCAGAACCAGCAGGCGTTGCTTGTTTGTGCGTCCAGATATTGCCATTGACCGTATAATTTTTTTCGCCGTCATCTGCCTGCACAACCGGTGTGCTCCCAGATCGGCTGAGCGCCAGCGGGCTGACTGCGTCTGCTGCTGGCTCGGTTGCATCCTGCTCAGGATCGTCCGTCATTGTTTCTCCGCCAGGCGCCGTTGAGCTTGAAGCATCGCCGCCGGTCGTCGCATCGTTTTTAGTTGGGTCGTCGCTCGTCGATTCGTCGCTCGTGTTGTCGTTCGTCGAACCGTCAGACGGTTTTTCTGGCTGTGGTGTCGGCGACGGTTCTGGTTCCGTCGGTGGCAGCGCGTTCGTTGCGTCGCCGCTCGCCGTATTATCTCCGCTGTCTGTATCGGACGATGCGTCATTAATAGTCACAGTGCGTCCATCGACAGACTTGAACGCATCCACAACCGCCTGCATAAAGGTGGAAAGATTTCCATTGCCTTCCTCAATAATTGTCAGCATGGCATCCGTCGGAACGCTGTTGAACATGCCGTCAACCTTCAAATCGTCTTGAATAGCATTGATCCCCGTCCAGGAAAGATCCAGCGTTCCCAGTAAGCTGCAGCCATTGAACATAGAAGACGTGTTCGTCAGATCCTGCATCTGCCAACCGCTCATATTGATTGACGGCAGGCCAGCGCAGCCAGAGAACATGCTTGCCATCGTCGTGAGCGCCGGAAACTGAACAATCTCGCTCTCACCTTCATACGTAAACGGCACCCTTGTCAATGCAGAGCACTGATTAAACATAGACGCCATTGTCGTTGCTTTATTCTGGTTTTCCTTTTCTTCGCCAGAAGCAAAGATCAGATTTCCATCAATCGTCTCAAGACTGCTGCATCCGGAAAACATAGCGGAAAGATCTGTCGCATTTTGTACATAAAATTTTTCACCTAAATCAATCGACGTCAGGCTGCTGTCGCCATTAAACATTTGCTGCATATTTGTGACGCTAGACGTATCAAAATTGGTCGGCAGCTCCAGACTCGTCAGTGACGAACACCCATTGAACATGTGCGCCATAGTTGTAACGGTAGACGTATTAAATTTTTCTGACAGCGCCAAACTTGTCAGCGACGAACAACCATTGAACATATACTCCATCTCTGTAACTTTGGCTGTATCAAAATTGCTTAAATCTAGGCTCTCCAAACTGCTACAGCCAGCAAACATTTTAGACATCCAAGTAATCTCAGAAGTATCCACCTGATCTAAGCCATTAATTGAAGTAAGACTGGTACAATTTTGAAACATTGCATGACAATCGCCTGCCATAACATCAGCTAAGCCACCCAGCTCTATAGTTTTCAAATTAGAGCAACCTAAAAACATTTCAACTGTTTGAATAGGTGTATCAAATTTGTCCGCACCACCAAAAGTCAGCCTCTCTAACGATTGGCAGCTACGAAACATTGCCCAAACGCCGCCTGTGTCTTTCGAAAAATCCAGATTGCTAACATCTAAATCCTTCAATGCATAGCACTCCGCAAACATTCCCCACATAGATGTGGCGTTGGACGAGTCAAAATTATCACCAAGAGTCAAAGTTTCCATTTTTGTGCATGTACTGAACATTTCCTCCATGTTAGTAACGTTGCTCACGTCCAACATGCTGACATCCAACTCTGTAATACTTTGGCAGCCCCAAAAAATGCGCTTCATGTATTTAGTTGCTCTTGTATCTAATGCAGACAAGTCAATTTTCTCAACATTTTGAGTCCAATTATCACCGTTAGCGCCATCCAGCCAGTTCGACATATCTTCCGGCGCGACAACACCGCCTGGACCAGCAATGACCAGATCATATTTATTTTCTTTTTTGGCTCACACTGACATTTCCGCAGATAAGCCACAACGCGGTCGTCATTTGTTGCACCAACGTGACGGGCATAGACAGCCTCGATGTCCTCTGTGGTGATGTTGACTTGATTTTGATCGCTGGATCCTGCCACAGATTCATAGTTCAAATCCTGATCGATCACCTGCAGGCTGTGAATGGAGTCTTTGGCGATTGTTTGTCCATCTTTCGTCTGTTGACCAACAAAACTTAAGAGTCCGCCTGCTTTCGCATTGCTGGCCATCTGGTTGCCGTTGGCTTCGGCGTATCTCACATCGCCCAGCTCCAGCTCAACTTCCACATGGCCCCAGGCTGGGGTGAGGGCGAGATTTTCTGCCGGCATGGCAATGATCTGCCCGGCGCTGTAGTAGTTGCCTTCCTCGTCGTTCCAGCCGCCAAAGCTGCTGCCGCTGTTGGTGAGACTGCCTTCATCCGGCAGGGTCACATACTGGCCCGGCATGGCGGTGATTTCTTCTGGTGCAGTGCCCTCTGCCTCTCCCTTGTCAAAAGAGATGGTGTATAAGCTGCGGTCGATATCAACAGCTGGGAAGGAGAGCGTAGGCTCGTTTTCTGTTTTCTCGTCAAAGAGGCCGGAATAATAGCCCTCTGCTGTTGCTGCGGCGAGCACGGTTTGTTTCTCATTTTTGCTGGTGTCAAGATCCAGCGTAAGCACAAGATCGCCGGAAATCTGATCGCAAAGCTTATCAAAATTTACGGTGACGCTTTTGCCGTCAGTGGCGACTTCTGTCGTTACTTTTGGCAAAATATTCTCGTTTGCCGGTTTCCACTCAGCGTCAGTAATTTTTGTTGCCAGGCTTTGATCATTCGCCAACGAAAGTGTAACGCTGGCGTTACGGTAATGATCGTGGAGCACGCGCTCGAGGCTGTCGCGCATGCCGCTGCGGAATGTTTCTGCGTCGTTATCGGCGTAGGCGGCGCTCGTATTTTCATTTTCAGCTGTGGTGTAACTGGTGGCGTGGTCTGCGATCAGATCGTTTGGTTCGTCGGCAAGCTGCCAGGCGATCAGCGCATCATTCGCCCCAAGCGCATCATCGAGCGATTGCAGCGCATCTTCTACTGCGTCGGTGTCCTCATTGCCAAAATGATCACCGAGCACCCAAAAAACGATGGTCGGATTTTCATTATTAATGTCGTTTACAGTGCCAACCGCTTTCTCCAGCGCAGCCGCTTCATCTGCGGTGCCATCACCGGTGGCAATGCCAGCGACAAGACCATTCAAGCCGTCGGCACCGCCAACAACAGAACCATTCGTGTTCTCTCGTAATACAGGGGTCTGGGTGTAACTGATCACCTGCATGCTCGCTCTGGTGCCAGAAATCAAGCTCCAGACATTGTCGCCGATCATATTCTTAAACTGCGCGGTCGCACTCCCACCCTGGCGGGATGCGTCCAGCAGGAAAACGATGTTGCAGGCGGGCGCAGTCTGCGCCTCCTTATGGTAGGTCACTGTCGCTGTTGCCCGTTCGGCGCTGTCGTAATCCACCGAGGCGGTCAGGGTCTGTGTGTCTGCTGCGCGCTGGCTGTTCTGAGCGAACACCTCCAGTGGAAACAGGCCAACAAGCATCGCCACTGTCATAATGATGGCAACAACGCGTTTCACTTGTTGTCGCATGATACATTCCTCCTATTGCTCTCTTTTTTCCTTCTATATAATATGTATTCAGCTGATCCTCACTCTGGCTTATCCTTCTGCGCGAGTCTGTATTTCTCTCTGCGTTTTCCCACGGCGTAGCCTGTGCAGATGGGACAACCTGAGCGCTGGTTGCCTGTGCGCGAATAGACGACGGCCTGCCAGACGTGCCCGCTTCTGCACTGCCACCAGACTTTCTTGCGGCTGCCGGGGAGCACATGATCCGGGGTAAGGCTGCCATTCATGGTTGGGTGCCACTGGGCTGCGATCTCGGGATATTTTGTGGCGAGATCGTTAAAGCCTGGGAGCACTCTATTATTGGCACAGTATGGACAGCCGCCATTACGCTGGGTGCGAGTGGAGACGACGGCCTGGTATTCATGCCCTTTGTCGCAGATCCACCAGACTTTGCGATTGCTGGCGGGCGCGATGTGGTCTGGGGTGAGTGTGCCATTCTTGGTTGGGTGCCATTCTTTGGCGATGGCGGGATACTGACTGGCAAGGTCGTTTTCGCCGGGGATGATCTTTTTGCCGGCACAGACTGGGCAGCCGCTGCCCTGGGCGCGGCTTGAGATCATGGCC
>PPYE01321338.1_pt1 | contig 10399 bp, 6 predicted proteins | sample 1559881 | NCBI WGS metagenome assembly PPYE01 (sample SAMN08240022, study PRJNA423297) | Human gut metagenome, whole genome shotgun sequencing project.
CGGCAGCACTGACCCTGCAGCAGACCTGTCTTTCTCCTGCGCAGGAAAAAACGCAGCAAAAGGTCATCGCCCTGGCGGGAAATCCCAATGTGGGAAAAAGCACTATTTTCAACGCCCTTACCGGCATGAAGCAGCATACGGGCAACTGGCCGGGCAAAACCGTGGTCAATGCCCGGGGGACCTGCACCTTTCATGATAATACTTATACCCTGGTGGACATCCCGGGCTGTTATTCCCTCATGGCACACTCCGCAGAGGAGGAGGTAGCGCGGGATTTCATATGTTTCGGGGAGCCGGACGCCGTGATTGTTGTCTGCGATGCCACCTGCCTGGAACGGAACCTGAATCTGGTGCTGCAGATTATGGAAGCCGGCAGGCCCGTCCTTCTGTGCGTCAACCTGCTGGACGAAGCCCGTAAAAAGAAAATCCGGCTGGATCTTTCCCTGCTTTCCTTCCGTCTGCGGCTTCCCGTTGCCGGCACTACGGCCCGAAGCAGCAGGGGACTTGATGAGCTTCTGGATGAACTGGAGCAGATGCTCTTTTCCTCGCCCCTTTCCGGCCGTTCCAGCGCCCTGCCTGAAGCGTCCACTCCACGGGTAGTCTATCCGGAATACATTGAGGAAGCCTTGTCCCTCCTCGTCCCACGGCTGAAAAGGATCTGCAGCGCTTCCGGAAAAAAGCTCCCCTCCGCCCGTTTTATAGGCGCCCGTCTGCTGGACGCCAACGAAAGCCTGCAGGCTTCGCTGAAAAATTATCTGGGCTTTGATCCGGCTGCCATTCCGGAAATTTCAGGCACGCTGGAGGAGATACGCCAGATGCTTGAGGATCGTGGCATCAGCAGGGAGCAGCTCCATGATGATCTGGCTTCCGCCTTTGTCCGGACGGCAGAACGGGTCTGCAAGGGCGTTGTATTTTACCCGGATGAGGACTGTGATAAAAAAGACCGGAAGCTGGATCGCATATTCACCAGCAGGCTTACAGGCTTCCCCATCATGCTGCTTGGGCTGCTTGGGATTTTCTGGCTTACCATAACCGGGGCGAATTATCCCTCCGCCCTGCTGTCACGGCTGCTGTTCGGGCTGGAGGACCGGCTGGCCCTGCTCTTTTCCCTGGCGGGCGTTCCTGCAGTGCTGACGGATGTGTTGCTTCACGGTGTTTACCGTGTTATGGCCTGGGTCATTTCCGTCATGCTGCCGCCCATGGCTATTTTTTTCCCGCTTTTTACATTATTGGAGGATTTCGGTTACCTTCCCAGAGTGGCTTTTAACCTGGATCGGTGCTTCCAAAGCTGCTCTGCCTGCGGGAAACAGGCGCTTACCATGTGCATGGGCTTCGGCTGCAACGCGGCGGGCGTCACCGGCTGCAGGATTATCGATTCGCCCAGGGAACGGCTTATCGCCATCATCACCAATAATTTTGTCCCCTGCAACGGCCGTTTTCCCACCATGCTGTCCATCATCACGCTTTTCCTCATCGGCGGGGCGGGCGGGCTGACCGGCTCTCTGCTTGGCGCGTGCATCCTGGTGGCGCTCATTGTGCTGGGCGTCCTGATGACCTTCCTCGTCTCCAGGCTGCTTTCCGCCACCATACTGAAGGGCGTCCCCTCTTCCTTCACTCTGGAAATGCCGCCCTACCGCAGGCCCCAGATCCTGAAGGTGATTGTGCGCAGCATTGTTGACCGGACGCTGAAGGTGCTGGGAAGGGCCGTAATTTCCGCCGCGCCTGCCGGGCTGCTCATCTGGGTGCTGGCCAATGTGCCGCTTTCCGGACAGACCACGCTGCTTACGGCGCTCACCGGCTTTCTTGATCCCTTCGCCCGGCGGCTTGGCATGGACGGCTGTATCCTCACCGGTTTTCTTCTGGGGCTTCCGGCCAATGAAATCGTAGTTCCCATCATTATTATGACCTATATGGCCAGGGGGAGTCTGCTGGAAGTGGAGGGAGTACAGCTGATGCAGCTATTTACCGCCAACGGCTGGACCTGGATTACGGCGGTAAGCACCCTTCTTTTTTCCCTGATGCACTGGCCCTGCGCCACCACCCTCCTTACGATCCGAAAGGAATCGGGGAGCTTGAAATGGACGCTGCTTTCCTTTCTTGTACCAACTGTTTGCGGAATTATACTCTGCTTCCTGTTCACCACCGCCGCCCTTTTTCTTTTTCCCGCCTGAGGGGACGGTGCTGCTAAAGAAGTCAAAAACGCCTGCCGGAGAAATTGCCGGCAGGCGTTTTTAAGACTATTCCGTTTTTTCTTCCCTGTCTGTAATAAGCTTCATCCAGATTTCCATGCTCGTTGTTTCCATGGTATGGCTGACATAAAGCTCGGCGCAGAAGCCTTCCGTCTGCAGTCCGTGGCCGGGAAGCCACACCCCGTAAACGTAATTCAGCGCCTTGTAAAGAGCATCCGTCACAAGCATCATGAAATTTTCCGCCTCAAAGGAACACACGACATACTCCCCTGCGGGAAGCTCCCACTGCGAATATCCTGAAGCCGCAGCGTCCGGCCGGATTCTTGCGCCCGCAAAATAACGGAAAAACCCTTCCTCACTGCAGGGCAGCGTAACCCCGGCTTCCTCTCCGCTCTCCATAAGGCCCGGTATTTTATCCTTTGCCTCATGCAGGTCGTCCCACAGCTGTCCAAGGGGATCCACTCCGGAGTCGCATCCGATGCCGTCCAGGAAGGCAACCGGCATTTTCTTTTCAAAGCCCGCATATCTGACGGCTTCTTCCGTCTGTTCTCTTTTTACCTCAATGACAATCCCCTCCGTTACCAGGGGAACCCCTTCCCCCACCAATACATAATTCAGGGAAAGCTCCGGTTTGGTCATGCGGTTTAAGGTTGTCGGATTACGGCGGTATTCCTCCGGCGTCATGCCGAAGGTTTCCTTAAACGTCCTGGTGAAATGTTCATGTGAGGTAAAGCCAAGCTCCAGGGCAATATCCAAAATGCGGCTGTCCTTCTGCAACAGCGCCTCCGTCGCCTTACCCATGCGGCGGAGCTTAATGTACTCACCCACCGGCTTTTTTACCAACCGCTTAAACAGTCTCTGGTAATAAAAAGGTGACAGTGAGGCCATTTCTGCCAGATTATCTATGGCAAGCTCCTCTCCCAGATGCTTATCAATATAGTCAACCGTCTGCTGTATCTGTTCCCAAGCGTACATTTTTTGTCCCTCCTTTTTTTATTACCATACCATACCTGTACTACAGCCGCTTGACTGTCTCTGCCCTTTTTGTAATCTGTGGCAGGGGGATTTTTCCAGCGGTTTGTCCAGTTGGCGCAAACAGTATTTTACAGCCTGTCAGATCGGTGTTTTTGCAGCACATACGCCAGGGCAAGGAAGAGCAGCCCTGCGGCAGACAGTATCCCGCCGCAGAATAACAGAGGCGTCAGCGTAATCTCCACCGTTCTTCCCAGAATCCGGTTGGTCAGGAAACGGGCTGATGATGAAATGGCAAAGGGTATGGCCGCTCCGGTAAGCAGGCCTGCGGCTATGCTGTCCCAGGCCAGCAGGCGGAGCCCTGCAGACCATCCCCTGCAGGCCCAGAATACGGCGGCGGCACCTGCAAAAAGAAACAGGAACGCAACAGCCTTTGCCTGAAAAGAAGTCAACGCGGCATACAGCCGCAGCGGGCCGTTTACCGGCAGATAAACGTCGCCAAGTATACCGGCTGCGACCGTCTTAAGACCGTCCGCTATTATATTAACCTGAATTTCTATCCCATCCTCCAGTACCGTCTTTTGTTCCTCTGTCAGAAGCTCTCCCATTTCCTTTATCACTTCCGAGTAAATACCCTCCTTCAGTTCTTCCACCGTTTTATCCATCAGAAATATGGCAGCTTCATTTCCGGTCCTTCCGGCTGCTTCTGCCATTTCCGCGCTTTTTGCAGTCTCTTCCATTACCGCCTCTTCAGCCATGGCATCCAGGAGATCGCCGGTCAGCCTTTGCAGCGCAGCGCTGTCCGTAATCCCCTTCTCTATGGCCTCCATCTGTCCATAGGTCACTTCCGGCCAGACCCTGTATACCTCGTCCAGTACTCTGGAGGATACTGCACGCCCCACAATCACGTTATTAATCGTAAATGTACATAACGGCCCGGCGGAAATGCAAAGGCAGAAAAAAATTACCGCCGTCATATACACAAAGCTTCCAAACACTCTGAGCGCCCTCATCTGATTTCTCCTTTCACTTCTTACATGGGAAACACACAAAAGCATCACATCTCAGCTGCCATCCGACGCAGCATTCTCCTCTCCCCGCGCCTATCTGCGGCTGAAAAAGAAGTATGCCGCCGCCTTCAGGACAACCGTAAGCCCCAGTATGGTGATTGCCGTATAAAAGGCCGCCATGTTGAATAATGCGGCTGTCACAGTGATAAACAGCAGAGATAATAACAGGATATCCACTATGATCCCTCCGCTTTTATCATGCAGATACTGATTTCTTTCGTCCTGCTCCATGCGCAGATGTTCCTTTAAAAGCATTCTGTTTTTCAGCAGCTTTTTATTTCGGACAATTCTGTAAGCCACATAAATAAGGCCCCCGAAAAAAACAAAACTGCTGAACTGCTTCGCCAGGCCGGTCATAATCCTGGAATCCCCGCCGCCCAGTTCCGCCACCGTTACCATATAAACCAGCATCGCAGCTAAAACCATCCACAAAATACGGATACGCCATTTAATTTTATCCGTATAGCTTAATTTCTTACAATTCCTCATACTTTTGATCCTCCAGCCTTTTGTTTTCTTCCAGGCAGCATAAATCCTCCACTGTTACATGAAAAACCTCCGCTATCCGATATGCCAGCATTAAGGACGGGCTGTACTGTTCCTTCTCAATGGATATGATTGTCCTTGCCGAAACGTGAACCAATTCGGCAAGCTGCTGCTGGGTAATCCCGGATGCGGTTCGCAGCTCTTTCACCTTCGTTTTCATTATCAGCCTCCCTTTATTCATATGAAGTGTACTTCACGTGAAGTTAACTTCATATTACTATATTTCATAAAATATCACAAGACATTTTGAAATTCATTGTGAAGGAACCAGGATAAATGCATCAGCGTCGGCGCCGTCCTTCCTGCCATCCGATGCGGCTGCAATCGGCTGTCTTTCTTCCTCTTATTCCTAATAATTTATAAAATCTTTCGTGTTTTTTTTATTTTTTCTTATGAATGTGTACATAGTTTTGTCACATTTGTAGGGTATGATTATAACAAATTGATGGGAACACGGAATTGTGTCAGTCAGGCTTATGGATGCGGTTCTGTTGCTCAATTATATTATAAAAAAAAGTGAAGGTCCCGTACTTGCGGGGCCTTCCGCTATTTTTGCGGTTTTGGCGGCAGCTTTGGAGCGGACGCACATCGGTTCTGCCGGAGCCGGACGCGCCCCGGACATTGGCGGCTTTTGGAATGTTTTGGCGTAAAGGCGTGAACTTACGATTTAGCCCGCCATAAATAATGGAAAATGAATGGGCTTTCTGGCAAAACGCCTTGGATTTTTTTGTGGAATTTGCTGATATTTTGTGGCGTTTTTGCGGATATGGCAGTATAATATAACTATAGAGAAACTTGTTGATTTTGATTAGCAGTTGTGGTGAAGGACGCATCGGCTGAATATATGCGGATGGCTGATCGTAGAGGCCGGGACGTGAAATTTGCCGGAATTCTGCAGAAAAGGGGGAGCATATATGAATCAGGAACAATTTGAACGGATGCACAAGGGAAACGGTTTTATCGCGGCACTGGATCAGAGCGGCGGGAGCACGCCGAAGGCTCTCCGGCTCTATGGTATTCCGGATGAAGCCTATCACAGCGATAAGGAGATGTTCGACCTTATCCATGAGATGAGGACCAGGATTATGACAAGCCCAGCTTTCACTTCCGAACATATTCTGGGGGCAATTCTTTTTGAGAACACGATGGAACGGCAGATTGACGGGAAGTTTACCGCAGATTACCTGTGGGAAGAGAAAGGGATTCTGCCGATTCTGAAGGTGGACAAGGGACTTGCGGAACAGGAATACGGCGTCCGGATGATGAAGCCTATCCACAATCTGGAGGAACTGCTGGAACGGGCGAAGGAAAGGCATATTTTCGGAACGAAAATGCGGTCTGTTATCAAAGCGGCCGATCCTTACGGAATTAAAAAAATCGTGGACCAGCAGTTTGAAATTGGCTGCCGTATTGCCGATGCCGGACTGGTTCCGATTCTTGAGCCTGAGGTGGATATCTTCATTCCCGACAAGGAGGCGGCGGAAAATCTGCTGAAAAAGGAGCTGCTGGCGCATTTAAGCACGCTGGCTCCGGATACGAAGCTGATGTTTAAGCTTTCGATACCCAGCATAGATGATTTTTATGCAGAGCTGATTGACGATCCTCATGTGGTGCGTGTTGTGGCGCTGTCCGGCGGTTACAGCCAGGTGGAAGCCAATCAGCGGCTGGCAAGGAATCACCGGCTGATCGCAAGCTTTTCCAGGGCGCTTACCGCAGGGCTTTTGAAGCAGCAGACGGACGAAGAATTCAATGCGGTGCTGAAACGCTCCATTGATGAGATTTATAAAGCCTCCATGACCTGAGTCCTGAAGGGGCTGCGGCCCAAACAGTATTGAGTCAGCTTGCATGATGTATAATTTCACAGAAACGGCCGCCTGCGGAAGCTCTGATGTTACCATCGCTTCCGGGGCGGCCGTTTTTTACTGCGTTAACGCTTTTTTATTCCGGTTTTACTTCAAATACAAAATGATACGTTCCGTCGCCTTTGATGCGGAATTCTTCATGTGCCCTGGCATTGAGGCTCCAGGTGTCGTCTCCGCCAACGCCGGTCTGGCGGTAATTTATTCGTACCACCGTCTTATCGGAAGGGAGCAGATCCTTCTGATGTGCGGCAAGCTCCATTTCCTCCGGGGTATAGGGAAGGACATTCGCTTCCACCTCCGGGATTCCGGTAAAGGTCAGGCTTGCTCCGCAGCGGCTCATTACGGTAAGCCTCCTGACGCCTGTCATGTTGCCGCATTCCTGAGGCATCAGATAAGGCACCATGCGATCCGTCACTTTGGAACGGTAGGTTCCTACAAAGGCGGAGCTGTTCCTGTCAATGTAGTTTTCGTGTTCTCCCCTGCCGTGCCATTCAAAACGGTCAAAGCTTTCCGGAAGGGTAAACAGCAGGCCTGCCTCCGGTATATCAGGCAGATTTTCCCCGCCCTTATATGTGTTGTCAAACAGAATGCTGCCATCCGGACGTATGGTGATTTTCGTTTCCATCACTGCCTGGGATGTAGTGGGCAGGATGAATTTCATCTCCACCTCCACAGCCTCGCCGCTAACCTTTCCCTGATTGGTCCATTTGGCGGCATTCGCACCGGCATATCTCCATATCATGGAACGGTAGGACTGTTTGCTTCCACGGTCATTGTCCGTACTCGCTCTCCAGAAATTGCATTCCAGGGGCGCCTTCAGGTATTCCTTTCCGCCTCTGCGGATGCTGTAGAAATCTCCGCTTCGTTTGGAAAAACGGTATTCGAAATCACTGCCTGTAATTATCAGGGTGCCGAAATTCTCCGTTACTCTCAGGCTGCTTCCTTCCTTCTTTTCCGTAAGAAGGCTTTCCCTGCTGCCGGTAATAAACTGTCCCTTTGCAACAGCATAGCCGGCTCTGGCCCAGGCCGTATCCTCCTTCAGCTGCGCTTCCATATTCAGGAAGGCCTCCAGACAGGCTCTTCCTGCTTCCTTCCATTTTTTCAGTTCTCCGGCAAAAGGAAGGCGTACCTTAACGGTTTCCCCGGGCGCGCATTTAACGTCCACACTTCCCTGAGCGCAGGAAACCTCGTCAAGAACCAGCGTCCACACAAAACGATAAGCGGATAAATCCGTAAACAGGCTCCTGTTGCAGATTGTCACCTCGCCGGTCTCCCAGTCGGCATCAGCGAATTTCATATTCTGATAGCAGATTCTCGTTTCCTTAATCTTGGGAGTTTCCGTCCTGTCCGCAAACATCAGGCCGTTTCCGCAGAAAATCCCATCCGTATAGCCTTCTCCAAAATCACCGCCGTAGCCCAGGTAATCCTTACCATTCTTGTCCTTTGTCAAAATCGCCTGATCCACGAAATCCCAGATAAAGCCGCCCTGAAGCTTAGAATATTTTTCGAAAGCCTCCGTATATTTGATAAGGCTGCCGCAGGAATTTCCCATGGCATGCGCATATTCACAGAGGATAGCGGGCTTCTCCGGATTAGTATCTTCATATTTCACCCATTGCTCCACCGGGGTGTACATGGTGGAAATCATATCCGTCACATCCTCATACCCCTGGCAGTGGCACTGGCCTTCATAATGGACAAGCCTGGTACTGTCATGGGTGCGGAGGAAATCAGCCATTTTACGGAAGTTCGTTCCGCAGAAGGACTCATTTCCCAGGGACCATATGAGCACCGAAGGATGATTTCTGTCCCTGTAATACATATCCGCCACTCTGTCAAGGACCGCTCCCGTCCAGCGGGGATTGCTTCCCGGAAGCATGTCGGGCTGCTCCTCTTCGGGTACGCCGTAGGTCCAGCTGCCGTGGGTTTCCAGATTGGTTTCATCGATTACATAAAGACCATATTCATCACACAGCTCGTACCAATAAGGATGGTTGGGATAATGGGAGGTGCGGACAGCGTTGATATTGTTGCGTTTCATCGCCAGCACGTCCTTAAGCATGGCTTCCCTCGTAATGGCCCTTCCGAATTCAGCGCCGAACTCATGCCTGTTTGCGCCCTTGAAAACAATCCTCTTGTTATTCAGCATCATCAGGCCGTCCTTTAATTCAAAGGTACGGAATCCGCAGCGTGCCGCCAGAATTGTTTCCTCTCCTTCATTCTCCAGATACAGCACTACGGTATAAAGCACAGGAGATTCCGCACTCCACTGCCAGGGTGTCTCCACCTGCAGGGAAAATGCAGCTTTTCCGTCCTTTACCCCTGTCTCGGGAGAATCCAGCAGCTGTCTGCCCTTGGGACTGTAAAGCTCCAGCCGTACCCTGCAGCCGTCCGCCTTCCCTTCCAGCGCCGCTTCCACATTCAGGATACCGTCCTGGTAATTCTCATCCAGCAGGGCATCCACTTTCCAGTCACCAATATGTACTTCAGGCAGGGTATACAGGGCCACATCCCTGAAAATACCTGACAGACGCCAGAAATCCTGATCCTCCAGCCAGCTGCCGTCACACCAGCGCAGCACCTTCACCACCAGCTGGTTTTCCCCGTCAACCGCATAATCGGTAATATCATACTCCGCGGGAGTAAAAGAACCCTCGCTGTAGCCCACGAAGCTTCCGTTCACATACACCTCGCCGCAGGATTCAATGCCTTCAAAACGAAGGTACATCCTCTCTCCGTCTTTTTTCTCTGCAAAAAAGGAACGTTCATAAATCCCCACCGGGTTATAAACTCTGGGGATTTCCGGCGGCATGATATCTTCCGTCATTTCCCAGGGATACTTTACATTCACATACTGCGGATAATCATACCCCTCCATCTGCCAGTTTGCCGGCACCCGGATATGTCCCCAGTTATGTGTATCCATTACCATTTCCAGTCCTTCCGGATATGCGGCGTCGCACTGATCCGGATTCTCAAAATAACGGAACTTCCAGATTCCGTTCAAATCTGTCACCCTTCTGGCAGCCTTATTCCATGAAAGGGCATCCTCCAGAGAAGGAAAAGGGATAATGTCACTGTGAGGCGCTCTCTTATTGATCCGGAAACACTCCGGATTCTGCTCCCAGGGCATAAACCCGTTTTCTTGTAAAAGCTTGCTGTTCATCGTAAATATTTCCTCCATTTTTTTATATGCTGCAGTATGAAGCATTTCCTAAAGGAAAACTTCATACACACATATCCTAATACTAAATAATAAAAGATCCTAAACCATTTGAAAATGTAAAATCTTGCAGTTTATTTGTCTTTTTCTGACCGGTTTATATTTATGTGGAGGGGGGAAACGTCCCGGTTCCGGTTCCATCCGCCCTTTGCCCGCGCAGGCTGCGGCCGGGCTTCCTTTTCCCGGGCCGGCGGGGGCGTGTTTTCGGCTCCATTGGAAAAAACGGAGATGTTTCTTACCGATCCCCAGGGCCGGGCTTCTGCCGCCCTTAGCGGCCTGTCTGACGACGCAGCAGGCCTCAAAACCTTTTCACGCGCCGCAGCTTCCAGGGCCGCTGCGGAGGAGTTTTGGCCGCGTTGGCAGATGCCCGGTATTGGGGAACGGTTAGAAACACCCTGTTTTTGAGACTGGAACTGAAAACACGCCCCACCGGCCCGGGAAAAGGAAGCCCGGCCGCAGCCTGCGCGGACAAAGGGCGGATGGATCCGGAGCCGGGACGTTTCCACCTCCCCCGCTCAACGGACCAGGGTTCTTTCG
>PPYE01386117.1_pt1 | contig 10398 bp, 7 predicted proteins | sample 1559881 | NCBI WGS metagenome assembly PPYE01 (sample SAMN08240022, study PRJNA423297) | Human gut metagenome, whole genome shotgun sequencing project.
TCTTCCAGTGTCTCCCACCAGGGATTGTAGAATTCGCCTTTCTTCACCTGCTTCGGATATTTGCGTGCACCCAGCACCTTCATGCTTTCATCCATCGGGTCGTCATTCATATCCCCCATCACGATGAGTTTCAGCTTCTTGTCGCTACGCATCAGAGAGTCCTTCAAGGCCTTTACCTGCCTGGCTGCATGCACACGCACCGGTGACTTTGCCCCACGGGAGGGCCAGTGGTTCACTATCACGCAGACACGCTCTCCCGCCAGTTGCCCGTCCACAATCAGGAAGCCGCGCGTCAAGTGCAGCGTATCCCCCTCAAAAGGAGTAGAAAGCACCAACTTTGAGTGGGTAACGCTAAACTGCTTCGGGTCGTACAGCAAGGCACAGTCTATACCCCGTCTGTCCGGTCCTTCATAATGCACGAACTCATAATTGGAAATGGCCGGCTGCTTCACGAGGTCTTCCAGCACCCGGCTGTTCTCCGCCTCTGCCACACCGATGAATGCCGGACCTTCCGGCACTAAATCACGCGAAAGGGAACCCAACACTTTGGAAAGGTTCTGCAGCTTGGACTCATACTTCTTTGCCGTCCATTGGTAACTGCCGTCGGGCAGGAACTCATAGTCATTCTTACCTGCATCATGAATCGTATCAAACAAGTTCTCAAGATTGTAGAACGCAACACTATACAGTTTCCGTTCCGCATTTTGTGCCCCCAGCGTTGCCACGCACAGCCAGAAAGAGCATAAGACAAGTAGTTTCCTCATAAATTCACAAGATTAAGTCCTGCAAAAATCAGAAATAAAATGCGATAAACCTACTAAATAAAAATAAATCTGAATTTATTTTGTAGAGTCTCCAACTTGCACTATCTTTGCGCTCTGAAAAGAAGACCATTACACTATTTATTACCAAAATAGTAACAGAATATAAATTTTTAAAAGAAAATATCAAAATGAAAAAAGGTATTCATCCTGAAAATTACCGTCCGGTAGTATTTAAAGATATGTCAAATGGTGATGTATTCTTGTCTCGTTCCACTTGCAACACGAAAGAGACTATCGAATTCGAAGGTGAAACTTATCCGCTGGTAAAGCTGGAAATCTCCAGCACTTCTCACCCGTTCTACACAGGTAAGTCTAAGCTGGTTGACACTGCCGGTCGTGTTGATAAGTTCATGAGCCGTTACGGTAACCGTAAGAAATAATCAGTTTCAAGCAAACTGAAAAAAGGGAGTCTTTTTTTTGTATCATCAAAACCGAAAACATATACTAATCATGAAACGACTCGCCACCCTATTCATCCTGACAATCCTTGTCGCAACGGCAGGATTTGCCAAGCCCAAAAAGTACAAAGATTTAAGCGGAAACATCGCTGTCAAAGGAGAATTGACAAAAGAGTACCGGCAATCTCCCGCCGGTACACCGGTCATTATCCGCCGGGTTGTCAAAATGAAGAATCCCGGTGAAAGCAGCAACAACATTTGCTATGCTGTCGAAATGAACGGCATACAAGAGACCATTCCTTTGAATGAGATGGGGCACATTGCCATATCCGCTCCGCAAACCGACCGGGAATTCTGGCAGCAGATATACTTGAAAAACCATCTTTACGAATATTTCAGCGACCGCGGCTACAAGCACAAACTGCGCCAGGAAATCGACGAAGAGTGCCTGGAGTATCTCGACAAACTGAATGAGATAGCCTATCAGGAAGATTACATCGTTTCGTACGTGCAGGGAGTGTTCTCCAAGTTGAACGCCACCACCATTGACAGCAATCGCGGGGAGAGTCTGAACATACGTATCATCCAGTCGCCCGAACCAGATGCCTTCATGCTTCCCAACGGCTCCATGGTTATCAGTACGGGCCCCTACTGGGACGATAATGAAGATGCTTATGCCGTCAGTCTGGTGGCAGATATCGGAGCCATCGCTTCCCTTTTGAGCATTCCGGCAACGGACCGGTTGGGGATGAAATACAAAACTTCCCAGGAAATCTCTTCAGACCGCCTTGCGCGCCAACTTCTGGCATTCAAGGGATATAATCCCGACGGAATCGCATCGGCCCTCGGTAAAATTATAGGGTATTACAACCTGCACCAACGCAACAAGGACATTCCTCGCTACGGCAGCATCGGCAACCTGCAAAAGCGTATAGAAAAGGCCGGTGAATCCCATAGCCTGAGTGCCCGCCCCTACCTACGGACCACCAGCGATGTCGTTTCTTTCAACGCAAGTATGAACTACGCCAACAAGCGCTATAAGGAAACTGCCCGGCTGATACGCAAGAACATTGACAACAGACTAGCCACAGACAATGACTACATCATCCTGGTAAAAGCGGAAATGGCACTGTCTAATACGGAAGAAGTGAACAACCGCTGCCTCGCCATGCTTGATAAAGCCCAGGAGATGGCAGGAACAAGCCCCAATCTGGACATATATAAACAAAAAATACTATTATTGATGCGCATGAACAAACAAGCCCAAGCCGCCGATATACTGAAAGAATATATCACCTTGCTTTCGGCCTACGAAGGCCAGGGCATAGAAGGAACCGAAAAGGAATGGACCAATAAAGAGATAGGTTGGGCAAACCAAATGCTGGACAGGATAAGCAGAATATAGAGAAAGGAATAACTAAGAATGAAGAATTTGACTGCGCGATGATGCCGCATGACAAATTCTTCATTCTTCTTATTTTAGTTATTCATTCAAATTACTGTTTGCGGAACGGCGGCTTCACAACCACAGCTTTCAGCTTACGTCCCCGCATGTCAATGCAGATTTCCGTACCGACTTTGCTGTACTCGGGTCTGATATACCCCATTCCGATACCAATCTTGCGGGTAGGCGACATAGTTCCGGAGGTAACCACACCGATGGCAGTACCGTCTGTACTATACAGCTCGTAACCATGACGGGGGATACCGCGGTCTATCATTTCAAATCCCACCAACTTACGGGTAGTGCCTTCCGCTTTCTGTTTTTCCAGCATCGGGCGATTGGTGAAGTTCTTTCCCTCCACAAACTTGGTAATCCATCCTAAACCCGCTTCAATGGGCGAAGTGGTGTCATCCAAATCATTGCCATACAAACAGAAGCCCATTTCCAGACGAAGCGTATCGCGCGCACCCAGACCAACTGGCTTAATGCCGAACTCCGCGCCTGCCTCGAACACGGCATCCCAAATCTTCATGGCAGCCTCCGGATAGAAGTAAAGCTCAAAACCACCCGCACCGGTATATCCGGTATTGGAGATAATGACATCCTTTTCTCCGGCAAACTCACCGTGGGTAAAAGTATAGTAAGGAAGGTCGGAAAGATTAATGGAAGTCAGCTTCTGCAAAGCCTGAATAGCCTTCGGTCCTTGCACAGCAAGCTGTGCCATGTGCTCGGAAGCATTTTCCAATTCAGCGCCTTCCGTGTTATGAGACACACACCAGTTCCAGTCTTTCTCAATGTACGACGCATTCACGACAAGCAGGTATTTCTCCGGCTCATAATGATAGACCAGAAGGTCGTCCACAATGCCTCCATTTTCATTTGGGAAGCAGGTATACTGTACTTTCCCCGGTGTGAGGGCAGCTATGTTATTGGAAGTCACTTTCTGCAGAAAGTCCAAAGCATGGGGACCTTTCACCCAAAATTCTCCCATGTGTGAGACGTCGAATACACCGACACCCTGACATACTGTAAGATGCTCGTCAATGATGCCGGAATACTCGATAGGCATATTATATCCCGCAAACTCGTGCATCTTGGCACCCAGCGAGATGTGTTTTTCGGTAAACGGAGTGGTTTTCATGGAACTATTAGAGTTATGAGTTATGAATTATCTATTTGCTTGCTACGAGCTCGGCAATCTTGACGATGACGTTCATGGCTTTCTCCATGTTCTGGATAGGCACGAACTCATAGCGGCCGTGGAAGTTCAAGCCACCGGCAAAGATATTGGGACAAGGCAGGCCCTTGAAAGAGAGCTGGGCACCGTCCGTACCTCCGCGAATGGCTTTTACACGAGGCTCTACACCTACCGCCTTCATGGCGGCAAAAGCGGTGTCGATGATATGCATCACCGGTTCAATCTGCTCGCGCATATTATAGTATTGGTCGCGAAGTTCCAGAGTAGCGGTACCCGGACCGTATTCTTCATTGATTTTTGCCACAAGACGTTCCATCTCCTTCTTGCGCTCTTCAAAGCGGGTGCGGTCGTGGTCACGGATAATGTAAGAGACTGTTGTCTGCTCCACCTCGCCGGTAATGCCTATCAGATGATAGAAACCTTCGTAACCTTCGGTATGCTCCGGAGCCTCGTCAGCCGGAAGCATGGACATGAAACGGTTGGCAACGCGGATAGAGTTAATCATCTTATTCTTGGCATAGCCCGGATGCACATTCCGTCCCTTGAAGCTTATCTTGGCAGAGGCCGCATTGAAGTTCTCGAATTCAAGTTCACCCACTTCTCCGCCATCCATGGTATAGGCCCATTCGCAACCGAACTGCGCTACATTGAACTTATGGGCGCCCAAACCGATTTCCTCATCCGGATTAAAGCCGATACGAATTTTACCGTGCTTGATTCCGGGGTGCTCCTTCAGATATACCACCGCCGATACAATTTCGGCAATACCGGCTTTATCATCGGCACCAAGCAAGGTCTTGCCGTCGGTCACAATCAAATCTTCCCCTTGATGGTCGAGCAGTTCGGGGAACTGGGCAGGAGAAAGAACCACATTCTCTTCGGCGCAAAGAACAATGTCCTTACCGTCATAATTCTGCACGATACGCGGAGAAACATTCTTGCCACTCATATCGGGGCTTGTATCCATGTGGGCAATAAAGCCGATGACGGGCAACGGCTTGTCTGTATTGGCAGGAAGAGTGGCGAACAGATAACCATTTTCGTCCAACGTGATTTCTTCCAGACCCAAAGATTCCAATTCTTCTTTCAGATACCGGGCAAACACCATTTGCCCCGGAGTACTCGGAGTAATCTCAGTCTCTTCACTGGACTGAGTATCGAAGCTTACGTACTTTAAAAAACGTTCTACTAAAGTCATGATGAATAATGATTAGTGATTAATGGTTAGTGATTAATGGTCAGTGATTAGTAATTGGCGAAAAGCATTATCCGAATGGCATTAATCATTAATCACTAATCATTAACCACTATTTTGTGCTGTAAAGATAAAAAAAGGGGCGTGAACTGCCAAGCAATTCACGCCCCTTTTTTATTCCTTAAGGACAAAATGTCAATCAAAAATGGCTGCTACCATCAAAACAATGCGTACATATCTTACACTTAGGCAATCCGATAGCTTCAACCAGAGTTTCCAACGTATTGAACTTCAAGGATGAAAGTCCGAAACGCTCGCGGATAACGTCCACCATCTTTTCGTATTCGGGTGAGCCGGTAGTGGCATACTTATCGAGATTCTTATTCTCGTCACCCTCCAGTTCCTTGATGACACGACGGGTAATCAGTTCCATGTCGCTTTTGGAAGCCGTGAATCCTACAAACGGGCAGCTATATATCAATGGAGGACAAGCAATCCGGATATGCACCTCCTTGGCACCATACTCATACAGCACCTTCACATTGTCGTGCAACTGAGTCCCCCGGACAATAGAGTCATCACAGAACAGCAGACGCTTACCCTCGAGCATGGCACGATTGGGAATCAGCTTCATCTTTGCCACCAGCGAACGCAATTCCTGCTTGCTGGGAGTAAAACTACGAGGCCAAGTCGGAGTATATTTGGAAATGGCACGATGATAAGGAACTCCTTTACCTTCGGCATACCCAAGCGCCATACCTACACCCGAATCAGGAATACCGCAGGCACAATCCACCTCTGATTTATCTGTCTGTGCCATCTTGAAACCGGAGGCAAAACGCACTTCCTCCACATTCTTACCTTCGTAGCAGGAAGTGGGGAAACCGTAATATACCCATAGGAAGGAACAAATCTGCATTCCCTCATCAGGCTTGCGCATCTGTTCCACACCATCGGCACGCAGGCGAACAATCTCTCCGGGTCCCAAATAACGGTCTATCTCATAACCAAGATTCGGAAAGCTGCTCGACTCACTTGTGGCGGCATACGCTCCGTCTTTCTTGCCAATCACAATCGGAGTACGTCCCCAGCGGTCGCGAGCGGCAATGATGCCGTCTTCCGTCAATAACAGCATGGAGCAGGAACCTTTGATATGCTTATACACATTTTCAATTCCTTCGACAAATGTCTTTCCTTGTATAATAAGGAGGGCGATAAGTTCCGTCTGATTGGTTTTGCCCGAACTGAGTTCGGCGAAGTGCATGTTTTGGGCCAACAGTTTTGTTTCCAGTTCTTGCAGATTTACTATTTTGGCTACCGTTACAATGGCAAAGCGACCAAGGTGGGAGTTGAGGATAAGGGGTTGAGGGTCTGTATCGCTGATGATTCCTATTCCGGAATTTCCTTTGAACTTGTCCAGTTCATCCTCAAACTTCGTGCGGAAATAAGTGCTTTCCAGATTGTGAATGGAACGGGTAAACTGCTCCGTTTCTGCATCGTATGTAGCCAACCCACCACGTTTTGTCCCTAAATGTGAATTATAATCTGTGCCGTAAAACAAATCCGCCACACAGCTTGTTGCTTTGGCGACTGTTCCGAAAAAACCTCCCATAAGTTCTGTTTTGTTATTGGTTTCTAAAATTAACGGATGCAAAGGTATGAAGAATTTGCGAAATTCGGGCAGATTTGAAATGAATAAAAAAGGCAATATATTTCTTGCCCACAATAGAAGTTATATTATTGGAAACATATACTTTTGTGATCGAAACCAAACAACTGTATAATGGGAGAAACCGCAAATATTATAATAGCCGATACTCTTCAAGGTCTGGGGACGGACGCATACAGTGGCTATCTTGCACACGCCCTCTGTCTGTCAGGAATCTGCCGATTGAAGTACAATGGAGAGGAGCGCGAGCTACGTGCCGGCGACCTGATGATTGTCCGCAAAGGAAAACTGGTAGAGAAAATTCAACCTTCAGAAGATTTTCGCGTAAAGGTCATCTATATCGCATCGGGCTTTGTGGTGCTGAGTACACCACAGAACAACTACGGCATGAAAGGGCAACTTTCCCTATTTCTCAATCCTATCATGTCCCTGACTACCGAACAGCAAGAGCTATGTCTCCGGGATTTTGAACAAGTGGAATACAGACTCCGGAATACAGACCATCATTTCCATCGCGATATGCTTATCGCCTCCACACAGATGTTGATACTCGACTTCTTCGATTTCCACTCCCATCTATATGGCGAGGACAATATCTCTGTACAAAATGCTTCCATCATGAGCCGTTTCCTCAACATGCTGGAGAACGGAACTTTCCGCGAGCATCGTGAAGTGACCTATTATGCCGACTGCCTATGTGTCACCTCCAAATATCTTTCGGAAGTTTCCAAGAAAGTAAGCGGTTATACAGCAAACTACTGGATAAACCGTTATACCACACTCGACATCTCGCGTTTGCTGCGCGACAAATCACTAACGTTCGTCCGTATTTCCGATATGTTCGGTTTTTCCTCTCCTGCTTATTTTAGCCGTTACGTACAACAACATCTGGGTGTAAATCCGACAAAATACAGAGGTTAATGATTATAGTTTTTGATTGTTTGCCCGTTTCAGATCTATTAGCGAAATATGCTCATTACGATAGCGGGCATTGGGGTTCTTCTCCGTTCCGTCAGGAAAAGAGCCATCTTCCTGCTTTATGAACTGAATAGCCTTCTGCGGACAATTCTGTATGCAGGCAAAACAGAACTCGCAGTCACCGGACGTCTTCACTCCTCTCGACGTCAGCTCATAATTGCCGCGCGGACAAACGTAGGTGCAGATGCCACAGTCAATACAAGCATCAGTCACGGTAAAGAACTTCTCGCTTTTCATCAGGAAGCCCACCTCGGGGTCGAGTCCACTCCGCTGCATAAAACCTTGGTGCTGTTGCCGTTCCTCCTCCGTCACCGGTTCGTGCCAATGCTGCCGACTGTTGATATCTGCCGTTATCTTCTGCAAGTTCTCGGGGATGTGCTTGTCTATCTTGAGTTGCTCGTTCATGTCGAAGTTGGGTAGCCAGTTATCCACCATGATGATAGTGTTGATATAGTCGAACGCATTGTCGGCTTTACGGGATATACGGTCCCAAATCTCTACCGCATCGCACTTCCTTGCACCATAGGTGAGGACAGCAAACTTGTATTCTGCCTTCAGTTTTGCTTTCTGAATGAACTGCCGTACCATATAGGGAGGCATATGACCGTAGATGGGATAAACGATGCCGATTTCATCTGCCTCAAATTCATACTTCCCCCGTTTCACCATCTGAGGGATACTCAACAATTCTGCGTTCTCTCCAGCCAACTGACGGGCGATGTAAAGACTGTTACCCGTTCCGGTAAAATAAAAGATGATACGCTTACTCCTTTTTGTTTCGCAGGATGCCAACGAGAGTAGGCCGGAAGATGCGATAGCACCGCTCATCACGGCAAATCCCATACGCTTTAAAGCCTCCCGACGACTGATTTTCTTATCCGTATTCATATCTCTGATTTTTAATGATTATGCAATCTGTTATCTGAGTGCAAAAATAAAGGTTTCCCCAAAGAACGAACTTACCAAAAACTCGGGTCTTGATGCTATTTTTACGGTATAAGAATGAGCTTACCCTAACACAAAAAAAGCCCCGCAAAGATTGGACTTCTGCGGGGCCTCACTAATGCCTAATAAAAACTCTTTCTACCCTAAATTATCTCCACTTCTTCACAGCTTTCTTGTCAGCCGGAGTCGCTTCAATCAAGCTCAATGCAAAACCACCGCTACGCGCTTCCTTCACGGACATTTTGGTCTTGCTGGTTACGATACCCTTCTTTATCTGATAAGAAGTAGGGTTCTCCTTGTAATCAGCATCTTTACCGTCGGCATAGAGAGTGGCTACGTATTGCTTGCCCGGTTCAAGGAAGTCGAGCGTAAAGTTGGCTGTACGTGCATTCTCGTCTGTAATACCTCCAACAAACCAGTTGCCGGTTCCTTTTGCCTTACGGGCCACGGTAATGTAATCACCCGGTTCTGCTTCAATGTACTTGCTGTCGTCCCAGTCTACTGCCACATCCTTGATGAATTGGAAAGCATCCATGTGCTTTTCGTAGTTCTCAACCAAGTCGGCAGCCATCTGCAACGGGCTGTATAAAGTTACATACAGAGCGAGTTGCTTAGCAAGTGTAGTCTGCACTTGTCCGTGGGGCAAATCGCCCATAAAGTCAAGTTTGGTATCGAAGATACCCGGTGTATAATCCATCGGACCGCCAATCAAGCGGTTGAATGGAAGCAATGTGGTATGGAACGGTTTGCTACCGCCGAATGCCTCATATTCAGTTCCTCGTGCAGATTCGTTGCCAATCAAGTTAGGATAAGTACGGCACAAACCGGTAGGGCGTACAGCTTCGTGCGCATTTACACAAATTTTGTAGTCGGCTGCCTTCTTCACGGCATAGAGGTAGTGGTTGTTCAGCCATTGCCCATAATGATGTTCACCACGGGGAATCATATTACCTACATATCCGCTCTTCACGGCATTGTAGCCATTATCCACCATAAACTGATAGGCCTTGTCCATGTGACGTTCGTAGTTGCGCACCGAACCGGATGTCTCATGATGCATCATCAGCTTCACGCCTTTGCTCTTGGCATATTCATTCAGCATCTTCACGTCGAAATCGGGATAAGGGGTCACAAAATCGAATACATAATCCTTGGATTTGCCAAACCAGTCTTCCCAGCCTTCATTCCAGCCTTCTACCAATACTTGGTCCAGACCGTGCTCAGCTGCGAAGTCGATGTACTTTTTTACATTTTCGTTAGTGGCACCGTGACGGCCGTTGGGCTTCGTTTTGGAGTAGTCCACTTCACCCAGTTTGATGGAGGGAAGGTCGTCTGTATATGCCCAGGTGCTCTTACCTGCAATCATTTCCCACCATACACCTACGTATTTCACGGGCTTAATCCAGGAAACGTCCTCGTAAGCACAAGGTTCGTTCAAGTTCAGCGTGATTTTAGAGGCAAGGATGTCACGAGCATCGTCGCTTACGATAACCGTACGCCACGGTGACGTGCAGGGAGCTTGCAGATAACCTTTATCGCCTACTGCATCGGGAGTAAGCCAAGATTCAAAAACAAAATTCTTATCATCCAGATTCAAGTGCATGCAAGAGTAATCCACTAAAGCAGCTTCGTGCAAGTTGATGTACAAACCATCAGCAGTCTTCATCTGCAAAGAAGTCTGAACACCGGTGGGCGAAAACGGGGTTTGCGAAGAGTTAGGCGTAATGGCCCCTTTCATCAGCCCGCG
>PPYE01031119.1_pt1 | contig 10396 bp, 8 predicted proteins | sample 1559881 | NCBI WGS metagenome assembly PPYE01 (sample SAMN08240022, study PRJNA423297) | Human gut metagenome, whole genome shotgun sequencing project.
GCGAAGGTCACAGAAAACCCGAGACATACCGCGCGAATTTATGCGATTAGCATAAATTCTGTGCATCGCGAAGCGTGTTACTGAGAACGGAGTGAACAGTAACAGATTTTTATAATCTGTATTTTGTAATAAAAAACAGCAAAGGAGTGCCCGGATTCCCATCCGATACAGCTCCCTTGCTGTTTTTTCAGTCAGGCGGATATAATCATCCACTTTGTTGTTTGCTCATATAACCGAATAATTTCTTTGCAGTTTATTCAGTTAAAATGTAAATTTATCCGCAAAATATGCATCCAGTTCATCGATTTTCACACGAACCTGCTCCATAGTATCACGGTCGCGGATTGTAACTGCTCCGTCGTTTTCGGACTCAAAGTCATAAGTTACACAGAACGGAGTACCGATCTCATCCTGTCTTCTGTAACGTTTACCAATGTTTCCACGATCATCATATTCACAGTTATATTTCTTGCTTAACTGCTGATAGATCTTCTCTGCACCCTCATTAAGCTTCTTGGAAAGAGGAAGCACACCGATCTTAACAGGTGCAAGTGCCGGATGGAAATGAAGGACAGTACGAACGTCATTCTTCTCTGCATCCAGAACTTCCTCATCATATGCGCTGCACAGGAATGCAAGTACTACACGGTCAGCACCCAGTGACGGCTCGATTACATATGGGATATATTTCTGCTTCTTCTCATCATCAAAATATGTCAGATCCTGTCCGGATACATTCTGATGCTGAGTCAGGTCATAATCTGTTCTGTCAGCGATTCCCCACAGCTCGCCCCATCCAAACGGGAACAGGAACTCTACGTCTGTGGTAGCCTTGCTGTAGAAGCTTAATTCTTCTGCGTCATGATCACGGTAACGAACTTCTTCATCTTTTAATCCAAGAGAATATAACCAGTTCAGGCAGAAATTCTTCCAGTATGCAAACCACTCAAGGTCTGTATCCGGCTCACAGAAGAATTCAAGCTCCATCTGCTCGAACTCACGTGTACGGAATGTGAAGTTACCCGGTGTGATCTCGTTACGGAAAGATTTACCGATCTGACCGATACCAAACGGGATTTTCTTACGTGATGTTCTCTGAACATTCTTAAAGTTTACGAAAATACCCTGTGCTGTTTCAGGTCTTAAGTATACTGTATTCTTGGCATCCTCTGTAACACCCTGGAATGTCTTGAACATCAGGTTGAACTGACGGATATCTGTAAAGTTATGTTTGCCGCATGTAGGGCATGGTACATTGTGATCTTTGATGAAGTTCATCATCTCTTCCTGAGACCATCCGTCTACAGAGCTCTCAAGTTCAATGCCATTCTCCTGGCTGAAGTCTTCGATGATCTTATCTGCGCGGAAACGCTCATGACATTCCTTACAGTCCATCAGCGGGTCAGAGAAGCTTCCCAGATGTCCGGATGCAACCCATGTCTGCGGGTTCATCAGGATTGCACAGTCAACACCTACATTGTATGGGGATTCCTGAATAAATTTCTGCCACCATGCACGTTTTACGTTATTCTTTAATTCTACACCAAGATTACCGTAATCCCATGTGTTTGCAAGACCACCATAGATTTCGGAACCCGGGTAAACAAATCCTCTTGCCTTTGCCAGCGCAATGATTTTGTCCATTGTTTTTTCCATGACTATTCTCCTCGTTCTTTTTATAAAATGCGTGTAACTGTTCATATCCGTCAGGCAATTTGGTTCACAATCCATTCCGCTATTTGATTAACGTAATAAACAGCTACAATTAACGTTATTATAACTGTATCTGATTTCTTTTTCAAGGTATCTCAGCTCATTATTTCCAGAATTTCCAGACTTTTGAACCGTTTTTCAGTGTTCGCAGCAATATAGGTATGGATATGACGTTCCAGTTCATGGAGTACTTCTTCTGTAACAGTAAATGTATAAAGCTTCCCAAGAGAAGCAGTTACTATGTACTGCATGGCATATAATGCAGGTGCTGAGATTCTCTTTGCATCATTTACATGTCCCAGACAGGCTTTATCCAGAATACCATGATTCTGCTGAGAAAAGAAAAGCTCTTCTCCCTCCACAGGCTGTCTTTCGCAGCACACACAATGAAACAGTGAAGGACACAATCCCTGTGCAGCCATCATACGAAGTTCAAAAATACACCTCACCAGCCTGTCATCAATATTCGGGTTCAGAAGTGCCTTCACTGTCACATACAGAAGGTTCATAGATTCTTTCTCGTCAATCCCCTCCTGTCCGAAATAATCTGCCAGTTCCAGAAAATAATATCCATAGTAGATTCCAGGCTGTTCGCCTGCCAGTTCCACAAAATGATGACTGATGGATACCTGATTCAGATTATAACTGGAACGCCCCTCATAAAGGGCAAAGGTTCCAAACACAAAAGGATTTGCAGCCGCCAGAAACTGGCTGTTTGGACGGCGGGCTCCTTTTGCAAACGCGGAAATCTTGCCTCTTTCTCTGGTGAGAAGGACGATCCGCTTGTCATATTCTCCCACAGGCATGGCAGAGAGAACTACTCCCTGCACAGTTATCAAATCACTCATTATCTCTGTTTCCTGACTGTCTTTTTATTTAGATTTCCTTCTTATCGTAACCAAAGTTCTTGATAAGAAAATCACTGTCTCTCCAGTCTTTCTTTACTTTTACCCAAAGCTTCAGATTCACTTTTGATTCCAGCATACGCTCAATCTCATATCTTGCATTACTTCCGATTTTCTTTAACATCGCACCCTGTTTGCCGATGATAATTCCTTTGTGAGATTCTCTTTCACAGATAATTGTCGCATCAATATCCACGATTGGATTTTTTCCCGGACGTGTTTTCATCCGGTCAATGGCAACTGCGATTCCATGAGGAATTTCCGCATCCAGTGCATGAAGAGCTTTCTCGCGGATGATCTCAGCCACGATCTGACGCTGAGGCTGATCAGTAACTGTATCCTCGTCATAAAACATAGGACCGTAAGGCAGATATTTCAGGATACAACCGATAATATCCTGTGTATTCTGTCCACGCAGTGCGGAGCATGGGATAATCTCTGCGAAATCGCATACTTTTCGGTAGGTGTCAATGGCAGGAAGGATTTCTTCCTTTGATACAGTATCAATTTTGTTGATGATCAGGATTACCGGCACTCCGATTCCCTGAAGCTGTTCTGCAATATGACGCTCTCCTGCCCCGATAAAGGTACTTGGCTCTACCAGCCACATAATGGCATCTACCTCTTTTAAAGTTCGCTCTGCCACCTGGACCATATATTCTCCCAGCTTATTCTTTGCCTTGTGGATACCGGGAGTATCGAGAAATACGATCTGACCTTCGTCACAGGTATAAACGGTCTGGATACGGTTTCTGGTTGTCTGTGGTTTCTTGGATGTGATAGCGATCTTCTGTCCGATGAGATGATTCATCAGAGTGGATTTACCTACGTTTGGACGTCCAATAATCGCTACAAATCCGGATTTAAAATTTTCGTTCATTCTGTTCTTTCCTTTTTTAACAATTGATCAGTGGTTTCACTTCCATCAGTACATCAGAGGCCTCAGCCACCTTGCTCTCGCTTCCCACCACACATATCTGATCTGCTGCCAGAACTGCCTCTATGATCTCGGCCAGTGCATGGATATCCTCTGCAGACGCATTCAGAATCTGATCACGTTCTTTCTGGAGCATCTCCTCTGTCACACCGCAGAAATATGCTGTCTTGGAAACAGAACCTTTCATCTGAGGTGTCCTGGGAACATCCTTTCCGCTGATGGTACCAATGATATATTTTGTCATCTCGCGCTCATCTGCCTGAAAATTGCGGATATAATCCGGAATCCCCTTATATACATCCAGTGTACGTTTCAGATGAGGATCGCGATAAGATACCAGATAGCTCTCACCATTCCTCTTAAATCCGCTCATACATCCATATGCACCGCCCTTTACGCGCAGATTCATCCACAGATAATCATAACTTAAGATAACCTTCAGAATTTCCAGTGCACCTGTATATTCCAGGCCTTTTTTCTTAAAATTACCGGTCTGAGCCACATACTGGACCTGTCCGGAAGTCTTAAATCCCTCATTTTTCTTTGTGCAAGTCAGCTTCTCTTTCGATTTTTCCACTGGTTCTGTGCCAAGTCCTGCCTTTACAGCTCCCGCCAGTTTCTGAACTGTCGCCAGGGACTCCCTCTCACCTGTATAACTGATCATAAAGTTCTCCGGACGGAGAATTTTTTTCATCAGTTTGCAAAGCTCTTCTACAGTTTCCTCTTTTCGCTGTTCAAAATCTTTTTCCAGTTTCTCGATAAACTGATAATATCCGATTCCCGCCATCTCATCCTGGAATGCAGCCATCGGAGAAGAATATGCAGCTGCTCTGAGTACAGCAGTGGAATGTCCGGCACCTGTCAGGTTTACCTGTGCCCTGGACTTCACAGATGCAACAATCTCATAGAGACGCTTGGTATCCTCCAGTTTCGAGCTGTTCAGGATCTCCCCGATCATTTTGAAAAGGAAATCCATTTTCGTATAAAGTGCCTTACCTCTTACAGAGAACATAGCCTGAAACTCTTCTGTAGAATCAGCTCTGTCAAAAACCTCTACCCCACAGTTGATACCGCCTGTATTGGCATTGATTTCATTGAACAGTTCTCCGTATGTGTAATTCTCTGTATCCACATAACCCAGTACGGATTTCAAAAGTCCCAGATAAGGAATCTGCTCAGGCGCAATACTGTCAGTCTTAAACATCAGGTCTACGTAACCGATGCCATTTGTGCATACGTCATGGTAAAGGAACAGACTGTCATCTACCGTTAATTCTTCATTTATGATCTTTGCAGCTTCTCTTTTAATATCACTTCTCTTTAACATCGGAATGCACTCCAGTGCTTTTGGATCTTCGCCGGCTTCCTGATATGCTTCCAGTGCTTTCGTCTTCTCAACCATTGCATCCAGCTGTTCTTCAGAAAGACTGCTTCTGTATGCTTCCAGCTTCTCCTCCAGCTCTTTCTCACGCTGGGCTGCCAGACCTTTCTTCGGCACAAGAGTCATGATGCATCCATGTGGATTCTCAAGAAGATATTTACGGATCAGTTCTTCAAAATATCCTTCGTTTACTGCCTTTTTCAGGTTTTCAAAAACTGTAAGCTGCTGTATCTGTGCAAAGGGATTTCCTTTTTCATACAGCCAGTCTCCCAGAATATCCAGACTGTACATCAGTCCTTTCGGATAAGAGGAAAAATCAGCTTCACGATAACGGAATTCAAAGTAATTGATTCCAGCCTCTACAGCTTTCTTATCAATTCCATTCTTAACAATATCTCCAAGTACCTGTCTGATCACAGATACGAATTCTTCTTTTCTGTCCGGATTGGAGCCTTTTGCAATTACTGTAAAATATGGCTGGAGAATACCATCATCATAAGATCCATAAACATCCTTGCCTGCTTTTACATCCAGAAGTGCCTGCTTTAACGGTGCTCCCGGTGCGCTTAACAGTGCGTAATCCAATACCTCAAATGCCATCGCCATCTGACTGTCCGCAGCATTTCCCACAACCATGTTATAAGAAAGATAGGTATTGTCCTCTTCTCCCTCATTCTCAGCAACCGGATATTCCAGAGTCACATCCTGGCATGCTCCGAATGCTTTCTGTTCCTGAATAACAGAATCCACATCCAGATAATCAAAATGCGACAGATAATGCTCATCAATGAACGCCAGTTTCTTCTCCATATCCATATTTCCATACAGATAAATATAACTGTTGGAAGGATGATAATAGGTTCTGTGGAAGTTCAGGAAATTTTCATAGGTAAGATCCGGAATATTTTTCGGATCACCACCTGATTCACATCCATAAGTGGTATCAGGGAAAAGGTGATTCATAATCTCTCGTTCCAGAACTTCATCCGGCGAGGAGAAAGCACCCTTCATCTCATTATATACAACACCGTTGTATTTCAGCGGTCCTTCCTTATGTTCCAGATGATAGTTCCAGCCTTCCTGACGAAAAATCTCTTCTCTTTTATAGATATTCGGATAAAATACCGCATCCAGATAAACATGCATCAGATTCTGAAAATCCTTATCATTGCAGCTGGCTACAGGATAGCAGGTTTTATCCGGATAAGTCATGGCATTCAGGAACGTATTCAGAGAACCCTTTACCAGTTCTACGAAAGGATCCTTTAATGGAAATTCCCTTGAACCGCAGAGTACACTGTGCTCCAGGATATGTGCCACACCTGTGCTGTCCTTAGGCGGTGTGCGGAATGCGATATTAAATACTTTATTCTCATCATCATTCTCGATCAGCATAACTCTTGCACCTGTTTTCTTATGGCGCAGAAGCCAGCCTGTAGAATGGATATCTGTCAGATTTTCTTCTGTCACAACTTCATAAGCCGTCAAATTTTCTTTGTTCATGTATGCCTCCAGTAATTTTTTATTGGCTTTTCTTTATAATCCGCCTTCTCCCGGAAAATGAGCTTCATAAGCTTCCCTTGCTGCCCTTGTTATCATTTCCAGTTCTTCCTGCATATTGATTTCTTCCGGAAACACAATGGCAGTGGTATAGACATCTTTCTGAAGCTTACTCTTCGCACTTTTCTCACTGATAGGAATAATTCCGCACAGGGTAGTATTATATGTCTTGTCCTTCTCACAAAGTTCCATATAAGTCTTAACCATATGGCAGCATTCTCTGTAAAGCAGTTCCCTGTGAAGTTCGCTCTTTTCCTGCATTTCCCTGAATTTCAGTCTGGCAAGGTTTTTCTCGATTTCTTTTCTGGCTCTCTTTAAACCAAACAGCTTTCCCGCTGTATCCTTGCTGTATTCCATTGCCATCCAAAGCGCCAGATACCCATCCGCACGTGTACCGGAACCTGCCTCTGAAGGTTCTCCGTAACGCAGTTCCCACAGTTCCTTACGGACAGCATTTGCCTCCTCATCTTCGCCTGCAGCAATAGACTGGTCAAGAAACATCTTTCTTTTCATCGGATCATGCTCTCTGTAATAAAGAGCAATTATTGGTGTGTCTGTCATATATTTATCCTTTCCGGTTACTTTATCTGTAACTGTTTGCTACCTTTATCTTACAATCCAAAAATTTACTTTCATGGCTCTTCATAGGTAAGCTCTGTTTCTGCCAGAGACAGTGCCTCTTCAATAACCTGATCCATATCCATATAGCGATACATGCCAAGTCTTCCGCCAAAGATCACATTCTTCTCTTCCAGTGCGCGGCGTTCATATTTTTCAAACAGTTCACTGTTCTTCGGGTCATTGACCGGATAGTACGGCTCTTTGCCTTTCTCCCATGCTGCCGGATATTCTCTGGTGATCACAGTCTTTGGCTGTGTACCAAATTCAAAATGTTTATGCTCGATGATCCTTGTATACGGAACTTCATAATCTGTATAATTGACAACCGCATTGCCCTGATAATTTCCCATATCCAGCACTTCTGTCTCAAATCTCAGTGATCTGTATTCCAGTTCTCCGTAACAATAGTCATAAAATTCATCGATCATACCTGTAAAGAGTACTTTATCTGCCTGTGCAGTCAGTTCTTCTCTGTTTGCAAAGAAATCTGTATTCAGACATACCTGTACACCCTCCAGAAGCTTCTTCACAATACGTGTATATCCGCCTTTGGGAATTCCCTGATAAGGATCTTTGAAATAGTTATTATCATAAGTATAACGCAAAGGCAGTCTTTTTATGATAAATGCCGGCAGATCTTTACACTCCCTGCCCCACTGCTTCCTTGTATATCCCTCTACCAGTTTCTCATATACGTCCTGTCCAACCAGTGCAAGCGCCTGTTCCTCCAGGTTCTTCGGATGGGTAATGTGCATTCTTGCGATCTGTTCCTGTATCTTCGCTTTTGCCTCTGCAGGAGTACGTACTCCCCAGAGCTGATGGAAGGTATTCATATTAAACGGCAGATTATATAACTCATCCTTATAGACTGCAATCGGTGAATTTACAAAATGATTAAATTCTGCAAACTGATTGATATAATCCCACACCTGTTTTCTAGAAGTATGGAAGATATGTGCACCGTATCTGTGTACCTGGATCCCCTCTACTTCTTCTGTGTAAATATTACCGCCGATATGACCTCTCTTATCGATCACAAGGCATGTTTTCCCCCGTCTTGTGGCCTCATGTGCGAATACTGCACCAAAAAGGCCGGCTCCTACTATCAGATAATCATATTTCTTCATGTGCGACACCTTCTTCTTATAATAATCAAGCGGATAAAATCATCCGCTTCGCTACGCAGCTCTACACCGAATAACTGCTCCGCAGTTTATCAGGTTAAAAAAGCAGTAACGCTTTTTTGCGCTACTGCCATTATAACAAATTCATCCGAAAATGGATAGTCTTTCTATTCTATTATTTTCCTGCCACTTTATCAAACACATCTGTGATTTCTTTGGATGGTGCTTTCGTAGCCAGACTGAAGATAATGATCATCACAAGGCTGACAGCAAAACCTACAGCCAGAGAATAAAGTCCTGTATAAGAACCAAGAGTCTGTCCTGCCGCAAACGGTATATAATCCCAGACGATAACTGTCAGACCACCGGAAACAATACCTGCAACTGCACCTGCAAGGTTTGTTCTTCTCCAGAACAGTGACATTACCACAGTCGGACCAAACGCTGCACCAAGACCGGCCCATGCATTGGATACCAGTCCCATGATACTGCTGTTCGGATTCCATGCGATCACAAATGCCAGGACAGACACCACGATAACCGTAAGTCTTGCAACTGCAAGGATTTCCTTTGAGTCTGCATCCTTCTTAATGTACTGATGATATAAATCCTCAGATGCTGCGGACGCTGTTACCAGAAGCTGTGAATCCGCTGTGGACATAATTGCCGCAAGAATACCGCAGAGGAAGATTCCTCCGATAAACGGAAGTCCCAGATGACTGGAAAACAGTTTATTGATCATCTCGATAAATACACTCTCTGAGGAAGATGCACCATTTTCACCAAGTACAGTCGGAAGCAGATATGCACGACCTATAATACCGATAAAGCACGCTGCTGTCAGAGAAAGGATATCCCACACAATTGCGATCACACTGGATTTTTTTAATTCTTTCTCACTCTTTACAGCCATGAAACGGGTAAGGATGTGAGGCATGCCACAGTATCCAAGTCCCCATGCAAGCTGGGAAAAGATTTCAACAAATGTATATGGGCGCTCTCCGTTCTCAAAAGGATTCAGGAAAGCTGCTGCTCCACCCGGTGCTCCGCTCTGTGTCAGAAGATCGCTCAGACTTCCGCTCAGTGTAAAGTAGGCAACCAGCGGAACGATCAGAAGACCGATCAGCATCAGTGTTCCCTGTACAAAGTCAGTTACGCATACAGCCATAAATCCCCCCATAAATGTATAACAGAGGATGACTGCTGCTCCAATTGCCAGAGCTATATGATAATCAATTCCAAATACTGTGTTAAAAAGTTTGCCGCCTGCTGCCAGTGCAGAAGCTGTATAAACCAGGAAAAAGATTACTATCACGATGGATGAAAGCAATAACAGGATTCTCTTCTTATCCTGAAATCTGTTCTCAAGAAATGCCGGGATTGTAAGGGAATTGTTTGCTGCGATCGTATATTTACGAAGCCTGTGTGAAATACACACCCAGTTTAATACAGTTCCGATGAACAGACCTACAGCAATCCAGATCTGTCCTGTTCCCAGTGAATAAATTGCTCCCGGAAGTCCCATTAAGAGCCATCCGCTCATATCTGATGCCTGTGCTGAAAGAGCAGCTACCCATGCATTCAGTCCACGTCCGCCCAGAAAATAATCTTCCGAGCTGCTTGTTTTTTTCATATAAACCACACCAATGACTATCATAAGTAACAGATAGGCAACAAATGCGGACAATATGACCATTGTTGTACCACTCAAATTTACTCCTCCTTTTTTCTTCTTTTTTCATACACTCTGGATTTGCCAAAGTATGTTCTGTTTTCTTCACATATTTATCCAAAAACAGAATACAGTCATTTTATATACTGCAAAAAGTAACCGGGTATCACTTCTGTACCCGGTTACTTTACCACATTACCTTAGCATCACGCAAGTGTATTTCTTGTTTTTTGACATTTTTCCGCCATTTTATGAAATTATTGCAGTTACCGTCCGGCAAAGCCCCTCACAGCAACTGTTTTATATTTTTACACCCAAACAGGTACTCTGTCAATCAGAAATTTATCTGTTCCTGTCTGCCGGCCTGTTTACATTCTCTTTTTGCTGTATGTTTTCTGCCTGTCAGAGCGTGTCTGAAAAATGCTTTACGCAAGATGTGCGTCACAATTTGTGGGAGATTTTGTTCGGATGAGGGCGTCGTAG
>PPYE01233946.1_pt1 | contig 10395 bp, 15 predicted proteins | sample 1559881 | NCBI WGS metagenome assembly PPYE01 (sample SAMN08240022, study PRJNA423297) | Human gut metagenome, whole genome shotgun sequencing project.
CTTTGGGAAATGCCAGCCACCAAAAGGTGAATCAGTAAAACCAGTCGTCCGCGCTTTCCCACGTCTCTTGCAGGATTTGCTCTACGCGTTTCTTATCGCCATCAGCGCCGCCCAAAACGCTAAGACCATCGTTGCTTGTGCGTCTAATGGTTAATTTGCAGTCATCATAAGACTGGGACAAACGGCGCAGCAATTCTTGCTCAAGCGCTGGTATAGCGCCATCAGGGAGTTTTTTATGTTTATCAATTGTGACTTCTACTTTCATGGTTAGCACCCCACACAGATACTGTATAAATAAACAGTATACCGGTTGCGTGAAATGTTCAACCCCTCTGCAGCACTTTTTGCCAACACCATGCTTATGTTTAGATTGAGGTTTTTCCACAATAAAAAACCCGCCGAAGCGGGTTTTCTCATGCTGCCATACCATTTCTCTCTGTCAACTTTGGCAAAAGTGAAAGTAGAAGGCTCTCCAATTGTGTAGTCTGCCAGTTTAGATGAGACGACTACCACTGGGTAAGTGGCATTGACGCCATACTCAAGTAGTGAGCTAACCCTCTAGGCATTAACTAACCACTTTATTATGGCTACATCGAACATTTATTTCAGAAACTTGTTATACACGAAGAACTCAGTATCTCGCACAAATCCATTACGCTCATACAACGCCTGTGCACGGATGTTATCTGTAGCGGTACTAAGCATAATAAATGCCGAATCGCTCTCCTTCGCCAGTTGCTCAGCGCGTGAGATTAGTTTGTGTGCCACACCATGCTTCCGAGCTGACTCATCAACGAAAAGGTCATAAAGCAACCAAATACGTTTCATCTCAAGAGAGCAAAATAAAGGATAGAGCTGCGTAAAGCCTACCGCTTTCCCATCAACCTCGGCGTAAAAGATCACGGACTCATTAAGCTGAAGGCGCTTGAGAATAAAATCTCTGGCCTGCGAGGCATTTTCTTCGACCTCGTAGAAACGACGGTACCCGAGATACAGGGGAAGGATAGTATCCACATCATGTGGTTGAGACTGGTAAATCTTCATACAAAAACCTCATAACTAATGAGTGTATTATTGTATTACAAATAATTTTTCCGATTTGTCCTTTTGTGGGCTTAAGTTCACTTTTCGCCCCCCCCATTCTCCTGTTGGATTAATTTTTCGCCATAAAAGATAAAACCCGCCGAAGCGGGCTTTATCATGCTGCAATGTCTTTTTTCAGGCACATCTCCGGCAAATTAGCCCTCACCAGCGCCTCAGCAAAAGGCGGAGGAACCGCATTACCACAACGTGCGACCTGCTTATCCTTGGGATATTTCACGCCGCGGTAGTCCTGGTCGATGATGTACCACTCAGGGAAACCCTGCGCACGATAGAGCTCATGCGGTTGCAGCATCCGCATCCCAATATCAACAATTCGGAACGTCACCCCGTCAATATCCACCAGCCCGGTGCTGTTCTCCCCGCAGTATTCCCGCAGGAACGCCAGCACTTGCTTTGCGCGCTCTTCGTCGTAGTCCTCGACCGCCAGAGTTGTTTTAATCTCCCCTACGTGCTGCCCGCCGGCAGTGATAGTCGGCACCGGCTCGTCAGTTGTCTGGCCATCACGGCAGGTGCCGCGGAGTTTTATCAAGTGGGACGTGACCATCGCAGCATCAGCCTTTGTCGTCATGGTCTGCAGTGGCTCGCTAACGTCTCGCGGCCTGCTCTGCCCAGCATGACCGCCAACACCAACAATCTGAGCAGTAACCAGCGCGTGATGATCGACAGTCGTTACTGAATGAGCAGGCTCATCCAGCCCCACGCCGGGCCCGGTGTAGTTGCCGCCATAGTGCTTTGCCAGAAATGCACCAACTACAGCATGTTTCCCGCCACCAGCAACAACGGTTCCCAGAGGCTTATCCAGTCCGGGCACGCGTGGTGCCTGCCCTGGCCGTTCTCCGTATCCCATTTGAATGAGCGTCGGCACAACCAGTTGCGAATTACCACCACCGCCCGCTGTGATGATTGCGCTTGGCTCGTCGGCACGGTGCCCTACGCTGGCACCGAATTGCCTGGCGATAACTGGAGCGACTACACAGGCGCGCGACTCTTTCAGGATGGTGTGTGCAGGTTTATCAAGCGGGCGCGGTTTAGCCTCGTATTCGCTTCCACCGTTACCAGCGAGGAATGGGACAAGGCCCGCCTCAACAATCCCCAACGCATGACCATTCCCTCCTGGTCGTCTGGACGTGCCTGCGGTTACCGTTGGTGCCGGTTCGGTGACTGGCTGCCCGGTGGCGCCGGTGCGAAACTTGGTCAGGTGTGGTACCGCGACCGCAAAACCATGGGTTTTCGTAATCGTCTGCAGCGGCCCAGCCATCGACTGCCCGCGAAAAAAATCGTACTGCCCTTTCGTCGTTGTGTGGTTGCACTTGACGATGAACGGCTCGGCACTGTCGATAACGAAGCGCTGGATTCCCCGGGCAATGCGCCGGCGCGTGTTTTCCGCCAGCGGCTTTTTGCGGCCAAAAATCGACGGGGTTGGGATGGACCAGTCGATGCATTCTGCAGCTGTGCGCCATGGTGCCAATTTGCCAGCTAGCACCGCCGGTGATTTCGGATCTCCATGAGTGGCTTCCGGCCATACAATCGGCTTCCCATCGCAACGCATCACCATGAAGAAACGCTTACGGATGGTCGGCGCACCATAATCACATGCGCGGAGCTCGCGATACTCAACGGTGTAACCCAAACCGTTTACCAGCCGTGCTGCATCCTCGCTATCAAGGGAAATATTCAGAAATTCGCAGCATTCGGCCAGCGCCGGATGATCCGCTGAAATGCCTGTGGTCAGCATGCCAATGAATGCCTCAAAAGTTTCGCCAGCACGGGCAGGGTCTGGACGCATTTCACCAGCGAGCAGCGGCCCCCACGTTTTAAATTCTTCAACGTTCTCCAGCATCATTACACGCGGACCAACATCCAGCGCCCAGCGGATAACGATCCACGCCAGCCCACGAATCGCTTTTTCAACTGGTTTAGCCCCTTTCGCTTTGGAAAAGTGGCGGCAGTCCGGCGAGAACCAGGCCAAACCAACCCGGCGGCCGGCGGTCGCTACTTTTGGACGCACTGAATAAACAGACTCGCAATAGTGCAGAGTTCCCGGGTGATTGGTGGTATGCATAGCAACCGCGTTTGGATCGTGGTTTATCGCGATGTCCACGCTACGACCAATCGCCAGCTCAATGCCCGTCGAGGCGCCGCCGCCACCAGCAAAGTTATCAACGATGATTTCGCTATCTTTCACGCGTATTTCTCCATGGCGCAGGCCAGCGAACCAGCCGCGGCGATAATTGACGGTACCGGTATTTTTTCCAGCCACATACGGTTGATATGGTGCTGCAGTCGGCGTTGGTGATGCGCCGGCAATTCACCGGCGTTTTCGACTTCAGAGAAAACCATCGTTACTTCAGCGGGCCATACAGTTTCTGGTACATCCACCAGCAGCAGCTGCTCCAGCTCTAGAATGCGTTTGCAGGCATACTGCAGCGATGGTTCCATTTCCTTGTTCATGCCTGCGCTCCTTCCAAAGCAACCGCAATAGCTTCAAAAAAACCATCACGGGTATGATTTGTCATCGCTGGTACGAATGCAGCCATCAACAGCTCCTGATCGCAGTTTTCGTCTTCAGAGAGCATCGCTATTTTTTTATCCAGACGATTCTTTGCGTCCTGCAGCTGCTCGTTCTTACTGGCGCGTTGGATGTAGTCCGCAATGATTGCGATCGCTTTGTTCGTCAACTTTACTGTTACTTCACTCATAATTTGCTCCCGATTTTCTCAATCGTTTCCAGCAAAAGCCGACGGCGCGTATTCTCGGCAAAGTGCCGGCGCCCGGTATCTTTGTGGTAAAACTCGTTTTTTCCCACCACCCACATACTTTCCGTCGCGTGCAGCTTTTTACGTTTCGGTCCGTCTTTGGTAATCACAATACCGATATGAGTTTTCTCGATAGTCATAAGGCCTCCCCGCGCGCAGTTGTCGGCCTACTTGCGCAGATAGCTTCCTGCACATCCAGAACACGCTGAAATACAGGACTGCCCAGCAGGCTGTAGTTCATACCAACAGCCGTTTTTGGCACCAGGCCAAACCGCTTCATGTCAAAGTCGATAACGGCCCGCTGATCGCGGAACAACCCCAAGCGACCATGCCGGACAACCTCGCCAGTCGCTTCTGCTTCGGAAAAATACCGCTGAACAGTAGCGCGGCTCAGGCCCAGTTTTTTCATTACCTCGGCGGTCGTGAGTCGCCCCTGATGCCTGGTGACCCGAATCACTGCACGGACGTACTCTCTGCGCTCAACTGCTGACAATGCTCTAGCCATACATACCTCACTTAACGACACGCAAATGACGCACGTTTTTGCGATAGCTGTCCCATTCAAAATTCACCCACATACCGCCGTCCATCTGTAGACGGTCAAGAATCCGCATACCCAGTGTTTCCTTCAGCGATTCATAGTTCAGGTTGGTTAGGATGCCGACAGGTCGCATGGAGGACAGCCGGCGATCGATAACCTGATTCAGGATGACTTTTTCACCGCTGCTTCCGCGCTGAATACCCACCTCATCCAGAATAAGCAGGTCCACATGGCACAAATCGTCCAGCAATGACGCCTCCGACTGCCCGCCGTCATAGCACTCGCGAACACGTAGCATCAGGTCAGGAATAGTCACCACCAGCACAGAGCGGCCACCAGCCAGCAGGTGATTTCCGATTGCTGCCGCCAGATGGTTTTTCCCGGTGCCCGGCGCTCCGCTGAATACGAAACTCGCAAACCCAGAGCCGAAATGCTGCGCGTAACTTTTCGCCATCGAGAGCGCCCGACGCTGGCCATCCGACTCAACCTGATAGTTCGCGAATGTGCAGCCGCGGTGCAGATCCTGAATTCCTGCACGTCCAAAGATTTTCTCTGCACGTGCGCGCTGGTTTTGTTTTTCCAGTTCCTCACAGCGCTTACGGCCTTCTTCGGCTTGCCAGGCACGCCATTCATCAACGCTGCCGAATTTTGGCTGAACACCAGGGGGAATGAGTTTTTTCAGTCGTTCCAGTGCATTCCCGGTACCAATCATGTTTTTCATCGCTACCCCCTGAATCCCGATGGGATGGTTTTGTCAGGTTCCGAAATCTGATTGGGATCTCGTGCGCCTGGCGCCTGCTGAATCGCCCACGGTTCGCTGAAATGCATACCAGGGCCAAAAAACGTTTTCGCCTGTTTCACGTACTGCGTGTTGAGGATTCCCTCGGCTTTAACGAAAGCCGCGTAACGCACCACTCCTGCGAAGATTTCCGCCGTAGTGGTTCCATCCCTGATTCGGGCATTCCAGGCTTTGAAAGCATCTGACTTGCTGTTTCCCCCTGCCCGCCTGGGATAAACCGACCAGACCTGCTCGAACTCATTCGGGTATATTTTTTGGGAATCAGGTTTATCGCTTTCGTCCTGGTTTTGATCTGCTGGGGGTGTGGCGGAGCCATGCCCCGAACTATCTTCTTCCTGATCCTGTTCCTGCTCCTGATCCTGTTCCTGGTTAAGGAACGGTTCGAGAACCCTTTCGGAACCCTTTAGTTTTGCGGTACCGATGTGGGATATGGCCGAGGCTAAAACCCGCGCCAGCTCTGGCTTCACCGTAGATTTGTCCGGGACCTGATCAAACAAACGAAGTGCTGCAATTCCCTGGTTTGGGTTTTCAACTGAATTCCAGGTCAGAAAGTTATGAATTAGCACCCATTTCGATGACGAATCACGCGTTGCGAAACCGTTAGCCGATAGCTCATCAAACCCTTTCGAAACCCTTTCAGGAGTCCAGGCAAGGTCTTCCGAAACGTATCCATCAGGCAACCTGAAGCATCCGATCATGTTTGTGTGTTGCCCGGTGAGCAGGTACAGCGCCAGCAACCTGGCATCATCCGATACCCGGCGCATTCCATCGCTTATCCAAAATGATGTATGCACCTTGCCGTAATCACGCATAGAGACCCCGTTGTTGCTTAAACTGGTGTGTTTTCATCACCAAGCACCCACCGCAAAGCCGCTGCGTATTCGCCGTTGGCGGTTTGAAGTTGCAGGGTGATTTCCTTACGGGATTTGAGACGAGGCTTTGTGTCGCCGAGGACAGCGCGCTGGCGGCGAGCTTTCTCGTGGCCAGTTACACCCTCTGCCGCTGCCTCTAACTGTTTGACCGTTTCCCGTTGCTTTTCCGGTGGCATATCGACCAGTTGACGCGCTTGAGTGACAGTGACTTTTCCAGCCTCAACCGCCGCCTGGACGGCCTGCGTAGCATCCAGTAGAGCCACGGTTGCCTGGACCGTTTTTACGCTGCAGCCAAAAAGCAGGGCAATGTCATTTTCGTCATGACCATATTCCATCTGCTGCACCATTTTTTTGGCCCGGCCCAGTGGGGTATCTGGTTGCGTTATCTCGTTTTCGCTGACCATGTATTTGGCCATTTGAATTGCCGAGCCGCGCTTAGCTATACCGGGTACCGGCCAGGGTTCCATCCCTGCCCGCTTTCTCCTGGCGTTTGCTTCCTTAACGTTCTTTACGCGCTGCCGACCTGCCACCACGCAGGTTTTCCCTGTCTCTGGGTCCTTCCACACGATAATCGGTTCGAGTACCCCAAGCTCCATGATGTTGAGGATCACAGCTTCATTAAGCGGTAGGTGTACTCGTTCGTCGTAAAGCGGGTGTGTTGTATCGGTAACCAGATGCAAACTTTCCGGTTCGAAAAACAGAACATTGCTTTTGCCGCTGGCGCCGTAAGCGTCTTTCGAATTTTTAGCCATGGGCGCCCCCGTTATTGATATTCAGTTGGTGAGTATTCATAATTTCCCCTGTGAATTGATCCAGTTAATTCGCAACGAAAGCCGTTGGTGTTGCAGCACCGCGGCTTTCACCTTTCCGAATTCCAGCATCACGTCACTCCTAGCATTGAAGTGACAATGGCCATCAGCGGCGCCGTTAACTCAGGGTCTATCCGGAACATCTCGACAATTCCCTCGCTCAGTTCTTTCAGCTTCTGATGGCGTGGTGCCCCCATAGCAACGGCAACCTTCGCTTCGCTAGTTTCTTTCTCCAGACGAGCCAGTCGGGACATAAAACTCTCTTCGGGCAATAGGCGGTGTCGGTATTCCAGAGGAAGAACGGCCATGATCGCCGGTGTAAGAAGGCGAACGTACTCGCGATAGCGCTCAGACTCGGCCGGGTTGTCCAGGTAGCGAAAAAGCTTCTGCCGGGCACGGCTAATATCATCAGGAAACGCGATCTCCTCGCCGCCCTGCTGTCGCCATTCCTCGACGATATAAGCAGAAACAACATCCTGCCCTGTAACTGCAGCCCAGGCGCGAACGGCTGAGCGAATGTTGTCGTGCTCTGTCACTATCGGCTGATTTCGCTTTATCAAAGCGCCAGTCTTGAATCCGGTATTTTGTTGAAAGGAGAGTATTTGCATGGTCAGCCTTCCTCTTTCGGTAGGCCGTCTGTTGGATTTGGATAGAGATCAGGGCGCAATTCGTGGGGAGTTACGCCAGTAGTGTTGTATATTTGGAGAACTCTTTCTGCCGGTACAACTCCCCGGTAGCGGTTTTTCCAACGACTTACAGACATTGGTTTTATCCCCAACATACTTGCTAGCTTTGTAGCAGTACCAACAATCTGGATAGCTTTAGTTAAACCGTTCATTGCAATCTCCATTCGAAATGACAGATAAATTAAGCCTAGAACTTACCTTAAAGTCAAGCTTTAGGCGAATTTCCAAGTTTAAGCAAAAGACTTATTCTTCTAACTATGAAAGAGAAAACCTTACTTAATCCGACACTTGTTGAGCGCCTTACAGAACTGAATGGGCGTGGTATGAGCAAATCAGATATGGCGAGGATTGCTGGAGTAACTCCGCAATCTGTAAATGGCTGGTTCAAAAAAGGGGTGATTAGCAAAAAATCTGCTCTAGCTGTAGCTGACGCTGCAGGTGTGTCTTTGCCATGGCTACTCGGTGAAGACGTTAATGAGAAAAATGGGCTGAAGGCTGACGAGCAACGCCTGTTAGAACTTTATAGGCAACTACCTGAAGAAGAACAAAAGAACATGCTTCGTATTTTTGCGCTTAGGCTTAAAGAATTAGATGAGCTCTATGAGAAGTACATTAAAGGGCGTATCCGAACGAGTGAAGATTAGGTCTTCAAGCATGGCTTGCATGTTCAGCAGGATAGACCTTGCTTGAGAAGTGGTGTCGTTTCGGGTGATTAAGATTGTAATATTATTCCATTTGTAAGAGTTTGTAAGAATCACTTGGTATTGAAGTTAGTGTTTGGTAATCAATTAGTTATTGTATATCTTCAGTTTGATAAGTTAATTCTATTATGATTTTCTAACTTAAGGAAGAATTGCATGACAGCAGAAATAGCAGTTTTCAATAGATCTGGGGTAGCTCTCGCTGCAGATTCAGCAGTAACTACGACGAATGGATTTTCAGAAAAAATCTACAATAACGCTGATAAACTATTCGAACTTTCCAAGGATCATCCAGTTGCAGTAATGATCTATAATAATGCTGTATTATGTCACGCTCCTTGGGAAGTTCTTATTAAAGCCTACCGTAAGACTTTAACTTCCCCCCCCTTAAAAACAATAAAAGAATATAGCGACAGTTTTTTCTCTTTTATTGAGAACTGCAACAATATAATTACATCTGAAATGCAAAGTGAGTATTTCAAACAATTATATAGAAATGCAATTTTACCCGACATTCTAAATAAAGTTCAAAACGAAGATGTAACTGCTTTCTTACAATCACAAAACACTTTCCCATCGAATGATCAATACCAGCAGTTTATCGAAAACAGAGCAAATACGCTTTCATCAAAGATAAGTCACAATAGTTTCTATAAAGACTTTGATAACAATGACTTAGTGCTGGCGAGGCAGTTTGCATCACAATTTATTGTTGAAATTTGCAGTCAGTGTATAGTTCCAATTAATGTGAATGGCCATCCCCCTTATTTACAATCTTTGCTAGATTCATTGATTGAGTTGTTTGCTCTTTACACATGTAAAGAAAGTGACCTTGAGACCTATTCAGGAATAGTAATTGCTGGTTACGGGGATGATGAATATTATCCTGCCATTCAGTCTCATCATGTTTATGGCTTATTCAATAAAAAAGTGATGAGACCAGTTAATACACATCAAAATAACGCTGACAGCTGTAGTGGAATAATGCCTTTCGCGCAAGATGATGAGGTACATACATTCATGAAAGGATGTAGTAAAGGTATTATAAATTGCGTGAATGATTCTTTAGAAAACTCTTTAACTAATCTTAAGAATGAAGTTACAAATATCTTAACAAGTCAAAATCCAAGCTTAACAAGAACAATTGTTGAGACTGCTTTTGATTCAGTAATTCCGAATCAATTAGCTTATACCAAAGCAATGATTGATAATCATGCAGCGCAGAACCATATACAAAAAGTTTTATCAATACTGGATTCATTAGCCAAAGTCGATTTGGGTTATATGGCAGAGTCGCTTGTAAACCTCACAGCCTTCAAGCGCAAAGTCTCAAATGACAGCGATAGTGTTGGCGGGCCTATAGATGTTGCTGTATTATCTAAAGGAGATGGATTTGTGTGGTTAAAGAGAAAGCACTATTTTGATAAAGACTTGAATTATAGGTTTTTTAGTCGAAACTAGAGGGTGATTAATGAGTTTACAACAAGTAGTTCAGAACGCATACAAGGCATTGGCAGCAGCGCATTTTACTGTGCAAGGCAATACCCAGGCTCAACAGGTAGTTTTAAAACAGACTAATAACTAAGAAAAACCCGGCTTTACGCCGGGTTTTTTTCTTTTAATTCAAGTAGTTTCCATAGAACACTCATCTTTTTAATTACATTAAAACTGCTTTCTGAGATCTAAATAAGTAACTAACATAAATACATTTTAATCGCTAGCCCTTCATACTCGGACTCGTGGTAGCTCAAATACTAAACGCGTTTACCTGCTAGGATTCCTACGCCCGCACTCATGGTTCTGTACTTCCATCTCATCCCTCGCTCTTAATGAAAGAAAATTTTCAGCTGTATATCGCTGCTTACATCACGAAAAAAATTTGAATTACAACCTATTTACGCCCGTGGCTTGACATTAATTAAGCCCCAGACTTATGCTTAAGTTATTAGATGACATTGTAAACCACCCAGGCATGGAGCCCACGAAGTAGCTGCCGGCGGCATACGAATCACCGGATGAGGTGGAGAGATCAACGCGCAGTAGGTTTAAACGTTCCGCTGGCCGGCGACAAGGCAATGAGGGTGAGATGAGTAAGGTAAAGGTGGCGCCTATTGAACTCGAAATAGA
>PPYE01777262.1_pt1 | contig 10394 bp, 10 predicted proteins | sample 1559881 | NCBI WGS metagenome assembly PPYE01 (sample SAMN08240022, study PRJNA423297) | Human gut metagenome, whole genome shotgun sequencing project.
GACGAGATCCATATGAGCGTCGGCGGTACACCCATTCATATGGTGTGCGACGGCGAAGCAACATATGAAAGCCGCTTAACGATTGCCTGTGAGCGGGGCTCGTTGGAAATCGAGCGGCTCCATCGCCCCGAGCTCGCTCATGTGAAGTATTCCGACGGTCGAACGCTAGAAATAAATGCTCCGTTTGAGATCGATGATTTCTATGGCGAAATCCAGCATGCGACTCAGCTCATCCGGGCGGGGAAACTCGAGAGTCCCGTCATGCCCCTTGCCGCCACGCAGCGCTGCGCACGCATCATCGATGCGATTCGTTTGAAACTTTAGGGCGTGGGGGCATGGCACCAGCGCTTGGAATGCCTGGAGGCCTTTGTCCCTGATGCCCCTTTTATAACTTGCGGTGGAATACGGTCTGTTTGCGCCAAAATAGGGCACCAATAGACCGTATTTCACCGTAACTGATGAGGAGGGAGCTGGAGATGCTGACGATCGGGTGTCATCTTTCGACGACGAAGGGCTATCGGGCAATGGGGGAGACAGCGTTGTCCATTGGCGCCAATACCTTTGCATTCTTTACGCGCAACCCGCGCGGCGGCAAGGCGAAAGACCTTGACATGGATGACGTGGCGGCCCTGCGCGAGCTTATGGCGCAAAACGACTTTGGACCGCTCGTGGCTCATGCCCCGTATACCTATAACCCCTGCTCAACCAAAGAGCGGGCGCGCGAGTTTGCCCTGGAGGCCATGGCAGAGGACCTGCGGCGCATGGAGGCGCTGCCCGGCAACTACTACAACTTCCATCCCGGTGCGCATGTGGGGCAGGGCTCCGACGCCGGCATTCAGATGATTGTCGACACCCTGTGCCAGGTGATGTTTGAGGGCCAGCAGACGACGGTGTTGCTCGAGACCATGGCCGGCAAGGGTACCGAGGTGGGCCGCAGCTTTGAGGAACTGGCGTGCATTATCGAGGGCGTTGCCGCCAAGTGCCCAGAGCTGTCCGATAAGCTGGGCGTTTGTTTGGACACCTGCCATGTGAGCGATGCCGGCTACGACATCATCCATGATCTGGACGGCGTACTCGACGAGTTCGACCGCGTGGTGGGTATCGATCGCTTACACGCCGTACACATCAACGATTCGAAGAACCCTTGTGGCGCCCATAAAGATCGTCACGAGTGCATCGGCAAGGGATACCTTGGCAGCGAGGAATTTGGTGGCGGTATGCAGGTTATGCAGAATATTGTATCGAATGGCCACTTGCGTTCGCTTCCGTTTATTTTGGAGACTCCGAACGAACTTGCAGGTTATGCAGCTGAAATTAGACTATTAAGGTCATTGCAGCAGTAATGACTGTCACAAAGTGGAGTATTCCATTCACGTTATGGGTTTGTTTCAATCAGTTTTCTCATTGCAGATTCGTAATTCCGGGTGCATAATAGCCAACAGTTTTTGCAGACCTCTGAATCAAACGAGGTCACCGGAAGGAGACTGATTATGAAGCTGAAGAAGCTTGGCGCATTTGCCGCCACGGGTGCTATGGCGCTCGCCCTTGCTCTGACGGGCTGCGGTTCGTCCAACGCCACCTCTGGTTCTGATGCCGGTTCCAGCAGCTCTGACGACGCTAAGGTCGAGAAGGTCGACGGCTCCAAGGAGTACGCGCTCGTCAAGGACGGCACGCTGACCGTCGGCACCTCTGCCGAGTACGCGCCGTTTGAGTATAAGGATGACAACGGCGACTACCAGGGCTTTGACCTTGAGCTCATCAAGGCTATCGGTGACAAGCTGGGTCTGGATGTCGAGTACGTCAACAACGACTTCGACACGCTGGTTCCGGGCGTCGCTTCGGGCGCCAAGTATGACGTCGCCATCGCGGCTATCACCGACACGCCCGAGCGTGAGAAGGAAGTCACTTTCTCTGATTCCTACTACATGGACGATCAGGCTATCGTGACCAAGGTCGATAACACCGACATCACGGCCGACAACTACAGCGAGAAGCTCAACAACGCCGACGCTACCATCATCGTCCAGTCTGGCTCAACCGCCGAGGCTTTTGCCCAGGAGAACTTCCCCAAGGCCAAGATCGTCCCCTACAAGGACGCCACCGAGTGCTTCAGCGCCCTGCAGTCCGATAAGGGCGACGCCGTAGTCACCAACCGCTCCGTTGCCAGCCAGCTGACCGCCGAGCAGTTCAACACCTGCCAGACCATCAAGCAGATCAGCACCGGCGAGGAGTACGCCATCGCCATCAACCAGGGCAACACCAAGCTCAAGGACGACGTCAACCATGCCATCAAGGACCTGACCGACGACGGTACCGTCGACGCCCTCATGGCTAAGTACAACATCAAGTAAAATAGCTACTTGATTGCGCGCGGGCCCTTTCCGTTTTGGCGGGAAGGGCCTTTGCGCTTCTCTTGACGGAGAGCGTTTCCGTCTCGTTTTGCCGGCAACTTCTACGATAGGAACCACCTTGTCTCGACTGAACAAAGGGGCCGCGGAGCAGCGTTTTCCACTGCCCTCGATGCTCCAAAAGCTGGCCTGTGCCCTGGCTGTGGCGCTCGCCCTGGTATGCGCGGGGGCCTGCGTGCCCACGACCGCCCAGGCGCTTGAGACCGCAAAGATTACCGCCCGACCCAATACCGGTTCGGGTAGCGATGTGGTCGGCGGCACCGAGACGCGCATCACTTGGGAAGTTCAGGCCGATGCCGACGAGGAGCTGAGCGGTCTTTCGCTGACATTTGCCGATGGCACGACCTTTGGCGCGGACGACACGCGCCTGACGATGCTTTCGGGCGATGACCTCATGGACCGTACGCCCATGAAGCCTACGTGTAAGGTCGACGGCCAGACGCTCAAGATCGACTTTGGCGAGACGGCGCCCGCTGGCGGCTATTTCCGCGTCGAGGTCTACGGCGTGACCTTCCCCGTCGAGGGCGGCGATGAGGCCTTTAGCGGCACCTATACGCTCGCTGACGGGTCGACCAAGAAGATCTCCAAGATTCCTCCCGTCGAGATTAAGGGCGTGACGGCATTCGATAACTTCCTGGCCGACCTTAAGGAGCAGCCGTGGGTCGAGGCGTGGAACTCCAATATGTTTCTGCGCCTGTTCTTAAACCCGGTCATTTTGGTCCAAAGCCTGCCGATCGTCTTTAAGGGCTTCCTCATGTCGCTCTCGATCGTGCTCGTGGCGTTTCCGCTGGCAATCCCCTTTGGCTTTGCCTTGTCGCTCATGCGCATCTCCAAGTCGCGCATCCTGCGTTGCCTTGCCGGCATCTATGTGAATATCATTCGCGGTACGCCGGCGTTCCTGCAGATCTATATCGCGTTCTTCGGTCTGCCGTTGGCCGGCGTCAAGGTGGACGACTATGTCTTGGGCGTCATCGTCATGGCCATGAACTCGTCTGCGTACCTGTGCGAGATCTTTCGTGCCGGTATTCAATCGATCCCCAAGGGCCAAAACGAGGCTGCTCGCTCTCTGGGCATGAATGCCTTCCAGACGCTGCTCTACGTTATGATTCCGCAGACGTTCCGCAATGTTTTGCCTACGCTGACCAGCGAGTTTATCTTGCTTTACAAGGATACGTCGCTGCTTGCCGCCGTGGGTGTGGTCGAGATCGTCATGAACGCCCGTACCATCGTGGCCACGACGGGCTCCATTACACCGTACGTGGTTGCCGCCCTGTTCTATCTGGTCATCACCCTGCCGCTCGCTCGCTTGGTGAGCGGTCTTGAGGCAAGGCTTTTGGGCACGACCGAGACCAAGAAGAAGCGTCCCGCCAAGAGCGCCGGACAGGTTGTCGCGACGCCTGCCGATCACATCGCCGGTCTGTAAGGAGGTCCTATCATGAGCGAAACCAATAACTCGAACGAGGTCGTCGTCAGCATCAAGAACCTCCAGAAGGCCTTTGGCGACAACGTGGTCCTGCGCGATATCGATCTGGATGTGCACAAGGGTGAGGTCGTTGTGGTCTTGGGCCCCTCGGGCTCGGGCAAGTCGACGATGCTTCGCTGCATCAATCGTCTGGAGCATCCCACGAGCGGCTCGATTATCGTTGAGGGCGTGGATGTGTGCGCCAAGGGTGTCGACCTCAACAAAGTGCGCACGCATCTGGGCATGGTTTTTCAGCAGTTCAACCTGTTCCCGCACCTGTCGGTCAAAAAGAACGTCATGCTTGCGCAGCAAAAGGTGCTCAAGCGCAGCAAGGAAGAGGCCGAGAAGATCGCCGTCGAGGAACTCACCAAGGTCGGTCTGGCCGAGCGCATCGATTTTATGCCGAGTCAGCTTTCGGGCGGCCAGCAGCAGCGCGTTGCCATCGCCCGCGCCCTGTCGATGAACCCGCACGTCATGCTCTTTGACGAGGCCACCTCGGCGCTCGACCCTGAGCTCGTGCGCGACGTCTTGGGCGTCATGCGCGATCTGGCGCGCGACGGTATGACGATGATTGTGGTGACGCACGAGATGGGCTTTGCCCGCGACGTCGCCGACCGCGTCGTCTTTATGGACGGTGGCGTTATCGTGGAAGAGGGCACGCCGAGCGAGGTCTTCGACCATCCCAAGAGCGAACGCACCAAGGCGTTCTTGGGCAATATCTCGTAGCCGGTTGATGTAACTGCCGTTACTAAAGAGCGGGGGCTGGACTTGAATCCAGCCCCCGCTCTTTTGTAGGGATGAGGATGCGCTTTGATGCAGGCTCTTTTGGAGGTCCTGGGTTCGTTACGCGAGCTCGGCTCCGAGGGCCTTGCAAGCGGTCTCGCCCTCATCATCGGGCGCATCGTAGCAAATGACGGAATCGACGACGTTGACGCCCGCCTCGTCGGCATCGGCCTTCCAGTTGTCCATCCACTCGCCCTCGGCCCACGAATAAGAGCCAAAGAGGACGACCTTCTTGTCGCCGAGGGTCTCCTTGACCTCGTCCCACATAGGCTGGAACTCGTCATACTCAAGCTCCTCGGAACCCATGGCGGGGCAGCCGAAGGCAATGGCGTCATAGCTGGCGGCCTTGTCTGCGGAGAAGTCGGCGCAGGAAATGACCTCTGCCTCGGCGCCGGCACCGGTTGCGCCCTCGGCAACGAAGTTTGCCATGGCCTCGGTGTTGCCTGTACCGCTCCAGTAGACGACGGCGATCTTGCTCATATGTTTTCCTTTCGGTTGTGCGGCGTGCGGCCGCGTCTTGTATGCTCTATCGGGTTGCCTGGACAAGTTGTCCCAGGGTGCAGCCCTGTTGATAGATGTAGGTAAGGTATTGCGTGCATGCGCGATAGGAATCGAAGGTCGTGAGCGCCTGCTCAACGTTTGTGTATACCTTCCATGCGCCAAAGACCTTATAGTTTTCGCCGTGCTGGACGATAAACTGATGGACATCTTCGTAGGGATAGCCCAAAAAATAGCCAATTTCGTGGGGGAACTCGCATATGCACCCCGTATCGCAGTGCCTATTTCGCGCGAGTGCGCAGACGCTGCCGTCATAGGCGCTTTCTGCGGCATTGCTGCTTGCCAGCGTGATGCGCGCGGCGAGATGCACCAGGGATGCGGGCAGGTTGTGGACATCGTAACCTTCGGCGGCTAGCGCCGTCGTGGCACGGGGGTCGGAGAGGTATCGCATGAGGTCCGCAGGGCGATACACATAGATGAGCGCTCCGCAGGGGCGCCAGACCAAAACGCTCATATGGATTCCGAGTGGCTGGAGCTCGCGGTTGCATTGGGCTATGACGGCGAGCAGGCGAGAGCGTCGCTCTTCGATATGGGCGGCGCCGGGTTTTCCGTTTTGGTTGGCGTAAACGCCGGGATAGGTAAAGAGCGAAGCCGGCTTGATACCTGCGAGCGTAGGGGAGCAGTTGCGCACGACAGCCGTTTGGTATGTTGGGATGTCAATGGTTCGAGTCACGATGCTCCTTTCGGGTCCTCAGTTGTTAGCCTAGGAAAACTTATACACGAAAGTAAGCCATGGTCAACAAAAAAGTTTAAAGAGGGAAACTAATTGACCGAACGGACACGATTTTGGGTTAAGATGGGGACACCCCGTGGGGGTATCTAGATAGTGCTACTTGAAAGGGGAACGCATGAGCGACTTGCTCAACCCTGCGAATCTCATCGTGTTGGCCGTCATTGCCGTCGGCATGTTTTTTGGACTGCGTCGCATTGTCGCTTCGACACACGGAAAGAGCTGCTGCAGCGATGGCGCGAGCGGTAAGAAGGCCAAAAAGGTTGTTGTGGTGGATACCGATGCATCGCACTATCCCTATAGCGATGAGCTGCTCATCGGCGGCATGAGCTGTGACGGCTGCGCTCAGAACGTAGCCAATGCTCTCAATGCGCTGGATGGTGTGTGGGCTACGGTAACGTACGCGAACCACACAGCGCGCGTGCGCTCCAAGCGGCCGATCGATCGCGGTGTCCTTGAGACGGCCGTGAGAGATGCGGGTTACTACGTCATGACGCTGTAGACCTTGCCTTGGATGCGCGTCCTTGTCTAGGCTCGTCCGCGTAGCTCAATGTTTTGGATGTCGTCGAAGTCGATGGCGATGTCTCGGAGCTTGAGTAGCTTGAAGGCGGGGAGCACCTCGTCAAGGATACCGGTGCGGGAGCGATAGCCGTACGTATCGTAATAGGTGACGCGGACCAGGTCGCCGCGTTTGAGGCCCTCGAGCTTTTTCGAAAGTTCGAGGGCTTTTTCTTCTGTGAGTTCGCATTTTGGCTCGGCGGTGATCTCTTGTTTACGCACGAGCTCGTAGTATCCCGTGAGGGCGGCAAAGGGCATAAACTGCGCGGCACGGCCGGCACGGACGGTGCCGTTGGCGGTGAGCTTTGGGTCGGCGGAGCGACGTCTTCCCTCGGGGTCCGCTAGGCGTTCAAAAGGTGTCGGTGGCCGCATCGGCTGTTGTCGGGACTTAGGCACGATGTCCTCCTACCTGATCGTTGCGTTCGCGCGCGGTGGCGCCGGCGGTAAAGCTCAGCCCCTTAACCAGCGCGTTCTTGCCGTATTTGCCTTTCACGGCCAGCACGGCGCGTGCCAGGTCGCGCTCGCGCTCATCGGCCTCGATATCGCTGAACAGATCGATGGTGGCAAATTCCTCGGGCATGAGGTTGCCAAATCCCAGATTGATGCGCTTGACCGGTCGTTTGGGATCGACAGTCTGCGCCCAGAGCTCATCGAAATAGCCCATGATCTTCTTGAACGAATTGGTACGCTCGGGCAGCTTTCGCGAGGCGTTGGAGTGCGCAAAGAGTGCGGCATAGCCACCGCGCGGTTTGCCGCCATGCTCTCCCACAAAGATGCCGTCGATTGCCTGCGCCTCACGTACCAGACGACGCCGTTCGTCATCGCGCTGGACGGGCTTGGGCGCACGGGGTGCGAGCTCGGGGCCGGCGGTTGCGGTGGGTTCGATGCTCGACGTACTCGAGCGCAGGTGTCCGCATCCGTCCACATATTGTGCAGTGCCGCTGGCATCAAGCCTGCGGATGTCGGCGCGCTCGCTTGCATAGCCCACAAAGAGCGAGATGCTGTCGCACACCACGTGCTTGTCGATCAAATCCAGCACGGCGGCATCGACCATCTCGCGCAAGACGGTATAGGCCTGTTCGTAGGCATAACCCTTCGAGAGCACCTGTCCTGTGGTGGTCGAAGTTGCTTGCGGGCGATAGGCTTGGATGTCGGCGATGGTTGTCGGCTCGCGCCCGAAGGCATGGTCGATGAGATATTCGGCATTGACGCCGAGCTCGTCGCAAAGCAGGTTTTCGTCGAGCGCCGCGACGCCCATCAGATCGTAGACGCCGTATTTCTCGAGGCGGGCTGCCACGCCGGGACCGATGCCCCAGATATCGGTGATGGGACGATGGGGCCAGATTTCCTTGCGAAAGGTCTCGTCTTCGAGTATGCCGATGCGGCTGGTTACGTGCTTGGCGGTGATATCGAGTGCAACCTTGGCCTGGAATAGGTTGGGGCCGATGCCGACCGTCGCCGTGATGCCGGTGCGCGCCAGGACCTCGTCGCGCAACATGCAGGCGAAGCCTTTCGCATCGGTGTGATAGAGGTCCAGATAGGGTGTTACGTCGATAAAGCACTCATCAATTGAGTAGACGTGAACGTCTTGCGGACTGACGTATTCCAGGTAGATACCGTAGATCTGCGCCGACACCTCCATGTAGTGCTGCATGCGCGGTATGGCCTTGATGTAATCGATGCCATCGGGAATCTCGAACAGACGGCAGCGGTTGTGAATACCTAAGTCCTTCATGGCTTGTGTGATGGCGAGGCAGATGGTCGTGCGCCCGCGCGATTCGTCGGCAACGACCAGGTTGGTGGTGAGCGGGTTGAGCCCGCGGTCGACGCACTCGACGCTAGCGTAAAACGTCTTGAGGTCGATGCAGATATAGGTGTGCTGCTCGTGCGCCATCCGTGTCCTTTCATCAAACACATGTTCTTATCGAATACCTGTTCGATAATACCCGCTCATCCGGACATCGTCAAAACCTGTCCCTTTTTGGCAGGTATAGTCGTGCAGCTGCATCGGGTTTTTAACGCAGCCCTAAAGAGCGCGAAACAGCTCGGAAAAGCTCGCTTCGTAGCATGAGCCTAACGATCGATACCGCCTATACGCACGGAAGGGTTGTGGGAAAGATGGTCAATTATGGGTTTGGTATGCCGACGCGCCTTGTTGCGGATGGAGACGTGGCTCGCTGGTGCGGACGATTGGTCGCTCACTACGGTGGCACCAAGGCGCTGGTCGTGTTGGGCGGTGACAAACATACGCACGATGAGCTCGTCTCGGCGGCGCTCGGCTCGCTTGATCGAGCTCTGCTCGAACGCGTGCTTTTTCGCTGCGGCTTGGTCGGGGGCGATGGGGGAGACGATTTGGTCGATGAGGCCGTAGCCCTGGCGACCGACGAAGGCGTGGACTTTGTCCTGGCGATTGGCGATGCCGATACTGCCGGCTTTGCGCGCGAGCTCGCGCGTCGCATGGCGGCGCTCGATGCCGGCGAAGACGGCTTTGTGCCTTATGGATGCATTGTCTCGGAGGGCAAGGTGCCTGCTGTCGTGGGCACCGGCGAGGTTCCCGTTTTTGCCATTATCGCGCCCGAACTGCTGGAGGGCATCGGGTCTCCTCTGCGTGAGTTACTCGGTAGCGTCTGCGCCGCGGTCTAATATTTGCCATAAAAGGACGGGTTATTTTTGGTTGGTAAAGCGTTTGACCTGCCAAAATAAGCCTGCCCCTTTTTGATCGGTTGCCGTTTGGGGGCCGATTGGCAACGCTCGCTGATTGTAGTCTTGACCTGCGCTAGAATAGTGGCATCTGAATGTCCGGGCGCATGGAGGCGTGCGCCCGTATGCTGAGGAGGACTCTATGGCAACTGTTGCCGCACCTATCGATGCTACGTCGACTGCCGCTTGGAAGGCACTCGAGGCTCATCAGGAGAAGCTCGAGGCCGATGGTATCGACCTCAAGGCCTGGTTCGCCGCCGATGCCGAGCGCGTGAACAAGCTGAGCTTTGACGCCGGTGACCTGCACTTTGATCTGTCGAAGAACCTGGTGACCGATGAGACCGTCAAGCTGCTGTGCGATCTTGCCCGCGAGGTGAAGCTCGAGGAGCGCCGCGACGCCATGTTCTCCGGCGAGCACATTAACACTACCGAGGACCGCGCCGTCCTGCACACCGCGCTTCGTCGCCCGGCAAGCGAGAAGGGCCAGCTCATCGTCGACGGCCAGGACGTCGTCGCCGACGTGCACGAGGTCCTCGATCGCATGTATGCCTTCGCCGAGCGCGTGCGCTCCGGTGAGTGGAAGGGCGTAACCGGTAAGAAGATCGAGCACCTGGTGTCCATCGGCATCGGCGGCTCCGATTTGGGCCCGGTCATGGCTTACGAGGCTCTGCGTCCCTATGCCGACGCCGGTATCGACTGCCGCTACATCTCCAACATCGACCCCAACGACCAGGCCGAGAAGCTCAAGGGCCTGGATCCCGAGACCACGCTCGTGATCATCGTCTCCAAGACCTTCACCACGCTCGAGACCCTCACCAACGCCCGCGAGGTCAAGACTTGGATGCTCGAGCAGCTCAAGGCTCAGGGCGCCATCGACGGTTCCGATGAGCAGAACGCCGACGCCGTTGCCAAGCACTTCGTCGCCGTTTCCACCGCACTCGAGAAGGTCGAGGCCTTCGGTATCGACCCCGCCAACGCCTTCGGCTTCTGGAACTGGGTCGGCGGCCGCTATTCCGTTGACTCCGCCGTGGGCCTGTCGCTGATCGTCGTGCTCGGCCCCGAGCGCTTCCAGCAGTTCCTCGAGGGCTTCCACGCCATCGACGAGTACTTCTGCAACACCCCGCTCGAGAACAACGCCGTCGCGCTGATGGGCCTGCTCAACGTCTGGTACGTCAACTTCTTCGGTTCCAAGAGC
>PPYE01513002.1_pt1 | contig 10393 bp, 18 predicted proteins | sample 1559881 | NCBI WGS metagenome assembly PPYE01 (sample SAMN08240022, study PRJNA423297) | Human gut metagenome, whole genome shotgun sequencing project.
ACTATAAATGATTCTAACTTAGTTAAAACACACACATTAATAACGCATCCCCCTACAAGATAAGGTATAACTTTTGTTACTGCATAGCGGATTTTATTATGTATTATTACATCATTTTCTTTAATTAAAGAGTTTGTATAAAGAAAACGTGCTGTACTGTTTGGTATGATTTCAACCCTACATTTTATTATTTCTTTAGAAATTTCTTCACCATCATATAATGTATGAAGTAATGCAGTACCATTTAAATACTCTTTAATCTTCTTCCCCCTTTGCCTTGCGGATGATGTCGAGGATATCATCGCAAATAACCAGAGTTGAACCTGCGTACTTAATGTGTGTTTTATCTAATGTTACAATCTTCTCAATCTCATCAAGGGCTTGCTTGTAACGGCTATTTTCAATCATTATCTGTTCGTTAGTTGTCATTGTTTACCTCCTTTATTTCAACTCTTGGATCAAGGAAATAATATCCGCTGCCGCTGTTTATAAATTTGTTCATAAAGCACCAAATGACAGCTTGGATTTCAAAGGGATAGCGTTACTAAGCTTTTTGAATCCCCGTTTGATGATGTCAACCATATCTCGTAATTCTTCATTACAACTCGCTTTCTAGCCATTGTTTAAAACATTCATAAGATGTACAGCCTTCTTCAACAGGGCAAGGTAATAGTGCATTATTGGTATCTCTTCTGAATAGTTCAATGCAGGATATTCCTTTATTAACAAAGAAATCTGCCATCTTATCAACGCTCATGGCTTTTATTCGTTCGTAGTTAGTTGTCATCAAAAACCCCACATTTTATCTGTGTCTACAAAACCTTTACCTTTACAGCGTGGGCAAACTATTATAGCCATTACTTAAATCTCCTTTTGTATTCTTCTATATCATCTATTACAGAACGTGCTGTAACAACTAAAGCTTTGATAAAAGCCATAACTAAACATACTGCAACCAAGTATGAACAGAATTTTGTTAACATCACTCCTCCTTTACCTTTTTTATAGCAATAAGACCGCTAATTATTACAGCACTTGCAAGAATTGCTCCGGTTTTTCCAAATACTATATAGGCAATGGTGTATAGTAACCCGTATAGCATACCTAACAAAAATCCTTCTAACATCACTCCACCTCCTGTACATCTAGGGTTTGTAGGATTTGTTTATTTAGCGCCGGTATAGGGCGTTGTATTGTTTCGTATGCCCCGTTATATTGCTTGACCAGCTCAACCACCTGCTTTATCGGGCAGGTGTCATTCTTTGAGCAGCATTCAAACTTTGCACCGTCGTAATAACATCCGCCCCAGTGGTAGCTTGTGTAGTTTTTCACTATGTATTTAGCCATCTTCCAAAATCCTCTTTAGTCTTTAAATTGTCTTAATAAAATGTCTAAATGAAGCGGCGCACCGTATTTTGCGATAAATGCCTCATCTTCTTCTTCATCGTGTCCTCTACCCACACCTATATAAATCTTGCCGGATTCTGATTTTACAATTCCTATAATGTCACCGGTCATAGCTGTAAACCATAATGATTTCATTTTTTAATCCTCCAATATTTTCTTTACTTCTGCTTTGTCGAGTTCGTTAAATCTTATTAAAGTGCAAGTTATTTGTGCGATAGCTTCAGTAAAATCTTTAAGTTCTCCTGAGTTGTGAATATAATCTCCCCAATCTTCGAATGCTCCGATTGAGTAAGTGTCTTGAAATTTAGAGATTTTTATATCTTTACACATATCTACTAGCAGCTTAATCAGCTCAAGCTGCTTTGCGGGGGTGAAGGGTGGGTATTTTTCCATTTTTTCCGCGTTGATATAAAATCTTTTAGAATGTTTGTCCTTTAAACGTATATCTTCTATAACTTTAATTTCTGCACTTTTAGCATTTGCAACATTTATTACAAGTTCATATATCTTATTTTTTGTAGGTTGACCGCCTAAATTGCGTGTCCAATATTCACCCGAAACAAGATAATATTCTTTCGTACACACTCCCGCAGCTTTCATCATTTCTTCTATGTGGTTAGTCATTATTCAACCTCAATTCCTGTTATCTCTTTAAAAATATCCTTGTCAAAGTTCGGCAGCTTTTTTATTGAATCCTGCTGCTCTTTTGTCCAGCTATCCCACATTATCCGCCACGCTTCGTGATATGTCCTTTTTTTCAAATACCCGCCTGTTGTTTTGTATGAAGGGTTTGCTTCCTTTTCTTCAGCTGACATATTGCTTTCTATTATCCATTCTGTAAGCGGAAATAGTGAATGAAATAACAAATCATATTCGTTTGGAAAAATATTTCTAAATTCATCCCGTGTGAAATCTGTAGGCTTGTTGAACAGATACAAAGGCTGTTCTTTTGTGTTGAACATACCGGCTGAATGATTACAGGCATTATATGAACCTGTGTTCCAGTTTCCTGTGTTACAGTTTCCTGTGTTCCAGTCTCCTGTGTTACGGTTTCCTGCGTTCCAGTCTCCTGTGTTACGGTTTCCTGTGTTCCAGTCTCCTGTGTTACGGTTTCCTGCGTTACAGTCTCCTGTGTTCCAGTTTCCTGTGTTCCAGTTTCCTGTGTTACAGTCTCCTGTGTTCCAGTCTCCTGTGTTACGGTTTCCTGCGTTCCAGTCTCCTGTGTTACGGTTTCCTGCGTTACAGTCTCCTGTGTTACGGTTTCCTGCGTTACAGTCTCCTGTGTTACGGTTTCCTGTGTTCCAGTCTCCTGTGTTCCAGTCTCCTGTGTTACAGTCTCCTGTGTTATAAAAACCGGTATTAGCTTTTCCTTGATTGCCCAGTTCATAAGCCTCTGTAAAGCTGATTTCTTTTACAATTTTTATTTTGTTTGTACAGCATTTGCTGTCGTCATCCTCTTTGTCAATATCCCCCAGGGCTTCAACCAGCGCCAGTTTGGTATTTTCAGGGTCATTATTGTAGTGTTTGAAACAATCTGCAATGTTTGTGCAGAAATGAAAGCCTTGATTGCAGCATTTTGGTTTTTCTTTCATTGTTATGGGATTCCATAACATACCGATATTTAACGGTATTAGCAGCCAAAAATCCTGTGTTATTGCTGCAAGTATAAAAATGATATTTATTAGCAAAATTAGCTTCAGCTTGCTATACATACACCCACTCTGCCTCTCTGATTGATAGTTCTTTAGTCATCCTACACCCCGCTCTTAATCATCTTAATAAGACGTTCTTCGCCTATGCGCTCAATGGCTTTGTCTTTCCACTGGGAATAATTTTCCATTTTGAAAATAACCACTTCAATACGTGGATTGCTCTTGTCATAAAAAACTCTACTGCCATCATGACCTGCTATAATGTCTCTGTTGTCGTCAAAGATTAAACCCGATTTGACCAACACGTCATCAGCTGCCTCTAACAGGTTTGTTAAGTCATAATTGAAGCGTTTTTCAACATAAAAAATGCATTTGACATTTACAGGATAAAATATGCTTTCTGTCTGATTTTTTACCTGATAAAGATACGGTAAACACTTCTTTTCAAATTCTCTATATTGTTTTGACGGCAACAGTTTTGGATATTTACCTTTCATTACAATTTGCTGGGAATTCTTTTTTGTTACCGGACTAATCGGCAAAGTAAATGAAATTGTCATGATAACCTCCTTTTACTTCCCTGTTGCTATCTTTACTGCAAGTTGTGTACGGTTTGCACAGTTAAATTCGGCCAACATCGATATTATATGATTGTTAACAGAGCTTTCATGCAGCCCGATTTCAAGTGAAATTTCTTTGTTTGTAAAACCTTTCACAATCAGTGCACTAATTTTTTTTCTGATTTCAGACTTGTATTTGCTTTGTTTCCGTGTTTTCTTTTCCATTGCTACCTCGTATATTGTGTGTTAATTACCTGTTAATTACCGTAAAAGCCTATATTATTAGTGGGTTTGCCGCCTGAAACTTTCACCGTTGAATTCAAGCTTAAGTTGGCAAGTTTCATTTAATCTGTCTAATATTGCTGCAAAATCCGGTATGTTTTTAAGCTTTTTAATCATTTCAGGATTTGCGCTTATGCCGATTGGTATTTTGTGTGAAATCAACTTGTCAACGATTTTAAAAACAACTTCAAGGCGGGTTTCTGTATATTTTTCCCGACCTATGTCATCCAACACAACAAAGTCAAATTCCAAAAGCCAGTTTAGTAGCTTTTCTTCTGCTCTTTCGTCACTTGACCTGCGCGCAGTAGAGAATTTATCCAACAAATCTGTAAGTTGTGTAAACAGACAGTTATAACCTTTTTGCATGAGCTCATTACAGATACAAGCCAGAAGAGTAGTTTTTCCGGTACCGACATTACCTATCAAGCTTAAACCCGTTGAGCTATGAGGTTTGAATGCTTTTACATAGTCGATACACTTGCTTTTCATTTCGCTTGAGTCTAGCAGAGCAAAGTTTTTTTCTTTAAATAACGGTGTCATCATTGAGTTTTTGAATTTCTTTTCTAAAATACGTTTTTTTTCTTCTTGTATCTGTGCTTCTTTTTGCTTTTCTGCAAGCTTATCAATGCAATTGCATTGTGCCACCCAGAGTTTTTTTGCTATCCCAAGAACAGTGAAAGCTTTCATTTCATATGGCTTTCCGCAATGTTGACATTTTATAATGTCCATCCGTCTGTCTCCTTTGTGTTTTGTTGCCTGAATTTATCCGGATTTTTTCTCCGGTATTCCCAGTATGCTTTTAAACGTGCATAGTGGATATTTGGTGTATCTTTTGACCAGTTTTTTTCTTTGCCTTCGGCTATCCTTTTTGAAAGGTCTTCTATCAGCTGGCTCAACGCTTTTTCACTCAACGTGAATGCCAATAGTTTTTGATACTCTTTGTCTGTCAGATGTACATTTCTGAATTCTGAACCGTACCAGTTTTTTAAAATTTCAGTTGCAGTTTCTTCTTCTATATTTATTCCTTTATTATCTTTATTAGTAGTGGTCACTTGTTGGTCACTCGTTGGTCGTTTGCTGGTCACTCGTTGGTCGTTTTGTTGGTCGTTTTTCTGATAACAATCCCAGCTAACTACCGTTATTATTGAGTATTGGCTAGTTGATTTGATGGTCACTTCGTTGGTCGATTTTAGCTTTTTTAACGAAGTGCGGATTTGTCTTTCTGTCAAGTTCAATGCCTGTGCAAGTTCCAGTCGTCCAGTTAAAAAGCTTCCACGCGGAATTATTATGCCTCTCCAATTTTTGTCAATGTAGTTTGCGTTTAAAAGGCAATGCAAAAATAAGCGCATAGTATTTGCATCGTCGTACCACTCCCACTTTAAAAACTTTCTATGCAATTGTATAAATCCGTAATTGCTCATAATTTCCTCTACTAAAAACAATAAACTAACTGGTCTTCGTGCCTATTTAAAACATTTTATTCATGCTTTGTCTTCGCCTTTCCATTTTTCAAAGTAAGTTTCAAATAAATCTACTTTTTGCAGCCATTCGAAAAACTCGATTATTAAGGCTTGTACATCTGCATTAAGATTTTTATAAGACGTATATGTTTCTACAAAAACGCTTTGACCATCTGATACAAGATATTTAAAAATAGGTAGCCCTGTGCAGAACAAATACAATTTGTGTTGCACAGAATGCCCATACTTGCCTATTTCATAGTGCTTTACACGCTTAATGTCGTAAATTGTGTCTTTTTCTATAACATCTGCTTTGCCATACACAAGCACTTTCAAGCCGTTTACCTCAATTGTCTTCGTTACTGTTTGCTGCCAGAGACCACCGCTGATATAATCAACTATTTCATTGACAGTATCGTCTTTACGGCTGTATAACTGTTTTCCATCACAAAGACGTACCATGTCTTCAAATTCAATACCTCTTTGCATCGCTTCTGTCGGCTCTGTTTTGACTTTGTTTAAACAGTTTAAAAAATCCGTATGCGCTTTTTTTTCCCGCTTCTCACGACTCTTTAAATAAAAGAGCCATGAGTTAAAAAGGGTTGTTGTTACGTAACAATCATGCATTAAACGATTTCCTCCTCACCAAATTCAGTAACCGGTGTTTGTTCTTCTGCTTCTGTCTTGTCTGCTTTAGATTTGATGTATGCTTTTTCTCCCTTGTCATAAGTCCAGCCGTTTTCTTTTGCATATTCATTGAGACAATTCCACAACCTAAGCTTACTGTCCCAAACAACTTCAAGGTCTTTTAATGCCTCCACTGCATTATTCGGGTTTTTATTTGCGGTTATAGTTTCCTGTCCATTTTTAAGAATATTGTTGTATTTCTCTCTGAGCTCTGCTTGCTGTTCCAGTCTGTCTTTTGTCATTTTTACGATTTTCTCAGAGATAAAAACATTACCACCCTTTGTATCAGGTACCATAATCACATCATCGAGCTGCAAGCTATTCTTTGCGTAATAGCGTTCTGTAGGGTAAAAGCTTATCGTTCTTTTTTCGCCTTTAGCCTCCATATAGCCTACAAAGTCAAGAATCTTGATAATGTCGGCACCTGATGAACCAGGAATATCAGGGCGTATAATTTTGTTTTCTCCGTCTTTTTCTTCCTTTTCATGGGCTACAAACAAAATATTTTTACCTTTTTGGTTTGTTGTTCTGACAAGCGCGTTGAAAGTTCTTTTACGTTCACCGTAACCTTGCAAAGATAATGTGCCATTGCTTTTTGCGTTTTTCGGGTTCATTTTAATTAAGTGCGGCTCCATAATCTCTAAAACAGCTCCGATAGTATCAAACACAATAGTTTCAAAGGCGTTCAATTCATCTGACTCAAGTAGTTCAAGAATCTGGGCATAAGAAGACACTTGCAAAGATGGTACCCTAAGGTGAGGTGCAACCCTATTCATGCCGTTATCTGCATCTATAACGACAGGGTTAGGGGCCGATAATGCAAGTGTGCTCTTTCCTATACCCGGTTGACCATATATCAACCCTTTGAATTTCAAATTTTGTACTAAATCTTCTGGTTTTGTTAATAAACTCACTTCAAACCTTCTTTCATTTTCTTATTTATAAATTGTCTGCGTAATTTTCTGCTAATACTTCAGGGTCATATATCTCGTCTTCTGGCATTTTGTCATCCTCTGTATCAGGGTTGTAAGGACAATCTGTCGAACATTTACGCTTGCAAAAGTCGCAAGGGCTTTCAAAATAAGGGCTGTTCGGGTTATCTTTGCTTGTAATTGTAGGGTTAAGTCCGTACATTAGTGCACCCCCTGTAAAAGTTGCAAAAACGGTTCTGCAGCACAAAAGAAGATATATGCCGCTACAAACAACACAATTGTCAACAAAGCGTCTATGCAGATTGATATGAATTCTTTGTTTGTCATGCTGTTTGCTCCTTATGCTGTTTGTTTTTTACTTCTCTTGTATTCTCTTAGCCACGCTTTATATTCTTTTTGATGTACCGGGTCTTCGAAGTATTGTTCAACTTTTCTTAGCAAGCATCTTGCGTGCAATTGAAATTCTATTTTAGGTATTTCTTTTGGGTTGATTTCTGCCATTATTGGGTTCCATATTTAAAAACTTTTGTAAATTTTGCATTACAAATAGACCCTTTATAGGAGTCTTTTTATTGTGTTTTTGGTAAGATATTCTTACGGAATAATTTAAGGGGAGATATCGTTTAAGCGATTCTCTCCTTGTTTTGTTCTAGAGGATAGTTTGTAAGAAAATTTCTAACTAATGTTGGAACATGAAAACCTTGTTCTCTCATTAAAGCAACTTTTTCTGCCAACTCGTCCGATAACAATTTAATATGTAATGTTGTATTCATGAGTTAAAACCTTAACTTGTGTAACCTGTATTATCAATATACACAAATGTGTACTTTTTGTCAACACATTTGTTCGTAATTTGTAAAATATGTTTGAGAGACTTAAAGAAATCAGAAAAAATATATGTCCAAAAAGCGCAGCAGACTTTGCTGTTAGTCTTGGTATGGAGTATAGAACTTATGCAAGTTATGAAAGAGGAGAAAGAAAAATATCCGCTGAATTAGTTAAACAGCTGATATTAGAACATAATATAAATGCTAAATGGCTTTTTACCGGCGAAGGTCAAATGTTTCTGCATGAACAAACAAACACCCTCCAACCAAAAGATAACGAGCAGATTCTCAAAAACTATGAATTTTTCGGTCACAGACTCGCAGAGGTTCAAGAAGAGCTCGGTTATTTAGACAAGGCTATGGCTCGTGTAATGGGTATTGATGAAAAAAGATACATCAGAATCAAGCTTGGTAAAGAAGACGCCACTACGGAGCAGCTGGTTCGTCTGGCAAGCAAGGTTGATGTGTCATTGGATTGGCTGGTTAAAGGGGAGTAATAGATTTATAATTAATAAAGAAAAGAAGAGTCTTTTTGAGACTCTTCTTTTTAAGTTTTATTTCTCCAACTTTCCATTCTTTGTATCAATTTTCACATTGTGAATCTCTTCAAGACTCCTTGTGAGATTAAAATACCTGAAATGTATCTTGTTTCTGTTTGTCTTTATTTCTGTCATAAGCTCCTTTTGTGCATTCATGTTGTAATTATGAGCCGATTTTATAGCTTTTTCCGTGCGCACTTGGCCATAACATACCAAAATGCATAAAAGAATTACAAAAACGAATACTCTGTTTACTTCGTTGCATAAAAAGTCTTTTACATCAGTTAAAAATAGATTTAAATTCTTCATATCAATCACCTTTCTTCTAACCCAACTAAGCCCGGACACACAACATTATGGCCACATTTCTTTAAAAGTAAAACGTGCACATAGGCGTTTTAGTTCTTTTTTTAGATAGATATGATGAATTGTAAAACTCTATAAACTGAATTATGGTAATTTATAGGCGTACAAAGTAAAATATGTTTATTGAAAGGATTGTGTAACTGCAGATTATGAAAGAAGACGAAGAGATTATAAAACGTGGTGCTGTATATGGAAGATACAGCAGCGAAAACCAACGTAAAGAAAGTATAACCGGGCAGTTTAGAGATTGTTATAAATGTGCCGAAAGTTATGATATCCCTATCCTGTATGAATACTATGACGAAGCAATGACGGGCAGAACAGCCAATCGTCCTGAATTTTTAAAAATGATTCAGGATGCAAAAAAAGGTCTGTTCAATTATCTTTTTGTTTATTCTACAGATAGATTTTCTCGTAATCGTTATGATTGCGCTGTATATAAGCACCAACTCAAAAAAGCAGGCGTAAAAATAATATATGCAAAACAACAGATTAGTGACGGCCCGGAAGGCGAAATTTTAGAAGGTTTTCTTGAGGTTCTGGACGAATATTATTCAAAAGAACAGTCAAGAAAGTTTAAACGAGGCCGGAGAGAGACTGCTATGCAAGGTAAGTGGATAGGGGGAAAACTGCCTTTTGGAATCATAAAGAAACAAGACGGCACTTTAGCTCCTGACCCTGATAAAGCACCTGTAATAAAAGAAATATTCGAAAGATATACCAACGGGGAATCAGCAGTATCAATTTGCAAAGATTTGAATGCAAGAGGCTATAGAACAATTGACGGAAACCCCTTTAACAAGTCCTCTTTGCCGCATTTACTTCGTAATGAAAAATTCATAGGAATCTACAGATATAAATATGAAATAGAAGAAAAAGGCGAAATTATTTTAAAAGAACATATCTCACACTTTGAAACAACAATAACAAAAGAGTTATTTGATAAGGCCAACGAAATGATGAAAAAAAATCACCAGACACCTCATAAATCAAAAACAGAAAGTATAGATTTTTTGTTAACCGGCAAATTAAAGTGCGGTTTAGATAATGCAAATATGGTTGGAGACAGCGGCACAAGTAAAAGTGGAAAGAAATATTACTACTATTCTTGTCTAAACAGAAAAAGCAAAAAAAACTGCAATAAAAAATCTATAAAAAAAGATTTTATCGAATATCTTGTCGTAAATGATGCTAAAAAGACTCTTTTAAAAGATGAAATTATAGAGTTTATAGCAGAGCAAATTGTTATTTTACAAGAAAGAGAAGCAGATACAACAGTGCTCGATGGTTTGAAACGCCAATTAAAAGACACCGGAAAGGCATTAAATAACATATTAAAAGCCATCGAAAATGGTATTTTTACAGATACTACAAAAGCGCGAATGCAAGAGTTAGAAAAACGAAAAAAACAGTTGGATAACGAAATATATATAGAACAACGACGCCTTGAGACCCCTAAGGTTAAAAAAGAACATGTCATATATTGGCTGCAAAAATTCAAAGATGGTGATGTTAATGATATTGAGTATCAAAGAAAAATAATAAATAGCTTTATTAATGAAGTAAAAGTTTTTGAAAATAAAATAATTATTTCATACAATTATAGTGGTCAAAATAGTCAAAACACTCTACCCATAAGCAATACAGACGTGTTCGAATTTGATTTAAATGGTGGAGCGTA
>PPYE01360616.1_pt1 | contig 10391 bp, 9 predicted proteins | sample 1559881 | NCBI WGS metagenome assembly PPYE01 (sample SAMN08240022, study PRJNA423297) | Human gut metagenome, whole genome shotgun sequencing project.
CGAGAATGTCCCTGTCCTTCTTCGGCAGGGTGTCGAACAGCTCCCGGAGGAGCTCAATGCAGACCTTGCGGTACACGGCTCGCTCCGCCGAAACGGAGAGCATCCCCGGCATCAGCCGCTCGTAGGGATCGCCGTCATAGCCCTCCGAAACAAGATCATGCACACCGAGGAAATGGGTGTTGTAGCGAACATATCGGCTGACACGAGCCTCGGAGATGCCCAACTCCTCCGCAATTTCGCCGGTATCCTTCCATGCAACATGATACAGCCTCTGCACCTGCCGGACGGCAGCCATCTCGTCCTTGCTCAACGCCATACAGCCAATGTTCTGCTCCAGCCAGCGGGTCATGCGCCCCTTCAAATGTGGGTAAAGATAGGTGGTGAGCGCGGCGCGGCTCTCGTCATATTCTTTGCTCTGAATCCGCGTCAGAAGCTCCAACGCGCCCTCGCCGCAAAGGTCATCCAGAATCGTTTTCGTATACGCGGAAAACTGATTCGGATGATGCTGCTCCATTATCAGGCAGTTGAACTCCGCCGCGGTTTCCTTGGCGATGCCGCGGATCAGACCGATGTTTTTATGGTACAGCTTTTCCAGCGCGGCTTCGGCACCGTCATAATATTGGCGAATCAGTTGCTCATTGGTCATACTTGCTCACCCGCCTTTTTCTTCGGCGGACGGCCCCTTGGATTGGCCGTTCTGGTGATCCCGCAGTGCTGGTAAACGCGATCAGAGGAAATACGCTGCTCGAAAGCCTCTACGGAGATATTCGCGTCGCGCAGAGCGTCATAGAGCAGATCCCGCACATAGTCCTTGGCTTTTCTTGCATCCTCCTGTGAGATAGCACCCCGCTGCATATCCTTTGTGAAGCGGGCAAAAGCGGTCACCTTGACTTTGACCTTGGGAATGTCCTTCGCTAACTCCTTCTGCAACTCCACCGTGCCGAACTGCCGGCAGGTGTAGCCGGGCGCATGGGGACACGCCCCTTCGCAGTACAAAGCATGGACACCGCTCTTGAGCAGAAAATACCGTCCGCAGATGATGCAGCGGTGGATGTTGTGCCCACTGTTCAGCGCCAGCATATAATCGGCTTTCATCAGCGCCTGTAAGCTGTCTGTCACATGCTCCTGACAGATGGCGACAGTGCCGTCCGGCAGCGGCCGCGGCACATAGGAAAGCTCGTAGGCATCGTGGGTCGTATAGCAGTCGCCGTTGTTGCGGATGGGATTGACGATGAGCTTTTCCGCAATGCGTTCATCATTGTAGAAGCCGTAGAGTGCTGCGGCATAGTCCTCTGGGCTGTTATGCTTCAGCTTGGACAGACTAAAGCTGATGAAATTCCGAATAGTACCGTTGAAAGCGCGAATGTCGTGAAGATATGTTTCATAACGGCGGATGTACTTTTTGTAATCACGCCATGCGTCCTTGGTAGGACCGATGGCACGAAGCATTTCGTAATAAAAGGCATCGCCTTTTTCTAAAGCTGCTTCGCTCGGATGGAACAGGTCAAGCGGAACATCCTTGACCGTTTCACTGCGCGCGGAGATTTCATTCGCCACGCGCTCAAGTCGTTTCCGTTGTATCTCTTCTGACGGCTCATGCTCCTCTTTCGGAAACAAATCGAACTGCCCCGTGATCTCCCGTATGACAGAGAAGAAAGCGTCCTCGCTCTCGTCCAGCAGCAGGCGGAACACAGCGTAGCGGCGCAGCACTCCGCATAGCGCCGCCAGCTCCTCGTTCAGCTTCCACCAAAGCTCTATGCTCCCGCTCTGCTCATATTCTTCCGCAAGGCCGGTGACCTGCTTCATGCGTTTGCTCATGGGTCGATATTCGTCCGGCGACAGATTCAGCAGATCGGCGGTCAGCATACCGGCAGTGAACTGCTGGCCGTTCAGCTCCAAGGTGCTGCCATAGGTGTAGAAAATGATGCTGCCCTCCATGCGTACCCCTCCCGCTAAAATCTGTCCTACATGAATTTTAATCTGTCCATGCTTTTTCTCAGCATAGCATAAATTCCTCCACAATACAAGCAGAGGAAGAAACCACGCGCCGTCCCGTGGTAACGCCCCTCTGCTTTTTTCGCTCTCGTCGTTTCGATGGGAGCAATATTTTTTAAGGAGGAACAAAAATTGAAAAAAGAAAACCGATTGCTGACCATCGACGGAGAAACGCTGATGAGCCAGCCGCTCACACCGCTGAACTTCGTGGTGGATACGCTGCTCTCCCAGGGCCTGCACATCCTCGCAGGCTCTCCCAAGGTGGGTAAGTCCTGGCTGGCCCTGTGGCTGGCCGTCACGGTGGCGAAGGGCGAATCCGTCTGGGGCATGGGCGTGAAGCAGGGCACCACGCTCTACCTCTGCTTGGAGGACTCCACCCTCCGCATCCAGAACCGTTTGTTTGAGATCACGGAGGACGCCCCCGCCAGCGTCCACTTCTCCACCAACAGCGACACCCTTGGTAAGGGGCTGGAGGAACAGCTCTGCGCGTTCCTCGCGGAGCATCCCGACACGGTGCTAATTATCATCGACACGCTGCAAATGATCCGCGGCACCGGTTATGACAACACCTACGCAAATGACTACCGCGACCTCTCCGCGCTGAAGCACATCGCGGATGCCCACGGCATTGCCATCCTGCTGATCCACCATCTGCGAAAGGAACTTGCCGACGATGTGTTCAGCCGCATCTCCGGTACGACTGCCATCAGCGGCGCGGTGGATTCCAGCTTCACGCTGGTGGAGGACAAGCGCGGCAGCGGCAAGGCGACGCTCTCCTGCATCGGGCGCGACATCGAGTACCGGGAACTGACGCTGGAGCGCAATGCGGAAAATGTGTGGGAGCTGGTGTCGGACAGCCGGACGCAGCCGGAGCTGCTGGGCGGCCAAATCGTCATTCTTCTCTCTGAGCTGATGCGTGACCGCGCGGAATTTATCGGCACTCCTACGGAGTTGTCCGCGCAGATCGACCCTGCGGGCAGCGAGGGCATCACGCCGAAGAAGGTGTCTCGCCTGATTCTGCAAAGCGTTGCCGCACTAAGCAAAATCGGCATTTCCGCCGTGGCGCGCCGCAGCAACGGCAAGCGGCTCATTGAGCTGCGCCGTGCCGAAAGTGACGATGCGCAGGATACCCAAGCCGTTGACCCTATCGACCCTGGCGCTGTCTCAGGTGGTGAAAACGCCCTGTGTTTCGGCACGTGAGCCGCTGTGTGCGCGGTTCAGGGCCGGGGTGGCGTGTCTACCCGCCGCGGGGATATTCAGCCCACACAGGGCGAATTCCGGGACGGCATAAAAACGGTAAATACGCCGCCGTAACTCCTGCGCGTCCAGTGTTTCAACGGCATGAAGCGCACGCCGAGGGTAGTGATACCGCCCCCACGCAGAAGTGTCGAAAAAATGCAAAACGGGAGTGTCTTATCGCCTCCCCCAACAGGGCTCCCGCCGAAACCCAGCGTAGCGGTTTCGGTGGGAAGAGGACGAACGACAGAGAGAGCGAGTCCTGCCGCTTGCGGCGGGACGAGGGATTCGTCGTCCGCTCGGACGACGGGCCAGCATCGCATTTGTCTGGTCTGCGGCGAAGCCGCTGCCCTGCCAAATGCACTGGGCGGGGCATGGCCCCACACCCCCAAGCTGCGAGCGTTTCTGCGGAAACGCTTTTACCCGCCTCCAGCGGCGCAGCTTCAAAGGGGGACCAGTCCCCCTTTGAGGAACCCCCAGCTCTCCGAGGGGACGAGAGAAATCATTTCAGAAAGGTCATTCAGCATGAAAAAAGATATCAAATTCAGCACGCGCATGGCGTCCGCTGACCGCGAGAAGATCAGGGCGCTGGCGGCGAAGGCCCACATGTCCATGAGCGACTACGTCACCGCCTGCTGTCTCGGCAAGCGGATCGTGGTCATCGACGAACAGAAGGAGCTGCTCCGCCAGCTCAAGGGCATTGGCAGCAACATCAACCGCCTCACTGTCCTCGCCAACATGGGCAAGGCGCAGGTCATCGGCTTGGAGAAAACTGCGGATGCACTCTCTGAGGTCAGCGCCGCATTGCGGTCAGTCATGGAAGGTCGGTGAGCCGTATGGCCATCGTACATTTTGTGAACTACAAGCGGGGCACGCAGTCCCGCGCCGCCATGCGCGGCGTGATGCGCTACGTCATGCAGGAAAAGAAAACCACGTGGGGGGACGGGCCGCTCGTCAGCGGAATCAACTGCCAAGTGCAAAGCGTCTACGACGATTTTCTGAACACGAAACTCCTCTACCACAAGGACGGCGGCGTGATGTTCTACCACATGGTGCAGAGCTTTCCGAAGGGCGAAGCCGTTGATCCACGGCAGGCCCACGAAGCCGCGCGGCGGCTGGCGGAATACTTCGCCGGCTGTGAGGTGCTGGTCTGCACCCATGTAGACCGGGAGCATATCCACTCCCACTGCGTCATCAACTCCGTCAACTTCGATACCGGCAAAAAGCTGCACATGGCTAAAGAACAACTGCAAGAGTTGATGCGGCGCAACGACGCGATCTGTCAGGAGATGGATCTGCCGGTCTTTGAGCCGACCGCGCAGCAGAGTCGCGGCATGGGCGGTGCGGAATATCACACGGCACTGAAAGGCCAAAGCTGGAAGCTGCGGCTCATGAACACCATCGACGAATGCATGAAATACGCTGCCGACAAGGACACCTTCGTTTCCCTGATGGCGTCCGAGGGCTACGCCGTCCGCTGGGAGCGTGGGCGCAAGTACATCACCTACACCACGCCGGACGGCATGAGATGCCGCGACAACAAACTACACGAGGAAAAGTATTGCAAGGAGGTCATGGAGCATGAATTCAGAATACGGGCAGAGATTGTCTCTGCAAGAACTCAAGCAGCGCAACACCCAGCAGGCAGTACTTCCGACGATGGACGAGCTTCTGAAGACGGTACGGCATCTGGAGCAGATGACCGAACAGGCTGGGAAGCCGAAAGAGAATTCTTTTTCTCTGCACAGAATCAGACTTCCCAGACTGCATCTACCACAAGTCAGTATTCCGGCATTGATCTCTCTGCTGATGGCGGCGGCAGCACTGCTTCTGCTCTGGTGGGGCTTGGGCACCGTCTGGAGCAGCTCCAACCTGCTGAGCCTGTGATTCCTGCGAGGCACTACACCGACAGAAAGGTATTGCAAAAAGAACGAGAAAAGAAAATTGCCCTCGGTCACAAGACAGATGACCACGAGGACGAGGTGAGTTATGACTGGCAGCAGACCATGTGAGGTCTGCTATTTTTATTGCCCGAATTGACTTCGGGAGAAAGGAACGCTATGGGTAGAAAGAGAAAAGAATCCAATATTGCAAGCGTCATGTACTCCTATGTGGGTACGGACGATCAGTTTGATGATTTTCTGAAAATGATGATCCACGACTATCTGTCTGTGGATCATCCATATACAAATCAGCCCGCTGATTTTGTTGCTAAAGTAGAAACAGAAGTCGCCTGATTTGTTTTGATAGCTATTCAAAAAATTGTGTGCTATGGTGTGTCGTGCATGATCGGCACACCATAGCGGAAAGGAACGATTATGAAAGTTTGGCTCTATTACCGGCTGTCCAGAGATGAGGATGAAGAACTGAATTCTCTGAATAACCAGCGGAAAATCATATACAACTTTGCCGTCAGCAACGGCCACGAGGTGGTGGGCGAATCCTCCGATGACAATGTCAGCGGTATGCACTTCAACCGTGAGGGAATCGACAAAATCTATGAGGTGGTCGAAGCGGGCAAAATCGAAGCGATCATCGTTAAAGATCTGTCCCGCCTGGGCCGTCACCGGACGCAGACCGCACTCTTTATCGACTACCTCCGAGAACATGATGTGCGGGTCCTGTCCGCAACGGAAAATATCGACACCTTTAACGAGAACGATGATCTCATCATCGGCTTCAAGGGGCTGGTCAATGACTTCTATGCCCGCGACGGCAGCCGCCGTGTGCGAACCGGTTACCGGCAAAAGCAAAAGGAAGGTATTGTGACCATCCCGCCTTTCGGCTACTTCAAGGACAAGAACACAAAAAAGGTCGTTGTCGTAGAAGAAGCCGCCGAAACGGTCCGTCTGATCTTCTCCGCCTATGTCGGCGGCAGCGGCATGAAGGCCATCGCCCGCACACTGAATGAACAGAGGAGGAAAACGCCTGCGCTCATGCAGATGGAACTGCTAAATAAGCGCCTGCCCAACACCCAGGATGGCATCCTCAAAAAATATTTGTGGGACGCAACGATGGTGGCGCGAATCTTGAGAGATGAGAGCTACATCGGCACTCTGATCTGCCACAAGAGCGAGCGCAATAAGATCAATAAGACCTTCCGCTTCACAGACCCGGAGGAGCAGTTTCGCCATGAGAATTATCTGCCAATGATCGTGACCCGTGAGATATGGGAGCAGGCTCAAGCGCTCCTTGCAGAGCGCAAAGAGAAAAATGTCCGTGCTGGTACCAACCGCGGTATCCTCCGGTACGGCGGATTGCTTCGCTGCAAGGACTGTGGCCGAACCTTTATCGGAAAACGAATCAAGCTGAAAAGCGGGGAACGGGTCGCCTATGTCTGCGACACCTACCATCGGTATGGCAAGGAACACTGCTCCTCTCACATGGTGGACGAGGAAACATTGGACAGATTGATCGGCGCGGAGATCCTGCGAACAAAGAAAATGTATGAGGAAAACTGGTCGCGGATGGAATGGCTCATTGAGAGATGGACGCCGAAGGCTTCCACGGCCAGTGCCAAAATAAGTAAACTGCAAGAGCACATTCTCTTGCTGGAGGAGGAAGTGGAGGTGATCCTGATGGAACGCATTCGGGATAAGGCCAACGCGGAACGCTACGACCGCATGATCGCCAAGCGCGAGGAGCAGATCGCAGAGGCCAAAAAGCAAATCGAAGAATTGCAGAATACTTCAGAAATGCTCCGCAGCCGACAGGCTAAGCTGAAGCGGGACATCAGCCTAATCGACGACATCCTGCGAGAGAGTAAAATGTCAGAAGCACATCTGAGGATGCTGGTGGAGAAGATACTCGTTCATGAGGAGGATGGCAGGCTGGATTTGGAGATCCGGCTGAAAGCGCCCTTCCGTGACCATCTGGACGTCTTCGAAAACGGAGCGCAGACAGATTGCATCCCCTCAATGGATTTTGACTATGACCGGCTGGGTGCGGCGATCTACGGCGATTATTATGCGGGGTAGGTGATAACAGGTGCGGGTATGGCTCTATGCGCGGCTTTCTAACGATGATGACCGTGAGATGAACTCCCTGCTAAATCAGCGGGAAATCTGCCAGGCGTTTGCCGAGCAGCACGGGTACATCATCGTAGGACAGTCCTTCGATGACAACATAAGCGGCATGAGTTTTGACCGCCGTGGGCTGGACGAGCTCACGGCGGCTGTAGACGCTGATATGATCGACGCTGTCATCGTAAAGGACTTGTCCCGTCTTGGCCGCCACAGGACCCAGACCGCATTATTTATTGACTATCTGCGGGAACATCAGGTGCGGGTGATCTCTGCCACGGAGGGCGTTGATACATTCCGCGACGAAGATGACTTGATCATCGGTGTCCGCGGCCTGATGAATGATTACTATGCAAAGGATATTGGCAAAAAGATCCGGGCAGGATACCGCCAGAAACAGAAAGACGGCATCGTGATCACGCCTCCCTTCGGCTACTGGAAAGACAAAAATACGGGGCAGATCAAGATAGACGCAGAGGCGGCGGTCACGGTGCGGCTCATCTATTCTCTGTATTTGCAGGGGTGTGGGCAGAAAGAGATCGCCCGGCGGCTTAATGCTGCGGGGCGAAAGACACCGGCGCAGCTCCGGGCCGAACGGTGCGGCAGAGAAGTGCGACAAACGCACAAAACCCGTGACGGCCAGTTCCTATGGACATACGCCAGTGTGAAAAACATTCTGGTGGAGGAGGCGTATACCGGCGTGTTGAATAACCACCGCCGGGAGTACAACAACGGTAAGGTCAAGCGTATTAACGAAACCGACTGGTATCGTCATGAGGGATTCTTTCCTGTAATTATAGGAAAACAGGAATGGGAGCAGGTACAGGCGTTACTCAAGCGGCAGGCACGGCCCGCAAACGGCAATCAGGCCAAGCACCGTTACGCGGGGCTGCTGACCTGCCGAGAATGTGGGAATGCGTTCATTCCTATGATCCGCTGCTGGAACGGCAAGAGCCGTGTGGAATATGTGTGCCGTGGGTATCACCGGAATGGAAAATCTTATTGCTCCTCCCACCGCATTCATGAGGAGGTGCTGGATGCAGCGGTGCAGGAGTATGCCGAAACTGTGAGGAAGCAGTGCGCTGAGGAACTAAAGAAGCTGGTACAGATGCAAAAAATGTGGGCGTTGAGGAGACCAATCCTCGACGCCCACATTTTATCGTTACAGGAGAAGGTGCTGAAACTGGAACAGGAGATTGATGAGATTGTGATGGAAAAGTTAAGAATATAGGTTAATAGGCTTGCAGATAAACAGCTTTTTTGCTACAATTAATGACAGTAAATGACTACTTTGAGATAGATATGCTTCTGGGGGTGGACGCTTTCTTCTACTTTTATTTTTTTGACGATTTGTATTATATCGAGGATATACAGCAAGCATTTAAAAATATATGTCTGGACAAAATGCTTTCTGATGGGTATTTCGATATGAGTGCATACATATTTGGGCGACTAAAGAAAGAAGATATATATGCGCGCCTTGTGGCAAGCAAATCGAGATACGCGGTTTTGTACCGAGGAAGATTTCCCAACAAAAATACGGCGTCTTCTGTTTGGCGTCAAAAAATGGGGGAAGGATCATACAATGATGACACCTATAGATCCCGGTGCGAGCTTACATATTTAGAATCCAGTGCCATTGTTAACTGGGTCTACAAGACACTGAAAAATTCTGAAGAAAGAAACACCTTCACTAAAGAGTTGCTTGGACAGATAAAAGAATTACATGGTATACAAAATGACATCCGTTTTTCAAAAGGTGTAGTATATAATGCAGAAAAGGTTGAGATACATTTTCTCTCTTCTGTTTCAAGTGTAAACAGTTATGTTTCTTCACTAAAGAAAGAAGCAGGAACACTGTTTTTCCGAGGACATGCAAATCCAAACTATATTTTACGTCCGTCAATCATGCGAACCCCGCGCTTATTGCAGAACGAAAGCAAAATATACCACGAACTGATAATTAATTGCCCTGACGACTTTGAAAAATGTCACACTCATCTTGAGAAACTGGTAAAGATGCAGCACTATGGTTTGCCTACACGCTTGCTGGATATCACAAGGAATCCTCTTGTTGCGCTGTATTTTGCATGTGAGAGTAATCCCGAGAGCTATGGGGAACTGGTTTTAATTTCACCCGAGAACCATGAAATCAAATACCCACAAAGTGATACGGTATCCATATTGGCAAGTCTACCTGTTTTTTCATACAAGCAACAACAAGAATTTGGACGACTGGCATCGGATCCAACGGTATCACAACATGATTTCAACAAAAAGGTGGATCGCTTACTTCATGAAGTGAGACTTGAAAAACCTGCTTTTCTGTCTGAAATCAAAAAGGACGATCTGGTGAGTAGCTTCATTGTCTATGCGCTAAAGAATAATGATCGAATCGTTAAGCAAGATGGTGCATTTATCCTATGTGGGTTACCTGACGGCGAAAGATCATTGGAAGAATTTCGATATAGGGAAAACGGAAAAAAAGTAGTTATACTGATTGATGGGAAAAAGAAGTTGCTTGAACAATTGGAGACATTCTCAATCAATCGCGCAGCTCTTTTCCCTGAAATCGAATGTGTTGCCGAGTATCTAAAAAACAAGTACACGAGTTGAACGATAAAATGTGGGCGTTGAGGAAACTAATCCTCGACACCCACATTTTATCGTTACAGGGACAGTCTCCCTCAGATAATTAGACTTTACTTGATTTCAGTTATGCTTGTGTCATCGTAATGATTAGGGTAAAGCACCTAAGACCACAGTGCCAAGAAAGGAGAGGATTGCACCATAATAACCCAATGCATCACCGGCAGACCATTCGGCTACAAAGATATCTGTTGTGGCGTTTATCTTAAATAGGATATTGGTAACAAAGGGAATACCCATTAGCAGGAGCAAAATAACCACGCAGATTAGTGCAAACAACACTCTGTGTTTTTAAACCAGTAGATCATAGCAATACCTCATAGTTAAGTAAATAGAAAGCGCCAAACAAATAGTCTGGCGCAGATGGTGCGGGCATGGGGACTCGAACCCCAACGCATCACTGCACGAGAACCTAAATCTCGCATGTCTACCAATTCCATCATGCCCGCAGATATGAGCGGCAGGGTCACCTGCCGCTATTTTATTCTC
>PPYE01454853.1_pt1 | contig 10391 bp, 10 predicted proteins | sample 1559881 | NCBI WGS metagenome assembly PPYE01 (sample SAMN08240022, study PRJNA423297) | Human gut metagenome, whole genome shotgun sequencing project.
ACTATAATTTGTTCCATACGATAATACCGTTAGTAGTGAAACTTTCTATTTCTTCGATAACTCCGGCGACAATGGCGTAAAAAATTCCGTCGGTCGTGTATTCGTGACTCGCTGTTACGTCGGTTCCGTAAACGTCGTTCGTTTGGGTTCCGTCGCCCCAAAAGATAGTAACCGCCTTCTTGCTGGTTAGGGTAATCGTTAGCGTTTTCGTATCATTGCTTAAACGCTGGTGCCGTACGATACGCTTTACCGGGTCGGGTTCCTTCAATTTCAAGGTAAAGGTTCCTACCATAAGGTCGTCGTTCCAACGTTTGTTAATGGCTACCCCGTTCTCGTTATAGACTTCGTAAAGCAACGGTTTCGTAGGGTGTATATCTACCATAAGCCGCTGGGTGTTGGGCCGGTTGAATACGTCCAAGAAGTCGTTTAGCTTCGTAACAAAGTCTACCTTCCCGTTCGCTTTCATAAAGCAATTAAGGGCTATTTCGCGGGGTTGCAGTATCTTGTTTTCAAGGTCTACTATCTCCCCGTGATAATCCGGCCAATCAACGGAAACCGGGGTTTTCATTTTGGGACGGTCAAGAAGGCCGTTACTTTCGCTTACATAAATATCCCAAGCCTTAAAATCGGTTCCGTCTATACTGTAAGCCAATTGCGCCACCGTAGCAATACTTTCGGTAATTTCTTCCTGCGGCAAGGCGGTATTATATACCTTAACTTCGTCGATACAACCGTACCCGTTGGCGGTCGTATAGATGTCTTGCAGGATAGCGAAACCGGTAGGCTGGGCGGGTAGCGTAATGGTCTGCACCAATGCCGTATCAAGGTAAATGCGGATTGTTAGGCCCTCTTTGACGATAGCCCAATAGCCCCAAGTATCGGCCGCAAGGTTAAACCACGCTTCCGTATAACCTTCTATGGCTTCCCAGCGGGCAAAGAATCCGATACGCTTACCTGTAAAGCCGTCCGGGAAGGCTGAACGCTTCAACCAGGCAAGCAGGGTAAAGTTCCCGGTAAGGGGAATTACGTTTTTGTCTATATCGCAATGCCCGTTACCGTCGAACTTTATACAATTGCCTTGCTTTCCGCCGGTAAAATCTGCTTCTACTACCGTACCGTCCGCCCGTGTCTTGCTGTAATCGTAAGCAATGGTAGAACCGGCCGCTTCATCGAAGGGCATATTTAGGATAATGTTACTTTCGTCTGCCATATCAATACGTTTTAGTCGTTTTTCGAATAACTTTTATTATCGCGTTACCTTCGCCGTCGCCGGTGGTAGTCGTCAAGTTCCCGCCGTAGTGGTTTACGCAAATCTTCGCGTTATCCCGTGCTTCTACTTCTACGGTGGTATCGTCGAATACGTCTACCATTACGAAGGAATTACCGGTAGCAAGAACCTTTAACCGGCTTTGGTGCTTTGCGAATACCTGCCCTACGTTCCAACCGTCGTAAGTGGCGGTACCCTCGCAACGGCCAAGGGCTACTACGTGCCGGAAGTTTCCTGCCGTAATAGCTTGGTCGAGGAACACGCCGTAGGCTTCGCAAGTACCTACGAAGTGCTGGCGTATAAATTCGTTGCTGGGGTACTCGTTGCTTAGGCAAAAGTCGATACCTTCAAGGTACATTTTAATAAGTTCGTCTTTCCCTTTGGTATCTATAAGGCGGCCGTACCATTCTTCGCAAATGCCTTTCTTTTTGGCGTCGCGGGCCAATCGTTTATTTACTTCCATATCGCTACATTGTTATTCCTTGCGCCCGTAACGGGTCGGACGCGCTTCCCGAAGTATTCTTTTCTATCTGTTCAAGGTGCCGGTTCGATACGCTTAATTTGCCGTCGATGTTGGCAAGGTGTATAAGCTGCTGGCGCAAGATTTCTATTTCCTGCACTTGGTTTACACGTACGGCGTTCGTTTGTCCGGCCAATAAATCTATACTTTCTTGGCTGGCTCCCTTAATTGCACCGGATAGGCTCGTAGTAGGGTCGCCGTTATCGTCCAAGTCCTTAAACAAATCTTCGTACAACTTCAAGGCTTCGGCGTACCCTTGGGCTATTGATTTTACTCTATCCTTAAACCGTTGCTGTTCTTCCGGGGTCAAGCCGTCGAAGGAACCGCCGCCTTCATCGTTAAAACCCATATCGTGCTGCAACTGCTTTACGGCATCTTGTAGCTGCTGTCCGAGGAGTTGTTTTTTTAAGGCGTTCTTTACGGCATTACCTAATACCTGGTTCGTAACCTTTTCAATCGCGCTTTTTACTTTGTCGCTGTTGAAGCCGTCGGAGTAGGCTTCGGCTATCGCGTCGGACAATTGCGTAGCCAAGTCCTTTGCCGAAGTCTGCGTTACGCTTTCCGTAATTTCGGCTATGGTGTATTCGATTTGGCGGCCTAATTCTTCGTACTGCTCCTTATATTGGTTTACCTTACCACTATCGGTTTTTTTCTTGCTTTCTTCCGCTTCCCACATAGCCCGCAAGTGCGCGCGTTGTTCGCGCATATTGTTAATAAGGGCCTTTTGGTTATCGTAAACCGATTCGCCTAACGCCGTATCTACGGAGTGTTCAAGTGCTTTGTAGGCGCGTTCCAATTCTTCGACGGAAGCAGCGTGTTTCTTAATGGCTCGTTCGGCCTTACGGTCGCGGGAGTTGAACAGGTCAAAGACGGAAGTTAGCATACCTACGGCTCCCTGTATCATTTGGGCCGGGTTCATAGTTGCGTACCCCTGTGCCATTTGCCCTATTCCGTCCACAATTCCGCCTACGTCCCCTAAAATAGCTTGGGTTTCGTCGTCCATAGAACCTCCCATTTTCTCAATAGCACCCGTAACCGCGTCGAACGAACCTTTTACCAAATCGGCCGTAGCCCCTACGCCTTTGAATACTTCGGATAGGTTCGCTTTACTTGCGTCCTTCTTATAGTCCTTCAAAGCCGTAGAAAGGGCCTTAAACGGGTTGCGGGTCTGTATTTCGTCCTTGGCTTCCCGCAACTTGCTTAAAACTACGTCTAAGTCTTGCGGGTTAAGTTCTACGCCTAATTGGGCCTTTTGCGCTTCGATTTTATCTATAATGGCCTGTATTTGCGCCGTAGTAAGGTCGTCGAGGTTCCCGAAAAGTTGCTCCCAAGCCCCGGAATCGGTCAATTCCTGCAACGCTGCGGACGAAAGGGCCTTATTCTTGGCTTCCTGCAATTTCGCTACTAATTCTTCGTTATTCTGCTGGGTTGCCAATGCTATTTTTTCGTCGTATTGCGCGGAAATATCGGCGCATTTTTGCTGATATGTTTTGTATTCCTCTACCAATGCGTCGTAGTCTTCGTTCCCCGAACTTTTTGCGTATTTTTTGCGCTCTTTCTCCAAATTCGCCAAGGCTTCCAAGGCTATACGGCGTTCGTCGTCCGTCTTGGCCTTCGCCAATTGCTCGTTAAGAAGGCGGCTATTTTCGGCGTAGTTGGCTTCAAAGGTTATCTTCTTACCCAAATAGTCCGCATATTCGGATAATAGGGCTTTTGTCCGGTCTTTGGCCTTTTGCTCTACGTCTTCCTGCTGCTTCTTAATAATGTCGCTTTTACCTTTGTCAAGGTCGGAACCGTCCCCGGTCAAAGCCTTACGCTTTTCTTCCAAGATATTAACCATTTCCAAAATGGAACGTGCCCCGGAAAGTTGTTCTTTAAGCTCCTTTTCGAATCCGGCTAAAACGGTTTCCTTCGTTTCGTTGGCTATGGCGTTATTTAGCTTCTGCAATTCTTCGGCTTGTGTCTTTGTGGCCGTTCCGCTTCCGATAGCCTTAATAAGCTGGTCGCGCTGCTTCTGTAAATAATCCAAATAGCTACTTCCTTCTTTCAGCAACCCGGCGAACTCGGCTTTTGCGGCATTGCGTACTACTTCGTCTTTGGAATTTACCCAATTGTAATACTCCGTATATTTCTTTTTCCGGGCTTCCAATTGTTCCGTAAACGGGTCTTTTTGCGTAGTCTTAGAAGACGTGCCGGATAAATCCATTTTTTTAAGTAACGCTTCCTGTTCTTTGATTTTCGCCAATAACTCGGCCCGCTCCTTATCGGTGGTAGCTTCCTTATACTTTGCACGCAACTTTGAAATAGTCTTTTCCAGAGCTTCTATACTGCCTTCCGCCACTTTATCCGCACCGCCCCCGATAGAATCCAAAATTTCGCGTTCTTTTGCGGTAAATTCTACTTGCTGGTTTATCAAGGCGTTATATTCCCGTTCCGCTTTCGCTACGGCATCTTCGGCCTTTTTCCAATCGCGGGATTTTTCAATTATAACGCCTTTACGCTCTACGCCGTAACCGTCCTTATATGTTCCCTTCTTCGATACATACGCTTTCGGAGTAGCTTCTAATTCCTGCTGGGCTTTTAATACTTCCTTGTATTTCTCTACGGCCAATTCCTGTACGGCTAACGCTTTGGCCCGTTCTAAGCAGGCTTCTATAAACTTCGACTTATTAGCTACTAACAAGTCTTCCGCTTCTTTAACCGTCTTAATGGAAAATCCCAAGTCCTCGAAGCGGTCTTTATTGTCTTCGATAAACTTGTTTTTAGCGGCCATATCGTTACCCAGCCGGTTCCATGCGGTGGAAAGCTCGGTAATTGCTGTAACCGGTTCGGCGGCAGCTTCTACCACTTTGTTATTAAATTCTTCTTGCGCCTTCTTTGCTTCCCGATTCTTGGATATGAATTTGGAAATTAAGGCTATCGCAGCGGTAATCGCTACTGAAAGGCCAAGGGTTAAGGTCGCCATTAACGCCTTTGCCGCTACGTTGGAAATACCCAAAGCCGTAGCAAACTTCGTTTCCGCTACGGTAAGTAATTCTTTCGCCTTGCGAACTAATACAAGCTGGGTATATGAATCCTTGTTTAAGGTTTTGGCTACCTGCTGTAAGCCTATGGTTATAGCCATAAGGGACTGAACTTTAACCATAATCTTTTGCAAGTTTTCATTTTCCCCGGCAAACAGTCCTACCGCACCCTGCGCGGCCGCAAAAGCCCCGCTTATACCGCCCATTACCTCTAATACGGTATTCATATTTTGGTAGTCGTCGGACATAATTTTAGCCTGCGTATTTGCGTCGGCCATAGCGTCCGCCAAACGGCCTAATTCCGCCTGCATAGCCCGGTATTCGTCCGTATTACGCTTCCCGTTCTGTTCCATTTCCGCAAGTGAATTTTTAAGGTTCATAACTTGCGTTCGTAACATGCCTTTCGCCTTCGCGTTTTGCTCTACCTTGGCCTTATTCTCGTTTAAGGTTTGTTCTTCTTTCTGTAAAGCGTCCGCCGTGTTCGCCACTTCCTGCAAAAGTGCTTTCCGCTGGGCTATTTCGTCTTTTATAGCCTGTTGTTTGGCCGTTAATGCCCTATATTCTTCGTCCCCCTTGGCGGTGCCTTTCATAAAGGCGGCCCCGGCCGCTTCGCCCAAGCGGGCGTACTCTTTTTCAAGGTCGGCGATTGCGTTACTATGGATTGCGGCCATAGTGTCTATATCCTTAAACGCCGCTTCAATTTGTGCGGCGGCTTCTCTGTACGCGGCTTCCATACGGTCGCCGCCTTCTACGGTTGCGTCCGTGAAACCCTGTACGCGCCTTTTGGTTTCGGCCAATGCGCTATTTATTTGCCCGTTATTCGCAATTATATCGAACTCCAAGGCACCGCCTTTTATATTCATCGGATAATGCTATTTATTTGTTGTAAAATACTTTCGGCGTTCTCGCTGGTTATCTTGGTTGTCGTGTTGCCCGCTGTATTGCCGTCTTCGTCGTCGGCCATGCGCGGCGCGTCGATTAACAACCGTTGAACAACGGCCCAAGCTACGCCGTGATGTAAGTAATCCCAAGTCCAGCCAAGGTGGGCGCAAATCGAACCCCGGCGGCCGTAAGGACTATTAAGCCCTATTACTCTATGCGCTCCGTCCTCGGTTGGGTCGTTCTTGCGCCGCTCATCAAGCGCATAGAGTTTATAAAATCCCCTAAGTTGCTTACGCTGGTTACGGCTTCGGAAAGTCCTACCAATTTGGAAGGTTTAATAGTGTGGAAGAAAAGGGCCGTAAGCCGGTCTAACTCCTTATCGTCGTTGTATTTTTTTACCCTTCCACCCGCGCAAACTTCGGTAACGTGGTAATCTTCGCCCAATACGGCAATAGCGATTATTCGGGCCATACGTGCGGCGTTATCTTTGGCTATGCGCTTCGCTTCCGCCAAGGTTTCCGTTCCGCCGGCTGTAAGCCGTTTTTCGTCTAAGCCCATTTCTACCCATATCGCGCTAAGTCTGTCAAGAACCGAAAGCGTAGGTTCCTGTATTTCGAAGTCTTCCTTTACCGTAATTACTTCGGGACGTTGGAAGAATCCTTTAACGCCTTTTTTATGCCGGCGGATTTTATGCGTAACGCTGAACTTTATACCTTGCTTTACCAAAAGGTTAAGTTCTTCGCGCTCTAACTCTAAATCCGTTTTTTCTCTTATCGTATCGTCGTTCATATCGTCGTTAAATCAAGAAAGCCCCCGAAACTTTCATTTGGGGGCTTTCGGGTTAAAGTAAGGCTTTCCCCGCGTTATGCCTGCACGTCTGCGGCGGTCATAAGCGTAGCGGTTATTTTCTTAGTTCCCGTTTTGGTCGGCTGCAATACGGTACCGGCAACCTCGATAAGAAGAATACCGCTTTTACTGAAAGTTGCGTTAATCTTACTTACGAGTTTCATGCGCGGAATCTCGAATTTAAGGCCCTGTTCCGGGGTAATGCGTACCGACTTTTCGACTACGGGGATTTTATCCGGAGCTTCCCATTTATCCGGCGTTGAACCCGTGCCGGGGGTACCTACGCCGCCCAAAAGGTCGGCAAGAACCGTAACCGAAGGGTTCATAATCGAAAAGTTGAAGTTCGTTTTTCCGCCCCGGCTAATGCTTATTACGGGGTCGTCCACTTCTTCGGCGTAGTGGTCGGTTGTTTCCGGGTCTTCCTGCGTCATCGTGCAGGTGTCTTGGTAGGTATAACCCAATACGTCCAAGGTTTCGCCCATACCGCCGTCCTCGGCAATTGCTCCTACCTCAATCTTGGAAAGACCGATAGTATAAGTTTTCTTTGCTGCCATTGTCGTAAATTTTAATTAGTTCGTTGTATATTCCATTCTACCCGCAAGTTGTTGTAATGCTCGTTAATGCCCGGTTCTTTAATTATGGCTTCCGTAGAAACCCGAATAGTCAGCCCGGTAATGTTCGCCGATTTTAGAACCGATAGAACAATAGCCGTTAGTTCGCGTATTCGCTCCCTATGCGCCTTAAATTGTTCGGTTCGGCCTATCCTTTCCTTTTTGTCGGGGACGTGGATATTTACGTTTGAAGTTCCGGTTTGCGGTACTTCGTGGTTTAGGAATAGGTTGTTAATTACTACGTCTTCCTTCCCGGAATTATCCGGCCGTTCTCCCTGCACGAATATTCCGCCGCTAAGGGCCGCTTTCAATTCGGCCGAAGCGTTCAGAATCTCAAAAAGAATATCATCGGTTTCTATACTCTGCATACCTCTTTGTGTTAAATCCATAACCGGCAATGAAGCCGGCCGAGGTCGAACTTTTCGCAAGTTCCGGTTACTACAACTAAGCCCGTTGCTTTGGCTGCTTCTACAAACTCGGTATTCGAAAGCTGGCTAACGTCTACCTTCTCCCGCGTTACAATTACCTGCGTGCCTTCGGGAATTTTGGCCGTACCTTTCGGTAGCTGGATAAGCGAAGCGAATACGCGGGTTTCTCCGTCGGCGGTCTGAATTGTCGAACCTTTACCGTTGGTTTCTTCCCGGCAAACTGCTTTTAACTCCCATGCGGCGGCGGGCGTTTCCCAAGAACCGTTAGGTAATTGGACGCTTTCGCCGTCGTGCTGCAAGGCGTACAAGTATTGCGGGTATTGGTAGGAAGTCGTTACCATACGTTGCTTTTGTTCCGAATTTTGGGCTTGCCGGCCGGCGTAATGCCTAATTCCGTGCAAGTCGCGTTATACCAAAGTTTGATAGCGTCCCAATTCCAACTAATGGAATACCCGCCTTCTCCGATATTGGCAAGGGGGATAAGCGTTGTAAACTCTCGGCAAATGGCCGTTTTAGCCTTCCGCACGTCTACCGGTGCGTCCGGGTCGGGGATAAGTCCGCTTTGGTTGCAAAGTATCAAATCCACGTCGTCCGCCGATAGCTGGAATTTGCCGACCGTCTTAGTAATCCATTCTTTGTAAGTCATCGGGTAAGGGTATTAGGATAGGGGCGACCGTTGCCGGCCGTCCCTTTCCGGTTAGTGTGTCCAGGTGCTGTTAGAAGTGTCCATAAGGAAGGAACGGCCCGAAGAAAGCCAAGCCGGGAAAGCGTTTGCAATTCCTACGGTAACTTCTTCGATAGGTTCCTCGGTGGAATACTTCTTTACGCAGGTGTGTCCGTTCATAGCTTTGATTGCTACGGAACCTTTAAGGTTCATATCGGCCGGCTTCTTCCAATAGGTCGAACCGAGTACCTTGCTTTCGCTGAACATTACTACGTCGTCGGCAAACGGGTTTCCACTGAACGGGCGGCTTCCGTCGTCCTTCTCAATAGTAATATCTTGGTCGATAACTACGACCTGTAAGCCACGCAAGTACGCCAAACCCTTCATAGCTGCGTTTACCTGTTCCAAGCTCGGCGTTTGTGCGATGTTCAAGGCGTTAGCCGCGAACGAAGCGGAAAGTTTTACTACTTCCTCGGTCTGAGCCATAAGCGAGAAGGTGTCAAGGTTCATAAAGGCGTACTTCAATCTAATACCCTTCTTCTTGGCCTTAGCTACGATAGCCTTAAAGTCCTTGCTAAACGGTTTCGCGCCGGTGGTGTTCCAAGCGGCCGAGCCGGTCTGAAATCCGACCTTCTGCGTTGCGTCGATTTGATAATCTACGTCGTACTCGGTAATTACGCTATTGTTGTTTTCGTTAGTAAGCGTTACTTTGCCCAACGAAATAGACTGCAACGCAATCCATTCCAAACGGGCCGCTACGCCGTCCCAGCAAAATTGCGTATCTTCGGCCCACGCTTCTACCAACGCCCGAAGGTCGGGGTTCGCGGAAGTCATGGCGACCATAATTTCGTATTCGTTAAGCTCGTTTTCGTCCTTGGTGCGCTTAATAGCCACCTTCGGAATATCGCCTTGAATACGCGCAATAGCTTCGCGGGTCTTTTTGTTGATACTTGCGCCGCGAGCTACAAGGTCGCCGGCAATCTTTAACCCTACCTGCGTTTCAAGGGCTTTCCACGTCATCGTGTAATTCTCCTTCAAAGGGAACAAGGTAGGATAGTAATACGGGTTAAGGTCGTAGGTATTAACTACAGCCTGCATATCCTTTTCGGTAATGCCAATCATTAAGCTCCTTTGCATAACTTTTCCCGATTAAATTAGATAAACTGAATACCGGTAAGTTTGGCTTTCACTTCGGCACCGATAGGCGGGATATTGCTTTCCCGAATCTGCCCAATAGTCCAAGCGTTTACGATATGGTTGCTAAGCGCGTCCACGTCGTAACTTTCGCCCACAAGGGCTACCGGTGCGTATTTGAAGGCTGCCCCCGAAGCCCCGGCCTCGGCTGCGAGGTAAAGCGAATCGCCGGCTTTTGCGGCAACTCCAAGGGTTGTACCTACTGTAAGGTCGTCTTTGCTGCCGTCGCCGCTATTTGTGGCGATAGCGGTAATAGCGTAGGCCGCCCCGCCGGGAGCCAGCATAAGCACGTCGCCGACTTTGAAGTTATGGCCTTTCTTTACGGTGTAGGTGGTAGCGGAGTTCGTAGCGTCGTCGGTAAGAACGGCTACTTTCACTACATGATAAAGCCCGTTTTCATCTTTGCCAACCGGCGTACCTTCGTGCAGAACTTTCTGCGTAAGGTCGTCGGCAGAAACGGTAATACCGTTCGGAATGTCGGCGACCTTGTGGGTAAACGCACGAATTACGCGGTTATCCTTTTTCCTGTCGATTTTAAGCATTTCGAAAGTTTTTTAGCGTTAAACCTCTTTGCCGCCCAAGCCCTTATTTGCGGCTTCTGCGGCCTTTGCCTGTATGTAGCTTTCTACGCCCGCGCTTACTCCGTCCTTGTTGTGGGAACCAAGTACCGGTTTTTCGTGAAGGCTTAGGCCCCGGTCTGCCAACTCTTGGCCGAAGGCTGCTACGTCGTTCTTGGTTTCGGTCAGATACTCGTTAAAGGCGTTTTCGTCGGCAAAGCCGCCAAGTTTGGCTACTCTGTCGAAATCTTTAAGAACCTTTGCTTTATAGGCTTCGGGTACGTCGGCAAGCTCTTTAACAAGCGTTTCCCGGCGGTTGGCGGTTACGGCCGCGCTTTGAAGGCTCGTTACTTCGGACTGCAAGCCCTTAGTAGCTTCCTTTACGGCGTTCGTAATCAT
>PPYE01540517.1_pt1 | contig 10389 bp, 6 predicted proteins | sample 1559881 | NCBI WGS metagenome assembly PPYE01 (sample SAMN08240022, study PRJNA423297) | Human gut metagenome, whole genome shotgun sequencing project.
TTCTGAACGCAGGGTGCGATGTTTATATGGTGATGCAGCTGCGGCATGACGAAAAAATCTTCGATGAAAGATTTGCTTCTATGCGGGAGTTGAATCGTCGAGGCAAAACGCCCGACCCGGAGCATTACGAGGTCACCTACTATGCTGATCTGCCCGCCATGTGGCAGGATGTGCCGAGCGACGAGGTTTTGGAAGAACTGTTTCAGGTGTTTAACCTCTCCCGTCCGCAAGATTTTGAGGGACACAGCCTGTCGGTCAGCGATGTGATCGCACTTAAACGCAATGGCGAGGTGTCTGTGCATTATGTGGACAGCATCGGCTTCAAAGATTTACAGGGATTTCTGGATAAAAAAACGGAACGTGCTTCGGTTCTGATGAATCTCAAAGAAAAGTGCGATGCCCCGGAGTGCAATCCCACGGTCTGCCGGAAAGTGAGGGATGCCCATGAACTTTGACCATGAGGAACTCATGCTGATGATGCTTTACAACACCGGAACCCGGCTGGGGCTTATCCACGAACTGCGGCTGATGCAGTGCTACCTGATGCCGGATGAAACCGCCCTGCGGGAGTTGTCGGAGAGTGTTATCGAAAAGCTGAAACTGCTGACCGATGCCGAGTTTGCCGAACTGGAATTTCCCCCGGACTGATCTTTGCCGCCTGCGGGCGGCGTACATAAGCTCTTTTACAATGGGATTCGGTGTGGTATACTGAACTCGACAAATCGGGAGTTTGACGAGGTAAAAGAATATGAATGGAAAACATCTATTTCTTACATCTGCAGGGTTGACCGATAAGATGAAAGAGAAATTCTTTGATATTATTGGAAAGTGTCCGAAGGATGTGAAAGTGCTTTATATTCCAACAGCTGGCATTGAAACAGATGGTGCAAGAGAGTCGCTTGCAATATGTTTTCATGAACTCTTTCTAATGGGAATTCAGTACGAAAATATATTAGTGTACAATCTGGAATTAATTCTTTCAAAAGACTATCAAAGAACCTATTCTTCGTATGTTACAACCCCGTTTATGCTTACAAGGCTATTAACTTTTGAAGAATTAAACCAATTTGATGCTGTTTTTGTCAGTGGTGGTGATGTATCTGTGCTTTGTCGTGAAATGTCTAGAACTGGTTTTGATAGAATACTTAATAATGCAATTAAAAACGGACTTATATATGTCGGAATCAGTGCAGGAAGTATGTATGCGGCGGGAAATTTAACAGATGGATTACATATTATTGACAATCCTATTATCCCCCATTGGAATGGTTCTGAAACAACAGTATTACCGAACGGCAAAGATGAGATTAAGCTTGCTGATGGAAAAGCTGTTTATGTAGAGGATAATTACATGAGTGTAATATGATGCACATGTAGGATTAGTCAAATTCTAATTTGTGGGGAAGGAACACCTATATGTCAAACCCCAAAATCGCCTTTATCTGTGTCCATAATTCCTGCCGCAGTCAGATTGCCGAAGCCTTTGGCAAGGTACTGGCCGCAGATGTGTTTGAAAGCTACTCGGCTGGAACCGAAACCAAACCGCAGATCAATCAGGATGCTGTGCGCCTGATGAAAGAACTATATGGCATCGACATGGAAAAGACACAGTATTCCAAGCTGATTTCTGCAATTCCAAAGCCGGATATCGCTATTTCCATGGGCTGCAATGTCAGCTGCCCGTTCATTGGCAGACCTTTTGATGAGAATTGGGGTCTGGATGACCCTACCGGAAAAAGCGATGATGAATTCAAAGCAGTCATAGAGCAGATTCGTCAGAACGTTCTTGCTTTGAAATCGAAACTTTGCGGTTCTAGTTTTTGAAACCCTCAAAAGTGAGGTCTTGATAGAACGCTTCGATTCATGCTGTACTAAAACCAGTTTTAATTCCATAAGCGAGTGACCTGAAAAGGCCGCTCGCTTTTTTGTTTTCCACGAAACATGAAGGGAGGAACGCAATGCCAAATAAAACGCAAGAATATCTTAATCTCGCCCAGCAAACGGCAAAGGAACTGACCCGGTATTGGGAAAACTGGACGGACTATCTGACCACTGCATCCCGGTTGTATAAATACAGCTATGCAGACCAGCTCATGATCTACGCCCAGCGTCCTGATGCTACCGCCTGTGCCAGTTTCGACCTCTGGAACAACCGCATGAACCGCTACGTCAGGCATGGCTCCAAGGGCATCGCCCTGTTAGACCAGTCCAGCAGTGTCCCACGTCTGCACTATGTCTTTGATGTGAGCGATACCGGGGTGCGCCGCAATTCTCGTGACCCTGAGGTGTGGCAGCTCGGCCCTGATCTGGTTCAGCCTGTGTCAGAAATGCTTGCCAGAGAATACGGTGTCCGGCATGAACGAATCACCCAGCAGATCGCGGACATTTGCGGCAAGCTGGTGGATTCCTATTGGGATAACAACAGCGGTGACATTCTCGACATCGTTGACGGCTCGTTCCTGATGGATTATGATGAAGCCGGACAGGAGTTCCAGTTCAAAAGTGCCGCTGCAATCAGCATCACCTATGCTGTCCTTGAACGATGCGGTTTTGAGCCGGAAGGACATTTTGACCGGGACGATTTTCAGGCCATCTTCTCCTTTTCCACTCCTGCCGCCGTGTATGCGTTGGGCACCGCAGTCAGCGAGTGCAGCCGGGATGTGCTGCGCAACATCGAAAGAACCGTAAAGACGACAATCCGCCGCCGCAATGTAGAAAGGAGCCAGTATGAATATGAACAGCAGGAACGTGACCTACTCGACCGTCGGGGACTACCAGCTCCCGAACCTGACCCTGCCCCAGCAGGAGAAAGCACTGGGCAAATACGGCAGACTGCGCCGGACTTACCTGATGAAGCATCGCCCGGTGCTGTACAATTCGATGCTCCTGTCGGGGACTCTGCATCCGCACCTGTTGGAAGTGGAACAGACCGCAGAGAGCCGGATGCAGCAGACCATGCAGGAACTGCTGAAGCAGAACCCGGCTCCGAACAAAGAGCGGCATCAGATGGAGTGGGTGCAGCACATGAACAGCCCGAAAGCACAGGCCGAGGAACTGGTGATGAACGAGCTGATTTACAGCTAAGTTTCTTTGATGCCCACATCCCCACCGAAGTCCAGCAAATTGAAAAAATCGACCAAGCGGAGAGCGAAAAATCGCCCTCCGCTTTTGTTTTGTCGCAGGCGGAGATTGAAAATGCGCTGCGGAGAGGCTCCAATGTTGAAGGCAGCAAACTTCGGATATGGAAAATTTATCAGTTGCAGCCTGACCGAAAGCTCCGGGCAAAAGCTCTCGCCAAAGAATACGCACCATACGGCCCCGGCGGTTCTTCACACACTTATCTGGACGGAAGCAGTGGTTGGCTTGACCATGACAGCAAGGGTCTGACGTTTGAGCATTATCCCGACCATCAGAAAGTGCTTCTCCGCTGGGATCGGGTCGAAAAATATATTGACCTGATGATTCAGTCTGACCGCTACCTGTCGGACAAAGAAAGAAGATCCATCGACTTTCCCCTTGAACTGAACGCCGCCAGTGCAGCCGAATACACTGCATTAAAGGCGCAGCACCCGGATACTCTGGTTGGATTTGAAGCTGGCGGCAATTTTATGTTCTATGGAGAAGATGCTGCCAAGGTCGCAAAAGTTCTCAACAGTGCTTTGTTTACGAGAGAAACAGCACTGGGCGAAGCTCAGGTCACAGGCTTTCCACCTAGCTTATGGGCAAGAAAGTCAAAAGAATTGTGGTCTGCGGGCAATGATGTTTACCTTGCCGGATTGAACGAAGATGGGACTCATCACCAGACTAAACATCTGCACAAAGAGGACTATCTGCCCATCGGCTCCATCATCAATATGGATGGCCGGAAATTTCGGATTGACGGAGTGGATTTTGATAAGGGCAAGGTTTCCTTGCAGGATATGGCACTGGCCGACCTGCGAATGCCAATTTTTCGGGAAGAACCGCTATCTGTTGTCCGGGAATTGTACGAACAGCAGGACGAAGCCCTTGACGCTGCTCCCGAAAAGGCCGTTGATTATAAGGTCGGGGACGATGTTGTGGTAGACCTTCCTACCCGAACTATCGAAGGGAAAATCGGCTATGTGGGTGAAACGGACGTTCGCATCGACACCAGCGCACAGGGGCAGTCGTGGGATAACGAAGTTATCAACAAACGACAATTCGAGGATGGCTTGCGGCAGAATGAACAGGTTACTACGCAGCCAGATGATACTGTAAAAACGGTTGCCATATACCCTGCTGAAGAAAACCGTATGCCTTATGATATTGTGATCCAGACGATTGGCTCAAAATCACCTACTCTGGATGCAGTTGAACCGGAACGATCCACACTTGAACTTGCCGGGAACTTCCACATCACGGATGATGATTTGGGTGTCGGAGGCCCCAAACAGAAATTCGCCCGGAACATCGAAGCCATCCGTACCCTGTTCCAGTTGGAACAGGAGCATCGGGGTGCTACCGCCGAGGAGCAGCAGGTGCTTTCCCAGTATGTGGGCTGGGGCGGTCTGGCAGACGCTTTTGACCCCGGCAAAGATAATTGGGCAAAGGAATACGCCGAACTGAAAGGACTGCTTTCCGAGGATGAGTACGCTGCTGCCCGTTCCAGCACCCTGAACGCCCACTATACCAGCCCCACCGTCATCCGTAGTATCTACGATGCCGTGGAGCGCATGGGTTTCCGCAGTGGTAACATTCTGGAACCGTCCATGGGTGTAGGCAACTTCTTTGGAATGTTGCCGGATAGCATGGCGGGCAGTCGCCTATATGGTGTGGAACTGGACAGCATCACCGGGCGCATCGCCCAAAAACTGTACCCGCAGGCTGACATTACCGTAGCCGGTTTTGAGACCACCGACCGCCGTGATTTCTACGATTTGGCGGTGGGCAATGTGCCTTTCGGTCAGTACAAGGTCAACGATAAGGCATATAACAAGCTGGGATTCTCCATCCACAATTATTTCTTTGCGAAAGCCATCGACCAAGTGCGTCCGGGCGGCATCGTGGCGTTTGTGACTTCTCGCTACACCATGGACAGCAAGGACAGCACCGCCCGCAAGCACATGGCAGAACGCGCCGATTTGCTGGGGGCCATTCGTCTGCCCAACAACGCTTTCCGCGCCAACGCTGGCACGGATGTTGTCAGCGACATTATCTTTTTGCAAAAACGTGACCGCCCCATTGACCATGAGCCGGACTGGGTGCAGTTGGGCAAAACAGAAGATGGCTTTGACATCAACCAGTATTTCGTAGACCACCCGGAGATGGTGCTGGGCGAACTGACCACCGAAAGCACCCAATACGGACGAGAGGAATTAACCGTTGCTCCCATCGAGGGTGCAAACCTTGCAGACCAGCTTGCCGAAGCGGTGCAGCACATCGAGGGGCAGTACACCGCCGCCGAGGTGGACACTCCCGACATTGCCGAAGAAGAAGCCACCCGGCGCACTCTGCCTGCCGACCCGGAGGTGAAGAATTTCGCCTACACGGTGGTGGACGGCGAGGTTTTCTACCGGGAAAATTCCGTGATGACACAAGTGGAATTGTCCGACACCGCCAAAGGGCGTGTCACCGGCATGGTGGAGCTGCGGCAAATCGTCAAGGACCTGATCGACCAGCAGTTGAACGACTTCCCGGACGAGGACATTAAGGAGACACAGGCAAAGCTGAACGCCGCCTACGATGCCTTTACCGCAAAGTACGGTCTGCTGAACGACCGCAAAAACGGGCGGCTATTTGAGCAGGATTCCTCCTACTATCTGCTGTGTTCGCTGGAAAATCTGGACGAGCAGGGGCAGCTCAAGAGCAAGGCTGCAATGTTCACCAAGCGCACTATCCGCCCGGAGCGTACCGTTACCAGTGTGGACACCCCCAGCGAAGCACTGGCGGTGTCCATCGGAGAGCATGGCAAGGTGGATTTGCCCTATATGGCGGAGTTGCTGGGCACCCCCGGCGAGTATGGGCGCATTACCACCGAACTTTCGGGCGTGATCTTCAAAAATCCCAGCGCCGACCCCACCGACCCGGAAGCCGGCTGGCAGATGGCAGACGAGTACCTTTCCGGAGATGTCCGGGCGAAGCTGCGGATGGCACAGTTCGCCGCTGAGACAAACCCGGAATTTGTGGTCAACGTGGATGCACTGACCAAAGCACAGCCCAGAGAACTGGAAGCATCTGAAATTGATGTACGGCTGGGTGCTACTTGGCTGGACCCGGACATTATCCAGAAGTTTATGACCGAGACGTTCCAGATTCCCTACTATCTGCGCCATGCAGTCAAGGTGAGATATTCTCCCTATACCGCAGAGTGGCGTGTGGAGGGCAAAACTGCCACCGGGCGGGGCGATATTATCTCCTCCGAGACCTACGGCACCAGCCGTGCCAATGCCTACAAGATTCTGGAGGAGACCCTGAACCTGAAAGATGTCCGCATCTATGACACCATTGAGGATGCCGAAGGCAAGCCCAAGCGGGTGTTGAACAAGCGGGAGACTATGCTGGCACAGCAGAAACAGCAGGCAATCAAGGACGCTTTTGCCAACTGGGTCTGGCAGGACCCCCAGCGGCGCATTGCGCTGGTTCGGCAGTACAACGAGCTGTTCAACTCTACCCGCCCCCGTGAATACGATGGCTCCCACATCCATTTCGTCGGCATGAACCCGGAGATCACTCTCCGGGAACACCAGCGCAACGCCATTGCTCATGTGCTTTATGGCGGTAATACGTTGCTTGCACACGAAGTTGGCGCAGGCAAAACCTACGAAATGGCGGCATCCGCTATGGAAGCAAAACGGCTGGGGCTGTGCCAGAAAAGTCTTTTTGTAGTGCCCAACCATTTGACGGAGCAATGGGCATCAGAGTTTCTGAATCTCTATCCTAACGCCAAACTCTTGGTGGCACGGCGCAAGGACTTTGAAACTGCCAACCGCAAAAAATTCTGCGCCCGCATCGCCACCGGCGACTACGATGCCGTCATCATCGGCCATTCGCAATTTGAGCGCATCCCGCTGTCCTTTGAACGGCAGGAGCGCATCATTCAGGAGCAAATTGATGAAACGCTTGCCGCCATCAACGAACTGAAAGCCCATGCAGGTGAGAATTTCTCCATCAAGCAGATGGAAAAGACCCGGAAAACGCTGGAAACCAAGCTGGAAAAACTGCGCTCCGATGAGCGTAAAGACGATGTAATTACCTTTGAACAACTGGGCGTTGACAGGCTTTTTGTGGACGAGAGCCATTTTTACAAGAACCTCTTTTTGACCACAAAAATGCGGAATGTCGCAGGATTATCCACCAGCGAAGCGCAGAAATCCAGCGATATGTTCGGCAAGTGTCGCTATCTGGATGAGATCACCGGCGGGCGGGGCGTGGTGTTCGCCACGGGCACGCCCGTGAGCAATTCCATGACCGAGTTGTACACGGTCATGCGGTATTTGCAGTACAGCACCTTGCAGCAGAAAAAGCTGACCCACTTCGACTGCTGGGCATCCACTTTTGGAGAGACCACCACTGCAATCGAGCTTGCGCCGGAAGGTACAGGCTATCGGGCGAGAACGAGATTTGCCAAGTTCTTCAACCTCCCGGAACTGATGTCCATGTTCAAGGAGGTTGCGGACATTAAAACATCCGACCAGCTCCATCTGCCTGTGCCCGAAGCGAAGTTTGAAACCGTGGTGGCGAAACCGTCCGACATCCAAAAGGAAATGGTGCAGGAACTGAGCAAACGTGCCGCAGAAATCCACTCCGGTACCGTGGATGCCTCAGTGGACAATATGCTCTGTGTCACCAACGACGGCAGAAAGATCGGCTTGGATGTGCGCCTGATGAACCCCATGCTGCCGGACGACCCCAACAGCAAGCTGAACGTATGCGTTCAGAACGTGCTGAAGATCTGGGAGGAAGGCAAAGACCAGAAGCTGACCCAACTTTTGTTCTGTGACCTCTCAACACCAAAGAACGATGGCAATTTCAACGTCTACGATGACATTCGCAAAAAGCTGGTTGCTGCCGGTGTGCCGGAAAACGAGATCGAGTTTATCCACAACGCAGATACCGAAGCAAAAAAAGCGGCATTGTTCTCCAAAGTGCGCTCCGGCGATGTGCGAGTTTTGCTCGGAAGCACGGCGAAAATGGGAGCGGGCACCAACGTCCAGTCCCGGCTTGTGGCGGTGCATCATCTGGATGTTGGCTGGAAGCCCAGCGACATGACCCAGCGCAATGGTCGCATCATCCGTCAGGGCAATATGAATAAGGAAGTCAAGGTGTTCAATTACGTCACGGAAGGGACATTTGACTCGTACTTGTTTCAGACCCTTGAGAATAAACAGCGGTTTATCAGCCAAATCATGACTTCCAAATCTCCTGTTCGCTCCTGCGAGGATGTGGACGAACAGGCACTTTCCTATGCGGAGATCAAGGCATTGTGTGCTGGAAATCCATTGATTAAAGAAAAAATGGATTTGGACGTGCAGGTGGCAAAGCTGAAGGTGTTGAAAGCCGACCACCAGAGCCAGAAATTCCGCTTGCAAGACAAGCTGCTCACAAAATTCCCGGCTGACATTCAGGAAACGAACGCCTATATTGCCGGGCTGAAAGGGGATGCACAGCTTGCCGACGCCTATCCGCAGGGCAAGGAGGAGTTTTGCGGCATGACCATCAAAGGTGTTGCCTACGATGAGAAAAAGACCGCCGGTGAGCGTCTGGTGCTTGCCTGCTCCGAACTGCCCAACGCCGAAGAAAAAGTGATCGGCAGCTACCGGGGCTTTGAGTTGTCTCTGCGGTTCGATACCTTCCGCAGCGAATATCAGGCGATTCTGAAGGGGCAGCGGAGGTACCCGGTGCCCTTGGGCACCGACCCACTGGGCAACATCATCCGTCTGGATAACTCCCTGAACAACTTCCCGGAGCGTATCACCGCCGCAGAAAACGAGCTGGATACCCTGCATCAGCAGCAGGCAGCGGCACAGATTGAGGTGGAAAAGCCCTTCCCGCAGGAGGAAGAACTGGCAGAGAAGTCCGCACGACTTGCAGAATTGAACGCTCAGTTGGATGTGGACGAAAAGAGCCACGAGCCGGAACAGGATGAGGAAGAACAGGAGGATGCACCTCGCCGTCCCTCGGTGCTGGCGGCACTGGAAGAAAAGTCGGACAAGACGGAGCCGGTGAAGCCCTTCCGCAGTTATTACGACAAGGATGGTGATGCCCGGTGAGCGACCGCCGCGACCAGCAACTCCATTTCCGGGTCAGCAAGCCGGAATTGGAGCGGATTCGGAACAAAATGGAAGCCAGCGGCATCCTGAGCATTGGCTCCTATCTGCGCAAGATGGCACTGGACGGGTATTGTCTGCATCTGGATCTGCCGCAGCTGCGCCGGATGGCGTATCTTTTGCAGATGTGTAGCAACAATCTGAACCAGTACGCCAAAGTAGCCAATGAAAACGGTCAGATTTATACTGCCGATCTGGAGGATTTGCGCGCCCGGTTGGATGAACTGATCAGCGTCAGCAAGCAAATTCTTGCAAAGCTGACCGAGCTGTAACACTGCCCGCAGTCAAACACTGCGGGTTACATAAATTTTATTAGCATAAGGATTACCACTCATCTTCGTCCTCGTCATCCTTATTGAGCAGTAAATCTTCAAATTCATCGGCATCATCCGACGCAAGCCGTTCCGGGTGGAAGCGCATATCAAGCTGCTCCTGCGCAAGCTTCCGAATCTCAGGCCGCTTGTCATGGGCTTTGTTGTTCAGCCATTTTATTTGTTCTTTGGAAAGTCTCCATGGCAAAGAAAGCAGCTTGTTTTCGATCATCTGCGCAGAGCGTACATCTGGCGGCAGAGCAGCGCACTTTTTACAGATGTGCGCTGTATGACCTTTGCCCGAAAACTTTTCATTTGCTTTGTACTCGTCGCAGACTTTACAATAATGTCCGTGCTTTTTCATGGGACAGATTCCTTTCACAGATATTTTTACCAGTGTATCAGATTTTGAAGTCAATTCCAATTTATTTTTAAGAAAAGGGGGCGTTCGATGGCCGCAACACGTTTGATTGCGCTGCACAAAAACAAGGGCAAGTCGGTTGCGGCCTGCCTGAAAAGCCGCACGGACTACGCGAAGAATCCTGACAAAACGAACAAGGGAGAACTGGTCAGCAGCTATGAGTGCAGCCCCTTGACCGCAGACGAAGAATTTATGCTTTCCAAGCGGCAGTATGAATTTGTCACTGGGCGCATACAAAAAAATGATGTGATCGCCTATCAAATTCGACAGTCTTTCAAGCCCGGTGAGATTACCGCCGAGGAAGCCAACAAGGTGGGCTATGAACTTGCCATGCGGTTTACCAAGGGCAAATACGCTTTTATCGTTGCCA
>PPYE01662721.1_pt1 | contig 10389 bp, 8 predicted proteins | sample 1559881 | NCBI WGS metagenome assembly PPYE01 (sample SAMN08240022, study PRJNA423297) | Human gut metagenome, whole genome shotgun sequencing project.
CACCACCACCGAACTGAACCAGCCGGTCGCCGCCAGGCGGCGGTTTAGCTCGGCCAGGTCCTGCGAGGTGTAGTAGTCGCCCTCTTTAAACGGCACGAGGTTTTGCAGGTATTCATCGCGGATTTGCGAGCCAGAGAAAGTGACGTGGCCAAAGCGATAGCGTTCGCCGCTGTCGTAATCGATATCCCAGAACGCCTGATGACGGTCGAGGGAGACCCCGAGCTGGCTCTTAAGAAACTCGCTGTCAAAGTAGCCTTTGCGCAGGGCGACGCGGGTCAGCGAGCTCTTGAAGCCGTCATAATCCCCGTGGTTGAGCACCGTCCCGATGGCCGGGCGCGTTTTCAGCAGCGCCAGGTAGTCGCTATCGGTGCGGGCGCCGCCGCGCAGAATCACCTCGGTTCCGCCAATGCGCACCGGTTCTCCCGGGGTCACTTTGGCGATCAGCACCTGACGTCCCCTTTTCGGCGGCGGACGCAAATCAAATTCAATCGTCGGCTCGTAATAACCCAGCGCTTTCAGACCTTCGCGAATGGCGTCATCGACGCGCGCGCGAAAGCGACGATCCGGCGTGACTTCATCGCTCTGGATGGTGGAAAGCTGGGCGCGAACGTTTTTCTCCAGCTCCCCGGATAATCCCTCAACCTGCAAACGCACATTCGCTGCGCTGGCGACCCCGCTGACCAGCAAAAGGCTGGTGACACATAACTGGCGGATTTTTAGCACATTTTCTCCTGAATATCCCTGTTTCCTCTACAGGAAACACTGGCGCCGCTCCACGGCTTAACAAAACCCTAACAACATAGGGTTGAAAAAGTGGCAATAACCCAAATAATTCTTATGTATTAATCTAGACGTATTACGCGTATTTATTGTGTTAAAAGACACGCTTCGTTACAACCTTAACGACGATTTCTGTATTGAGAGGCCAACCGTGAGTCTATTTGATAAAACGCATCTTGTCGCCCAAGCGGATGCGCTGCCTGGACGCAATACCCCCATGCCAGTGGCGACGCTCCACGCAGTTAACGGCCACTCGATGACCAACGTCCCGGCGGGGATGGAAGTGGCGCTGTTCGCCATGGGCTGCTTCTGGGGAGTTGAGCGCCTGTTCTGGCAATTGCCGGGGGTTTACAGCACCGCCGCAGGTTACACTGGCGGCTATACGCCCAATCCGACCTATCGCGAAGTATGCAGCGGCCAGACCGGTCACGCGGAAGCGGTACGCGTGGTTTATGATCCGCAGGTGATTAGCTATGAGCAGTTATTGCAGGTGTTCTGGGAAAACCACGATCCGGCGCAGGGCATGCGGCAGGGTAACGACCACGGCACCCAGTACCGCTCGGCGATTTACCCGCTGACCCCGGAACAGACGGAGGCGGCAAAGGCCAGCCTCGCCCGCTTCCAGGCGGCGATGAACGACGCGCACGATACCCGTCACATCACCACCGAGATCGCCACCGCCAAACCGTTCTACTATGCCGGTCCAGCGCCTTCGGACCGGTTTTTTATGTATTCCACATTTGAGTTATCAACTTCCCTTCCGAGGATCTGGCCTCAACGGTCAGAAAAGATATGTTAAACAGTATTTTAGTAATACTCTGTCTGATAGCCGTCAGTGCGTTTTTTTCGATATCGGAAATTTCACTGGCAGCCTCACGTAAAATCAAACTGAAACTGCTGGCCGATGAAGGCAACGTCAACGCACAGCGGGTGCTGAAGATGCAGGAGAACCCGGGCACCTTCTTTACCGTCGTGCAGATTGGCCTCAACGCCGTCGCCATTCTTGGCGGTATTGTGGGCGACGCGGCTTTCTCACCGGCGTTTCATAGCCTGCTCAGCGGGTATTTGTCACCGGAGCTCTCCGAGCAGCTGAGCTTCATCATCTCTTTTACCCTGGTCACCAGCTTGTTCATCCTGTTTGCTGACCTGACTCCGAAACGCATCGGTATGATTGCGCCCGAAACAGTGGCCCTGCGCATCATCAACCCGATGCGCTTCTGCCTGTTAGTCTTCCGCCCGCTGGTGTGGTTGTTTAACGGCATGGCCAACATGATCTTCCGCATCTTCAAACTGCCGATGGTGCGGAAAGACGATATCACTTCCGATGATATCTATGCCGTGGTCGAGGCCGGCGCGCTGGCCGGGGTGCTGCGCAAGCAGGAGCATGAGCTAATTGAGAACGTGTTCGAGCTGGAGTCCCGCACCGTTCCTTCCTCCATGACCCCGCGTGAAAGCGTCATTTGGTTTGATTTGCACGAAGACGAGCAGAGCCTGAAGAATAAAGTGGCCGAACATCCGCACTCGAAGTTCCTCGTCTGTAATGAAGATATCGACCACATTATCGGTTACGTCGATTCAAAAGATCTGCTGAACCGCGTGCTGGCGAACCAGAGCCTGGTGCTGACCGGCGGCGTACAGATCCGCAACACGTTGATCGTGCCGGACACCCTGACCCTGTCGGAAGCGCTGGAAAGCTTCAAAACCGCCGGGGAAGACTTCGCGGTGATCATGAATGAATACGCGCTGGTGGTCGGGATCATCACTCTCAACGACGTAATGACCACCCTGATGGGCGACCTCGTCGGCCAGGGGCTGGAAGAGCAGATTGTCGCCCGCGATGAAAACTCGTGGCTGATCGATGGCGGTACGCCGATTGATGACGTGATGCGCGTGCTGGATATCGACGAGTTCCCGCAGTCCGGGAATTACGAGACCATCGGCGGCTTTATGATGTTTATGCTGCGTAAAATCCCCAAACGCACCGACGCGGTGAAGTTCTCCGGCTATAAGTTTGAGGTCGTGGATATCGATAACTACCGTATCGACCAGCTGCTGGTGACCCGCATCGATAACAAGCCAACGGTGCTGGTGCCGAAGCAGGCGGAAACGGCGGAAAGCCAGAACGCCTGAGCGTAATCTTTTCTCTCTCCTAAGGGCGGATGACCATCCGCCCTTTTTTTATGGCTCGAATGTGAAGCGGCTCACGCCCCTCTGCCGATAGCAGATTACTCCTGCTCGATAGCGAAACGTTCATGACTCCCCGACGCGCAAAAAGGTAACGTTGCTCGCATCAACACGATCATATTCCTGAATAAAGGAAGCGAGGGTTACCATGATAACGTCAAATAAAAATTACTTTATCAGCTGTCTGTTTTTCCTGTTCTTCTTTATAGGTTGGGGATGCTGCTACCCTTATTTATCCCTGTGGTTGACGGAAACCATCGGTATTAACTACACAGACGTCGGCCTGGTTTATTCTTTCACCGCCATTGTCGCCGTCTGCGTTCAGCCATTATTCGGCTTCATCTCCGATAAACTGGTGTATCGTAAGAATCTGATGTGGATGCTGGCGATTATTATCACGTTATTCGCCCCTTACTGGATTTATGTCTTTGCTCCCCTGTTAAAAATAAATGTGTTCCTCGGCGCGCTGGCTGGCGGCCTTTATATTGGCATGGCCTACGGCGCCGGCTGCGGGGTTTGCGAAGCCTACATTGATAAAGTCAGCCGCGCCTCCGGTTTCGAATTTGGCCGGGCGCGGATGTTCGGCGGCATCGGCGCCGCAATCGGCACCTTTGCGGCAGGAAAACTCTACGGCATTGATCAGAATATGATTTTCTGGTTGGCCAGCGGCGCAGGCGTCTGCCTGCTGGTCATTGTCTGGAAAATGCAGATCAGCGCCCACCCGCAGCAGGGATTGCTGTCTGGCAAAGCCTCGCCGGTTACCCTCCGCGATGCCGTCTCGCTGTTAAAAGTTAAAAAATTCTGGTTCTTCGCCCTCTATGTCATTGGCGTCGGGGCGGTCTATGAAACCTATGACCAGCAGTTCGCTATCTACTACAGCCATTTTTTTGAGAGTAAAGCCCGGGGTGCAGAAGTCTTCGGTTATTTAACCACGGGTCAGATTTTCCTTGATGCCATCGTGATGTTCTTTGCGCCATGGTTTGTGAATAAAATCGGCCCGAAAAATGCGCTGTTATACTGCGGGCTGATTATGAGCTTGCGTATTATCGGCTCCGCGTGGGCTATTGGCCCCGTCTCCATCAGTCTGATTAAACTCCTCCACGGCTTTGAAAGCTCGGTGCTCCTCGTCGCGGCGCTAAAATATATTACCGCTAACTTTACCCCTCTGCTGTCAGCGACCGTTTACTTAATTGGCTTCCAGTTTTCGAAAAGCTTTAGCTCTATTTTTCTCTCAACCGGTATCGGCCATATGTACCAGAGCATGGGCTTTACCAGTAGCTATATCGTACTCGGCGGTATCGCTCTGTGCTTCACGCTTATTTCTTTTATTACGCTGGATAAAGCGCGTGTCTTCTCTTCACAACCGGTGCCCGCGAATTAATGTCAGGAGGTAGTGTGTATGTCTCATTTATTTTATGGCGTGGCGTATTACGATGAATATATGCCGGAAGATCGGCTGGCTAAGGATATCGCCTTAATGCGCGAAACCGGCATTAACGTGGTGCGTATTGCCGAGTCCACCTGGAGTACGCTGGAGCCTGAAGAGGGCCAGTATAATTTCTACCATATCGACCGGGTGCTGGAGGCGATGCATGAGGCCGGCATTGCGGTCATCGTCGGGACGCCGACCTACGCGGTCCCGGCCTGGCTGGCGGCGAAACATCCCGATATTCTGGTCACCACCGTCGCGGGGCAGCAAAAATATGGCCCGCGGCAGATCATGGATATCGTCAATCCGACCTTTCGCCGCTATGCCGAAAAAATTATCCGCACGCTGATGGCCCATGTGCAGCACCATCCGGCGATTATCGGCTGGCAACTGGATAACGAAACCAAGCATTACGACAATATTGGCCGCTATATGCAGGAGGGCTTCGTGCGCAGCCTGCAGGAGAAATATCCTGACCTCCGGCAGCTGAATCGCGATTTCGGCCTGGATTACTGGAGCAACCGCATTGACCGCTGGCAGGATTTTCCGCCGGTGGAAAACACCATCAACGCCAGCCTCGCCTGCGCCTTCTCCCGCTATCAGCGTCAGCAGGTCACCGAGTATCTGGCCTGGCAGGCGGCCATCGTTCGGGAATACGCCCAGCCGCACCAGTTCGTCACCCACAACTTCGATTTCGAATGGCGCGGTTACTCTTACGGCGTGCAGCCGCGGGTCGACCATTTTGCGGCGGCGCAGGCGCTGGATATCGCCGGCGTCGATATCTATCACCCGAGTCAGGCACACCTGACCGGACGGGAAATCGCCTTTGGCGGCGCCATCACCCGCTCGCTTAAGCCGGGCCAGAACTACTTCGTGCTGGAAACCCAGGCTCAGGGTTTCGCCCAGTGGACCCCCTTCCCTGGCCAGCTACGCCTGCAGGCATTCAGCCATATCGCCTCCGGCGCCGCCATGGTCTCCTACTGGCACTGGCATTCGATTCATAACGCCTTTGAAACCTACTGGAAGGGGCTGCTCAGCCACGACTTCTCGCGCAACCCAACCTGGCAGGAAGCTACCACCATCGGCGCCGATTTCGCCCGCCTGTCCCCGCAGCTGGCGGAGCTGAAGGCCGAAAATGACGTCGCGTTGCTAATAAGTAATGAGGCGATGGACGCTCTCAATCACTTCCTTCCCGGCGACGCCAGGGGCAACATTTATAACGATATCTTCCGCCGCTTCCACGATGCGCTGTATGACCACAATATCAGCCTCGACATCATCCACGATGTGAACGAGGAAACCTCGCGCTACCGGGTGCTGATCGTTCCTGGTCTGTACGCCGCCGATGAGGGCCTGCTAACGCGGATTAACGACTATATCGCCCGGGGCGGCAGAGCGCTGATCGGCTTTAAATCAGGCTTTAGCGATGAAAACGTCAAGGTGCGCAGCAGCGCGCAGCCGGGGGTTTTGCGCCAGAGCTGCGGCGTCAGCTACAGCCAGTTCACCCTGCCGGAAGAGACGACGGTAAGCTCTTGCTGCGCAGAGATTGATTGCCGCAATGACAATCAGGCTGAGCTGTGGATGGAATTGCTGACGCCCGATGACGGGACCCGTACCCTGCTGCGCTATCAGCACCCGGCATGGGGCAAATACGCCGCCGCAACGGAGGCGGATTACGGTCAGGGTCGCGCCCTGTACGTTGGCTTTATGCCGCAGAAGGGCCTGATTAGCCAGCTGTTTGATGTCCTGACGGCGGATCTCACGCTGAACTCGCGAACTTCCGCCTATCGCTATCCGTTAGTGGTTAAAAAGATGCGTAACCGTGCCGGAAATAATATCCACTTCCTGTTCAATTACTCCGGCGAGGCGATGGATGTTGTCAGCGAGACCCTGGGTACCGCGCTGCTGAGCGGGGAGACAGTATACGTCGGCCAGCCGTTGCGCCTCAGGGCCTGGGAATTTACTATCATCGAAAGCTAACGACGCGGCGGCGCTCAGGTGGAAGAGAGAATGGAACTGGATATCAATGAGCTACTCAATTTCTCGCCATTGATGAAGACCTTTACCTTCAATGCCTGGGTCGTCGCAGGCTTCACGCCGATTACCCGCGGCTCCACGCTGGACTACTACATTAATCGCCCGCAGGGGATGAAAGGTTACATCATTAATCTGACCCTGCGCGGCCAGGCGCGGGCGAAAGCGGGCGATGGCTTCCTGCTGTGCCGGGAAAACGATCTGTTGCTGTTTCCTCCCGGCGTGCCCCATCATTACGGCAGGGACGAACACAGCGAGTACTGGGACCATCTGTGGATCTACTTTATCCCCCGCCCCTACTGGATAGACTGGCTGAAGTGGGACCAAACCACCCACGGTATCGGCAAAACAACCATTAACGATCCCGACCAGCTCCAGCAACTGCGCGATCTGTTCTACGAAGTGATACGCCACCACTCTGCGTCCGTACCGCTGTCAGAAGCGCTGGCAATGAACGCGCTGGAGAGATTAATTCTCCGCTGTTTTCAACAGCAACCCATTAGCAACCGCCATGCCCACGACCCACGGATTAACGCCATCTGCGACTATCTTAACGCCCACATTGCACAGGAGGTAAAAATCGAGACTCTGGCGGCGATGGTGTTTATCTCCCCTTCACGTCTGGCGCACCTTTTCAAAAATGAACTGGGGCAAACGGTCTATGCGTGGCGGGAAACGCAGCGCATCAACCGCGCCAGGTGGCTTATTCAGAGCACTTCGCTCCCACTTAACAAAATTGCTTTATCGGTGGGCTACAGCGATCCGGTCTATTTCACCCGCTTGTTTCGTAAACATAACGGCATCCCGCCGGGTGAATATCGCAAACGCTATGCGGAAATGAAGGGCTAAAAACATCAACGGCTCCCATCGGGAGCCGTCTTTTACCTACTACGTACTGCTACGTGCCAGGTTATGCCATCTCAGTTTGCAGACGCAACACCTGACGATTGACTTCGGACATCACTGACAGATGCAGCTTGTCCTTGACCTTCGGGATAAGGATTTTGCCCTTATCAAATTCAAATGCGCCAACGTCCTTGATGTACAACCGTCCACGAAACAGGATCTTCACGTACTTCGCCACTTGCAGCGGATTGTAGCGTTGGAAAATTTTCATTCTTCTCTCCTGCCAGGGTTACGCTCTTGTGGTGCCACAGTTAGCCCACGTCTTGGGAGCGCAAATTTTAATGCCCTAAAACTATAGTCCAGAATCTCAGAGGGACCCAGTATGTATAAGTTTATTTACCCTTTGATGACAATAATTCAGAATTTTCGTTTCAGACATACGATGAAGTAAGTATAAGTCGCCGTTTTACGACTAATTTGTGCGTCAACACGCAAACTGGCATCCTCATTGCGGGTAATCACCGTCAATCGCACTTATGATTAAACGAGACCAAGTGGTCGGATCACCTGCATAAAAATGATTAAGGATTGCGCATGACCCTACGTAGCATACTGGCCGCCTCGTTACTGCTTCTCCCGCTGCTGGCCACAGCGCATAACTTCGTCGACGGCCAGCGCGTGGCGCCCGTTGGCGTCGCGGATCGGGGAGAGCTTATTCTGGATAAGGATAAGTTTAGCTATAAAAACTGGAATAGCGCCCAGCTGGCGGGAAAAGTGCGCGTGGTCCAGCACATCGCCGGACGCTCGTCAGCAAAAGAGAAGAATGCCAACCTGATCGAGGCGATTAAAGCGGCGGGCTTCCCGCACGATCGCTATCAGACCACCACCATTGTAAACACTGACGACGCCATCCCGGGCACCGGGATGTTTGTACGCAACAGCATTGAAAGTAATAAAAAGCTCTTCCCATGGTCGCAATTTATCGTCGACAGCAACGGCCTGGTGCGGAAGGCCTGGCAGCTGGACGAGAAGAGCTCAGCGATCGTGGTGCTGGATAAGAACGGGCGTGTGCAGTGGGCTAAAGACGGCGCCCTCACCCAACAAGAGGTGCAGCAGGTGATCGACCTGCTGCATAAATTGCTTAATAAATAGAGACCCGGAAGCCGGGGTTAAGGAAGGATTCACGCGGCGTGTAGTCGAGGGTTTTCCCCTGCCAGTCGTGAACATGCGCCCCGGCGGCCACCGCGACCGCATGGCCGGCGGCGGTGTCCCAGGTGCTGGTCGGCCCGAAGCGCGGATAGAGCTGGGCCTGACCTTCCGCCACCAGGCAGAATTTCAGCGACGAACCGATTGAGGTGGTCTGGTGTTCGCCCAGTTGCTCAAGATACTCCTGCAGCTCCGGATCGTTGCTGTGGGAGCGGCTAATCACCACCAGCGGCGGACGGGCATCGCGGACCTGGATCTGCTTGCGTACGCCGCACTCTTCTTTCCAGGCTTTGCCATTTTGCGCGCTGTACATCACCTTCATCACCGGCGCATAGACAACGCCCAGCGTCGGCTTGCCGTTTTCAATCAGCGCGATATTGACGGTGAATTCGCCGTTACGCTTAATAAACTCTTTGGTGCCGTCCAGCGGGTCGACCAGCCAGTAGCGCTGCCAGTGCTGGCGCACTTCCCACGCCGGCGGGTCCTCCTCGGAGAGGATCGGGGTATCCGGATCCAGCGCCTGCAGGCCGCTGACAATGACTTTATGCGCTGCGATATCCGCCGCCGTGACCGGAGAATCATCTTTCTTGCTGGCGACGTTGATCGGCTGGTTTCCATCGTAGACTTCCATGATGGCATCGCCCGCATTCCGTGCAAGCTGACATACTTGTTCTAACATTCTCCACCTCGTCTGGTTACAGTGGCGTTAACTCGTTGTTTTATTTATATCGCATCACCGCGAGTTCCGCTATCTGTGATAACGATGGCGGTTTCTCTGCCCGCTTTTCTGGCAAGATTCACATTTCTGTAAGCAACAGAATATAAATACATTTTCTTCTGTGCTATCGCTCATAAAAAAGGACGCCTCTGATGATTAAGTTTAGCGCAACGCTCCTGGCCACGCTGATCGCCGCCAGCGTCAACGCCGCGACGGTCGACCTGCGGATCATGGAAACCACCGATCTGCACAGCAATATGATGGACTTCGACTATTACAAAGATGCCGCCACGGAGAAATTCGGCCTGGTGCGTACCGCCAGCCTGATCGAACAGGCGCGGGCAGAAGTTAAAAACAGCGTGCTGGTGGATAACGGGGATGTGATCCAGGGGAGCCCGCTAGGCGACTATATGGCGGCAAAAGGGCTCAAAGAGGGCGATGTACATCCGGTGTATAAGGCGATGAACACCCTGAATTACGCCGTCGGCAACCTGGGCAACCATGAGTTCAATTACGGTCTCGACTTCCTGCACAAGGCGTTGGCCGGGGCGAAGTTCCCCTACGTGAACGCCAATATCATCGATGCCAAAACCGGCAAACCGATGTTTACGCCGTACCTGATCCAGGATACCCGGGTCATGGACAGCGACGGTCAATCCCACACCCTGCGCATCGGCTATATCGGCTTTGTGCCGCCGCAGATCATGACCTGGGATAAAGCCAATCTTAACGGCAAGGTGACGGTCAATGACATTACCGAAACCGCGCGCAAATATATCCCGGAGATGCGGGCGAAAGGGGCTGATGTGGTGGTAGTGGTCGCTCACTCCGGCCTCTCCGCCGACCCGTATCAGGCGATGGCCGAGAATTCGGTTTACTACTTAAGCCAGGTGCCCGGCGTGGACGCCATTATGTTCGGCCATGCCCACGCGGTGTTCCCGGGTAAAGACTTCGCCAACATCAAAGGCGCGGATATCGCCAAAGGGACGCTGAACGGCGTACCGGCGGTGATGCCGGGAATGTGGGGCGATCATCTCGGGGTGGTCGATCTGGTGCTAAATAACGACAGCGGTAAATGGCAGGTAACTCAGAGTAAAGCGGAAGCGCGGCCAATCTATGACGCGGTGGCGAAGAAATCACTGGCGGCCGAAGATGGCAAGCTGGTGGCGGTGCTGAAAGCCGATCATGACGC
>PPYE01171415.1_pt1 | contig 10383 bp, 9 predicted proteins | sample 1559881 | NCBI WGS metagenome assembly PPYE01 (sample SAMN08240022, study PRJNA423297) | Human gut metagenome, whole genome shotgun sequencing project.
GAGATCACCAAGAAGGTGGTCAACGACTCCATCGCCCACCCCCGGGCCCATCGATATGGATCTGGTGAACGCCCAGCAGGCGCGCCGGGTGCTGGACCGCATCGTGGGCTATCAGATCTCCCCCCTGCTGTGGAAGAAGATCCGCCGGGGCCTGTCCGCCGGGCGGGTGCAGTCGGTGGCCACCCGGCTGGTGTGCGAGCGGGAGGCCGACATCAAGGCCTTCGTCCCCCAGGAGTACTGGTCCCTGGACGCTGATCTCTCCCGCATCGCCCCCAACCTGGGGCAGTTCAAGGCCAGCTTCTACGGCCGGGAGAAGAAGGTGGAGCTGAACAGCGAGGCGGAGGTCAACGCCGTCATGGAGGCGGTGAAGAACGCCCCCTTCGCCGTCACCGGCGTCAAGCGGCAGGACAAGCAGCGCAACCCCGCGCCCCCCTTCATCACCTCCACCCTCCAGCAGGAGGCCAGCCGCAAGCTCAACATGACGCCCCGGCGGACCATGTCCATCGCCCAGCAGCTCTATGAGGGCGTGGACATCGAGGGGGAGGGCACCGTGGGTCTCATCACCTATATGCGTACCGACTCCCTCCGCCTGTCCGACGAGGCCACCGCCGCCGCGAAGGACTTCATCCTCGCCCGCTACGGCGCGGACTACTACCCCGGCAAGGCCCGGGTCTACAAGACCAAATCCGGCGCCCAGGACGCCCACGAGGCCATCCGGCCCTCCAACGTGAACCTGACCCCGGAGGACATCAAGAAGTCCCTCACCGCCGAGCAGTATAAGCTCTACAAGCTCATCTGGAGCCGCTTCCTGGCCTGCCAGATGGCCTCCGCCGTGTACGACAGCGTGTCCATCGAGGTGACCTCCGCGGGATACACCTTCCGGGCCACCCACTCGGCCCTCAAGTTCTCCGGCTACACCGCCGTGTACGTGGAGGGGAAGGACGAGGAGGAGGAGGCGTTCCAGTCCCCCCTGCCCGATCTGAAGGAGGGGGAGGCCCTGAAGCTGGAGGCCCTCAAGCCCGACCAGCACTTCACCCAGCCCCCCAGCCGCTACACCGAGGCCACGCTGATCAAGGCCCTGGAGGAGAAGGGCATCGGCCGCCCCTCCACCTACGCCCCCACCATCTCCACCATCCTGGACCGGGAGTATGTGGTGAAGGAGGGCAAGAACCTCCGCCCCACCCCCCTGGGGGAGGTGGTCACCGGCCTGATGAAGGACAAATTCACCGACATTGTGGATACCGCCTTCACCGCCACTATGGAGGAGCGGCTGGACGAGGTGGAGACCGGCAAGGTGGACTGGAAGAGCCTGCTGGGCGACTTCTACGGCGACTTTGAGCAGGAGCTCCAGAAGGCCGAGGCGGATCTGGACGGCGAGCGCATCAAGGTACCCGACGAGGTGTCCGACGTGATCTGCCCCAAGTGCGGGCGCAATCTGGTGTACAAGTCCGGCCGGTTCGGCCGCTTCCTGGCCTGCCCCGGCTGGCCGGAGTGCGACCACACCCAGCCCATCGTCATCGAGATGCCCGGCAAGTGCCCCAAGTGCGGCGGCAAGATCCTCAAAAAGACCTCCAAGCGGGGATACGCCTACTACGGCTGCGAGAACAACTCCAGCAAGGACGAGGCCAAGCGGTGCGACTTCATGACCTGGGACGTGCCGGTGAAGGAGACCTGCCCCGAGTGCGGCCACACCCTGTTCAAGAAGTCGGGCCGGGGGTTCAAGAAGCCCTTCTGCATCAACCCGGAGTGCCCCAACTTCCTGCCCGAGGATCAGCGGGGCTACAAGAAAAAGGCCGCCTCCGCGGAGAGCCCGGCAGAGGGCGCCCCTCCCGAGGAGGAGAAGAAGCCCGCCCAAAAGGCGGCGGCCAAAAAGACCGCCGCCAAAAAGCCGGCCGCGAAGACGGCGGCCGCCAAGAAAACCGCCGCTCCCAAGAAGACGGCGGCAAAGAAACCGACGGCGAAAAAAGCCGCGGCCAAGACCAAAAGCGAGGCCTGAGGCCCGCTTCCACCGGTGGAAGCCGTCAGGGATTCCCCCTGACGGCAGACTCAGTTGAAATACCGGAGGAATGAGATCATGGAAACCCAAGAGAGAAAGCTGCGCACCAACCTGGACACCGACCTGCTCAAGCTGGTCGCCATTGCCGCCATGCTGCTGGATCACATTGGCGGGGCCTTCTTCCCGGAGACGCCCATATTCCGGTGGATCGGCCGGCTGGCCTTCCCCCTGTTCTGCTACTGTATGACGGTGGGCCTGCTCTACACCCACGACATCAGGCGCTACCTGGGGCGGCTGGCGATTTTCGCCGTGGTGTCCCAGCCCTTCTGGATTCTCGCCTTCAACGCCGACGACATCCTGGGCAACCTGACCAACTGGAACATCTTCTTCACCCTCTTCCTCAGCCTGCTGGCCATGTGGGGGCTGACCACCCGGCGCTGGTGGCTCTTTGTGCTGGGGGTTCTGGTGCTGGCCTTCGGAAGCTTTGACTACAACTACAACGGCGTCATTCTGATGCTGATCTTTTACTTCTGCCGGAACAAACCCGCCCTGCTGGCGGGGCTGTACATCCTGTTCTGGCTTCCCGCCCTGTGGGGCGGCTCCCTGGAGGATCCCCTGGCCCTGGTGGTGGGCGGCCACGCCGTCAACTGGACGATCTTCGGCCTGCTGGCCCTGCCGCTGATCCTCTGCCGCACCCACTCCGGCATCCGGATTCCCAAGTGGTTCTTTTACGCCTTCTATCCCGCCCACTTGGCAATCATCGCCCTGGTGGGGTGGTGTATGGGCGTGTAATTTGGAAAAGGAGCGTGTTGGCATGAAGATTCTGCTGCTCAACGGAAGTCCCCGGCCCAACGGCAATACCGCCGCCGCCCTGGACGAGATGGAGGCCGTGTTTGCCGCCGAGGGTCTGGAGACCGAGCGGGTGCAGGTGGGAAACCGGGTTATCCGGGGGTGTATCGCCTGCGGCAAGTGCGCCGGGCTGGGCCGGTGCGTGTTCGACGATCTGGTGAACGAGCTGGCCCCCAAGCTGGAGGCCTGCGACGGGCTGGTGGTGGGCAGCCCGGTGTACTACGCCTCGGCCAACGCCACCCTGGTGGCCCTGCTGACCCGGCTGTTTTACTCCACCCCCTTTGACAAGACCATGAAGGTGGGGGCCGCCGTGGCGGCGGCCCGGCGGGGCGGCCTGTCCTCCACCTTTGACGAGCTGAACAAATTCTTTACCATCAGCGGCATGCCGGTGGCCTCCAGCCAGTACTGGAACAGCATCCACGGCCGCCTGCCCGGCGAGGCGGCCCAGGACGCCGAGGGCCTCCAGACCATGCGCACCCTGGCCCGGAACATGGCCTTCCTGGTCAAGAGCATCGCCCTGGGCCGGGAGAAATACGGCCTGCCGGAGCGGGAGGAGCCTCTGCGCACCCACTTCATCCGCTGAGTCCCACACAAGGAGGAACCCATGGAACCAGTCATCGTAATCGGCGCGGGCCTGGCGGGCTCGGAGGCCGCGTGGCAGCTCGCCCGGCGGGGCGTCCCCGTCACCCTGCGGGAGATGAAGCCCGCCAAAATGACCCCCGCCCACCATACCGAGTGGTTCGGGGAGCTGGTGTGCTCCAACTCCCTGCGCTCGGATCAGCTGGAGAACGCGGTGGGCCTGCTCAAGGAGGAGCTGCGCCGCATGGACTCCCTGATCCTGTCCTGCGCCGACGCCCACCGGGTGGAGGCGGGGGGGGCCCTGGCGGTGGACCGCCACGGGTTCGCCCGTGCGGTGACAGAGAAGCTCCGCGCCCACCCCCTCATCACAGTGGAGGAGGGGGAGGTCACCCGGATTCCGGAGTCGGGGAACGTGATCGTGGCCTCCGGTCCCCTGACCTCCGACCCGCTGGCGGAGGCCATCCGGGCCTTCTTCCCTGAGAGCCGCACCCTCAATTTCTACGACGCGGCGGCCCCCCTGGTCACCTTCGAGAGCGTGGATATGGACAGCGCCTTCTTCGCCTCCCGCTACGACAGGGGGACCCCGGACTACATCAACTGCCCCATGACGGAGGAGGAGTACGACGCCTTCTGGACCGAGCTGTGCGCCGCCCAGGAGGCGGAGGTTCACGGCTTTGAGGACAAGCATGTGTTCGAGGGCTGTATGCCCGTGGAGGTCATGGCCCGCCGGGGGAAGCAGACCCTGTGCTACGGCCCCCTCAAGCCCCGGGGCCTGAACGATCCCAAGACCGGAAAGGAGCCCTTCGCCGTGGTGCAGCTCCGCCGCGACAACGCCGACGGCACCATCTACAATCTGGTGGGCTTCCAGACCCACCTGAAATGGCCGGAGCAGAGGCGGGTGTTCTCCATGATCCCCGCCCTCAGGAACGCCGAGTTCGTGCGCTACGGCGTCATGCACCGCAACACCTATCTGGACTCCCCCCGGCTGCTGGACCGCTATTACCGGGTGAAGAAGGAGCCCCGCGTCTGCTTCGCCGGGCAGATCACCGGCGTGGAGGGGTACGTGGAGTCCACCGCCTCCGGCTTCCTGGCCGCCGTGGAGCTGGCCCGGCGGCTGGAGGGCAAGCCCCCCGTGGACTTCCCCCAGGAGACCGCCGTCGGCGCCCTGGCGCGCTATATCAGCAACGAGAGCGTCACCGACTTCCAGCCCATGAACGTCAACTTCGGCATCATCCCGCCCCTGGGCTACCGCGTCAAGGGCAAGCGGAATAAAAATGCCGAACTGTCCAAGCGGGCCTTGGAGCTTCTGGACGGGCTGGACTGGCGGTAGGGCGGCCATAAAGGCCGCCCCTACAGGAACGCTGGGCGGCCCCAACGCATGGGGGCTCACCTTGTGGACGTCCGCCCTGCCGCGCACGCCTGTAGGGGCGGATGCCCACATCCGCCCGCTGCCGCGGGGTTCCCGCACCGACACCCTGGGGGATCGGACAGAAACGGGCGGCCATAAAGGCCGCCCCTACAGGAACACCGGGCGGCCCAAACGCGTAGGGGCGCCCCTTGTGGTCGCCCGCCCCGCCGGGCACACGTCCGTAGGGGCGGATGCCCACATCCGCCCGCCGCTCAAGGCAGCAGTTCCATGAGGAGACGCCCGGCCAGACGGAAGCCGTGCCGGAAGCAGGCCAGCCGCTCATAATCGGACATTTCGCCCTCCAGATCGTTGAGGCGGTCGAGAAAATCCAGCCCGAGGGAGGCGCGGATCTGGTCGTGGCAGGCGCTGATGCGCTCCAGCCGCTCTTGATAGCCGGGGGCTTGACGGAAATCCAAGTGCCTGTTATCCAGCTCATGTTCTAAGAGCTGCTGTAGGAAATCATTCATTTTATCAACACCCCACTAATAGTGTGGATTTAGTATACACGCTATTAGTGGGAAATGTCAAGGGGGGATTCGGTGTATTCCAATGATTTGTTTGGCACACGGCTAAAATGCCTAAGAAAAGATAGGGGAGAAACTCAAAAAGACTTGGCCGATTTTCTCGGTATCAAACAAAATCAAATTGGTGAAATGGAAAATGGCCGCAAGGCATCTACCTTTGCCAAGCTTGCCCTTTTGTGTGAGCACTACAACATCAGCGCCGACTATCTCCTGGGCCTTACGGACGAGCCCCGGCCTCTGCGGCAAGACGATGGGGCGGGGCGATGAGGGCATCGCCCCCTACAGGAACGCCGGGCGGCCCCAACACGTAGGGGCGACCCTTGTGGTCGCCCGCCCCGCCGTGGGCACGTCTGTAGGGGCGGATGCCCACATCCGCCCTCTGCTGCGGGGTTCCCGCTCCGGCACCCTGGGGATTGGACAGAACGGGCGGCCATAAAGGCCGCCCCTACAGGAACACCGGGCGGCCCAAACGCATAGGGGCGACCCTTGTGGTCGCCCGCCCCGCCGGGTGCCCGCCCGCCGTTGCCGTTTATCCAGGAATGAACAGAGAAAGTGGAGGAGAACATATGAAGATCATCGTAGACGCCATGGGCGGCGACAACGCGCCCGTCTCCAACGTGCGGGGCGCCCTCGCTGCGGTGCGGGAGCTGGGCGTGGAAGTCATTCTGGTGGGCCGGGGGGAGGACATCCTCAAGGTGCTCAAGGAGGACGGCATCGGCGAACTGCCCCCGGGGCTGGAGATTGTCCACGCCTCCGAGGTGGTGGAGATGTGCGACAACCCGGCCACCGCCTTTAAGGAGAAGAAGGACTCCTCCCTGACCGTGGGCCTGAACCTGCTGAAGAACGGGGACGGGGCGGCCTTTGTCTCCGCGGGCAGCACGGGGGCGCTGTTGTCGGCGGCCACGCTGATGGTCAAGCGCATCCGGGGCATCCGCCGGGCGGCCATGGCCCCGGTGGTGCCTACCGGCGGCGGCGGCGCGGTGCTCATCGACTGCGGCGCCACGGCGGAGGGTACGCCGGAGTATCTGCTCCAGTTCGCCTTTATGGGCTCCTATTACGCCGAGCGGGTGCTCAAGCGCCCCGAGCCCAAGGTGGGCCTGCTCAACATTGGCGCCGAGCCCTCCAAGGGCACCGACCTCCAGCGGGAGGCCTACGCCCTGCTCACCGAGGCGGGCAAGGCCGGGCGCATCCACTTCGTGGGCAACGTGGAGGCCCGGGAGGCGGTGTACGGCGAGGTGGACGTGATCGTGTCCGACGGCTACTCCGGCAACATCTTCCTCAAGACCATGGAGGGCACCGGCGGCTTCATGGCAAAGCAGCTCAAGGCCATGTTCAAGAAGAACCTGCTCACCAAGCTGGCGGCGGTGCTGGTTTCCGGAGGCCTGCGGGACTTCAAGAAGATGATGGACGCCGGGGAGGTGGGCGGCACCCCCCTCATCGGCATCTCCAAGCCCGTCATCAAGGCCCACGGCTCCTCCGACGCCTTCGCCATCAAGAACGCCATCCGCCAGGCCCAGAGCTTCGCGGCCTCCGGCATTATTGAGGACATCACCGAAAATATCGACCACATGCGCCTGCGCAGTGAGTAAATGGGAAAATTTTGACTTTCCTATTGACAGGCGGGAGAAACTTGCCTATTATCATAGTGCAATGACACCGTCGGGAACGACGGAAGCGACAGGAGTAGATGAACATGATTTTCGAGAAGCTCGCCGCCCTGCTGTCCGAACAGTTCGGCGTGGACGTGGACAGCATTACCATGGACACCTCGTTTGAGGATCTGGGGGCCGACTCCCTGGACATCGTGGAGATGACCATGGCCGTGGAAGAGGAGTTTGGCCTGGAGGACATGGACGAGGAGGATCTGTCCGGTATCTCCACCGTGGCGGATCTGGTCCGCTACCTCAAGTCCAAGCTGGAGGACTGAAGAAACCAAAGAGACAGGAGCCCCGCCTCCCGGCGGGGCTCCGGCTTTGAAAGGGAGGATCGGCCATGGAGGCATTGGAAGAAAAGCTGGGTTACCGGTTTACCAACCGGGCCCTTCTGGAAAACGCCCTCACCCACAGCTCCTACGCCAACGAGAACAAGGCCAAGGGGCTGCAGAGCAATGAGCGGCTGGAATTCCTGGGGGACTCTGTGCTTGGTATGGTCGTGGCCGACTATCTGTTCCGCACCCACCCCGACCTGCCAGAAGGGGATCTGACCCGCACCCGGGCGGCCCTGGTGTGTGAGGGCAGCCTGGTGGAAGTGGCCCAGTGCCTGGAGCTGGGCGCCTACCTGAAGCTGGGCAAGGGGGAGGAGGCCGGCGGCGGCCGGGAGCGGCCCTCCATCATTGCCGACGCGGTGGAGGCGGTGCTGGCCGCCGTGTACCTGGACGGCGGCATCGGCTCGGCCCGGAAGCTCATCCAGAAGTTCATCCTGGACCGGGAGGCGGAGAAGAGCGCCAGCCGCGATTACAAGACCGCCCTTCAGGAGCTGGTGCAGCGGGAGAGCGGCCAGGTGCTGGGCTACCAGCTCATCGGCGCCGAGGGCCCTGATCACGCCAAGATCTTCTCGGTGGAGGTGGATCTCAACGGCATCCCCATCGGCCAGGGCCGCGGCCGCAGTAAAAAAGAGGCGGAGCAGAACGCGGCCAAGGCTGCGATAGAGAAGTTAAAGGCTGGGGAATAACCGGCCGCTCCGCCTCTCTTGCGAGCGGAAGCGAGCCGCCGCGTCAGCGGCGTCAAGCATTTTGCGGAGCAAAATCTTGATGCCGGGCGGATTCACTCCGCCCGGCCAGATGGAGAGAAATGGGGGCCCCAAACCGCCTGCGGCGGTTTGGGCGGCGGAGCAGAATGCGGCCAGGGCTGCGATAGAGAAGTTAAAGACTGGGGAATAACCGGCCCGCGGGCGACCACAAGGGTCGCCCCTACGTGCAGGGGCTGTCCGGCTCCTCTGTAGGGGCGGCCTTTATGGCCGCCCGTCCTGTCAGGCCTTCACAGGGCCTGGGGTAGTGCAAAACCTGGTGTACGGCGGGCGGATGTAGGTATCCGTCCCTGCGAAATGGTTTGCCCGCCGTGTACCACCAAACCAGACGCGGAGCGCTCAGGCGCTCCGCGTTTTTGTGGAAAAGGGTTTGCAAAGGACGCCGTTCCTTGGTATAATAATTTATTCAGAATGATAACATGGCGAGGTGCAGGCCTTGTATTTAAAAGCGCTGGAAATCCAGGGGTTCAAATCCTTTCCGGACAAGACGGTGCTCTCCTTCGGGGAGGACATGACCGCCATTGTGGGCCCCAACGGAAGCGGGAAATCGAATATCTCCGACGCCATCCGCTGGGTCATGGGGGAGCAGTCCTCCAAGGCCCTGCGGGGCGGCAAGATGGAGGACGTAATCTTCGGCGGCACGGCGGTGCGCAGACAGCAGGGCTTCGCGGAGGTCTCCCTGGTGCTGGACAACACCGACCACATCTTCCCGATGGAGGAGAGCGAGGTGATGGTCACCCGGCGGTACTACCGCTCCGGCGAGAGCGAGTACTACATCAACCGCCGCTCCGTCCGCCTGAAGGACGTGAACGAGCTGTTCATGGACACCGGACTGGGCCGGGAGGGCTACTCCATCATCGGGCAGGGCCGCATTGACGAGATTTTGTCCGTCAAGAGCGCCGACCGCCGGGAGGTCTTTGAGGAGGCCGCCGGTATCTCCCGCTTCCGCCACCGGAAGGAGGAGGCCGAGCGCAAGCTGGAGCGCACCCAGGAGAATCTGGTGCGCATCACCGACAAGATCGACGAGCTGGAGCTCCAGGTGGAGCCCCTCCGCGCCCAGAGCGAGAAGGCCCGGAAATTCCTGGTGCTGCGGGACGAGCTGCGGGGGCTGGAGATCTCCCTGTGGCTGGAGCAGTTGGAGAAAATACGGGCGGGGGCCATCAAGACCCTGTCCGACTACGAGAACGCCGTCCGCCAGAAGGAGGAGGCCCAGGGGGCGGTGGAGGCCCTCTACGCCGCCGCCGAGGAGCACGCCGCCCAGATGCGGGACAAGGACGTGGAGGCCGAGGGCGTCCGCTTCCAGATGATGCAGCGGGAGGCCGACGCCAACGGACTGGAAAACGCCGTGGCGGTACTCCGGGCCAACATCCAGAACAACCTGGAGAACCGGGACCGCATCCAGCGGGAGCTGGAGCAGCAGGAGGGGCGGGCCGACTCCATCGGCGCCCAGATTGCCGAGCGGAAGGAGCGTCTGGGGGCGCTGGTGGGCGAGCTGGACGCCCTGGCGGCGGAGCTGTCCGCGAAACAGGGGGAGGCCGAGGAGGCCGTCCGCTCCGCAGGCACCCTGGCCGGAGAGCTGGAGGAGCTGCGCCGGAAGGAGGCGGTGGAAAACGCCTCCGCCTCCGAGGCCAAGGCTCTGCTCTCCGCCCTGGCCGCCGCGGCCCAGGAGCTGCTGGACCGGGATGAGGCGGTGCATCAGGAGCTGTCCGCCGGTGAGGAGCGGGTGCGCCAGCTTCAGGAGGGCCGGGACGCGGCCCAAAAGGAGCTGGCCCAGGCCCGGGAGGACCGGGATTCCCTCCAGAATGTGCTCAACGGCTATGGCCTGCGGCTGGAGTCCCGCCGGAAAAAGGCCAAGGAGGCCGAGGAGCGCCATGTCAAGCTCCAGATGGAGGAGAACGCCCTCCAATCCCGCATCCACATGCTCTCCGAGATGGAGAAGCTCTACGAGGGCTACTCCAAGGCGGTGAAGCTGGTGATGGGGGAGGCCCGGCGGGGCCAGCTCAAGGGGGTCCACGGCCCGGTGGCCGGGCTGCTCCACGTGCCCGACCACTGCACCGTGGCCATTGAGACCGCCCTGGGCGGCGCCATGCAGCACATTGTGGTGGAGCGGGAGGAGGACGGCAAGGCCGCCATCCAGTACCTCAAGCGCCGGGACGGCGGCCGGAGCACTTTCCTGCCCCTGACCACCATCCGCCCCTCCGACTTCCGGGAGCAGGGCGTGCGGGGGGAGGCGGGCTTCGTGGGCCTGGGGGACGAGCTGGTGCAGTTCGACCCCCGCTACC
>PPYE01433737.1_pt1 | contig 10382 bp, 9 predicted proteins | sample 1559881 | NCBI WGS metagenome assembly PPYE01 (sample SAMN08240022, study PRJNA423297) | Human gut metagenome, whole genome shotgun sequencing project.
CCCGACCTATCCGACACAATGGCCAAGTGCCGGATAGGAACGGCAAAATTTTTTACACTTCTATTACTTCTTTATCGCATATCAGTAAAGTAGTATGACTTGTCACATATGCTTCGAATTCTACATATCGACCGTCATATTTGTCTGCAAAAGACATATAGTCCATATCCTTACTCGTAAGAATGGTGACGAGATCAGAGCAGTTTTCGGTAGTTAGCAGTGGAAATTCATTGTAATAAATTGTAATCTCAGCATCTGCTGAAAATTCATCTCCTACTTCCCAAGGGTCGGTACTAAACAAACCTGTTTCAATGACCATTTCGCGGATGTTGATTTCATAATTATTATCGTCTGGTTCACAGGGAACAGTACGTATATTTTCAAATCCAAGTTCTTTAAAATGCTCGGTAATTGTTTCAATTGTCCATTCAGAACCAATGTAATCTGAAGTACTATTTGGCATCACAATTGTATTTGATGGAGTTTCTGCCGCTTCACTTTCCGCAGTTTCGCTAATTTCACTAGTGATATTATTACTTGTGTCTATTGTATTATCTGTATTAGATTCACAAGCATTCAAGGATAAAACAATAAAAAAGGCAGTAAAAAATACGAAAACACCTTTTTGCCGCTCCGTTTACTCATAATGTTTTTGGCTGCAGTAGTCAAGACTTGATACCAATGATAATTGCTCATATAAATCCTCCTATTTATTCATCCACTTAAAGACCAGAGAGACGCCGCTGACGCAACGCCTCTCCGCTTAAAGGTTCCTATTTCCGTTCTGGCTTTTATAAGACAAAGTTCTGATGGAAGTTCCGCAGGATGGAGGCGGCCTGGGCCCGGGTGGTGGTGCCTCCGGGCAGCAGTTTGCCGTCGCTGCCGTTGATGAGCCCGTTGCCGTTGGCCCAGCTCATGGCCGTTGTGGCCCACGAGCTGACCGCCCTTTTGTCGGGGAACTGGGAGAGGTCCCCCTGGGCCGTCAGGTCATAGCCCTTATACTTGGCGTAGTTATACAGCATCTGGGCGAACTCCTCCCGGCTGACCGGGTCGTCGGGGGCGAACTTTCCGCCTCCCTTGCCGGACACCACGCCGTTTTTGTGGGCCCAGCCAATGGCGTTCCACCCCCAGTGGACAAAGGGCACGTCGTCAAAGTCAGAGAACCCGCTGAAGCTGGGCTGCCCCTCTAGGTTGTAGAGGATCTGGGCGGCCTGGGCCCGGTTTAGAGTGCTGTTGGGAGAAAAGGTGGTGTCACCGGTGCCGTTCATCAGCTGGTTTTCAAACACATAGCGGACGTGCTGGTAGAACCATTCCCCGGTACTCACGTCGGTGAAGGGCAGGGGCTCGAACTCGGCGGTGATGTCCACCGGCTGCGAAAGGTCCGCCGGCTGCTGGACGAAGTCCTCCTCCAGCACAGACACTTCGGCGTCCTCCAGGTTCTGGCTGTTCTGGGTGGTCAGCTGGTTGTCATCGCTTAGCTGGAAGGTGACGGTCTTGCCGCTATCCAGGCTGCCCGCAATCTTCACCGCCTGCAGGTCGGCGTCGGTCTCACCCCGGTTGCTCAGTATCACCTCTACCTCGCCGGACTGGCTGGCGGTAAGGGACACTTGATAGTCGTCCAAATCCAGCTTGGCAGTGTGGGCCGTGCCGTCGATGATGGTCATGTGGTCGCCGTTGTCCACAGAGTAGCGGCCAGAGGCGGTAACCGACAGCCCGGCGCTCTCCGGCAGGGTGATGGTCATGCCGCCGGAATCAGGCTCTATAGTGGCAGAAACGCCCTGGGCCCGCTGGGTAATCTCCCCGTCCTCAATCTCCAGCAGCACCTGGCCAGAGACGCTGGCCAGGCGGATGTCGCTGATATTGGGAACATAGATTTTGGGCTTTGAGTCAACCTTCTTGCTCTTAATCAGCGTCAGCTGGTCCGGGTCTATCTCGGTCATTTTCAGTCCCATGGTGTTAAAGAGTATGATTCGGTCTGGTAATTCTTTCCCATTCAGGATCAGCTCGTCCCGGTCAGCATAAGACCCTGCCACGCGTTTCTTGGTATCCGCGTTGCCGGCCACATACACCCGGAACAGGTTCTTTTCAGGGTTCAGCTCCAGATAACAGTCGGGGGTGTCGTAGGCAGAGTTCCAGTCATTCGCCTCATACCGATCTTCATCCAGATAGGGGTTGTTGGGGTTGTAGATGGGGGTGCGGTACCAGCCGTCCTCCATCTCTTCCAATTCGTTGGAATACAGCAGCACGGTATGGGCACCGCCACTGTAGGCGATGGTGGCCACAAGGGGCTGGGTGCTGTTCTCAATCTGCTCGCACAGGGATTCGATATACTTTCCATTTGTCCGGTGGGAATAGGTTCCATCCGAATTCTCGGTGATATACTCCGCCAACATCTCTTTCTTCACTTCTTCCCCAGACTTTTGGAACGTGTACATCAATTCGGATTGGAACAGCTGGTATCGCTCGATGAACTTGGTGATGGAGCTATCTTTATCCACGGCCACGTAGGACCCATCCCCCAGCACATAATTGAGATGGTCGCCCTGGTGGTTTACAAGGCCGGTGCATCCATAGGGCAGCCCCAAACCGCCGGTGACGATGAGGCCGGCCGTCCACGCCATGCCGCCGCAGTTGCCGCCCCACTTCCTGTGCTCGGCGGCATATTTCAGCGCGCCTTCCCGGTCACCCCACACCTCTTGGTAGCGCTCTTTGGGGATCTCATAGTCCGACAGCAGCCCATAGCCAAAGGAATTCACGCTGTTCACCAGGGCCCAGGTGTCTTCCACGGGTTCTAAGAACTGCATGGCGGGGCAGTAGGGCTTGCACTGGCCCGTGGTATACCCCTCCGCCGAGGCGGAGACCTGGATGGTGCCCGTCTTCTGGTCTAGGATGTAGATGGGGGTTTGCACCTGGGTGTCCTTGGGCCAAATGGCAGTGCCCTCATCCCACACCAGGGTCAGCTCCTGCTTGTAGGAGCTGGGTGAAAAGCTGAAGCCGCCGGTAAGGGTGATGGTGTAGGTGACGGGGCCCTCGATGGGAAGCTGCACAAAGGAAAGGAACTCCTCGATATAGGCATGGGTGGTAAAGTCGATGCGGCCCACTCTGTCGGTGCCGACCCGTTCGTACTGGACGCGGACCTCCTCGGGCACAGAGACCGTCAGCTGGTCTTCCCAATGGGGGTCTTGGCTCTGGGGGGCGTCTCGCAGCACGGGGTAGGGGTAGTTCCCGCCTCCCATTTCCCACACCGAGTCGAAATCAAAGCCCTTATAGCTGGACTGGCTGCGGGCCTGGGAATCGGTCAGCCGGGTTATGTTTTCCAGCTGGTCTCCGGTGGTCTCGTCCTTATCATAGGCGGGGACTTCCGTGTTGGTGTAATACAGGTTTTTCGAGTCTCCCACGGCCGTACCGAAGAGAGCCCCCGCGCCCCAATACCCATACCCAATAGAGCCCGACTGGAAGTTTTTTACCTCTACGGAGCCCACGTTGTAGCAGTTCTCCGCCCAGCCCTGGGCGGACAAGCCCCCTACATAGGTGGCGTCGTCCAGAGACAGGTTGCCGCAGTTGAAACTGTTGCGCAGGTCGGCCTGCCAGCACGTCAGGCCGCCCGCCATGGTGCGGCCATGGAGGGTGCGTTCGTACACTTCCGTGATATCGGCGGCGTTCATACAATACTCCACGGTTATGTCCCACAGACCGGTGGTAATCCCGCCCATGTCGGCGGAGTTGCCCCGCTGAAGGAGCTCTCCGTAATTCTCGCAATAGGAGATGGTGCCGCCCACTAAACCCGCTATACCGCCGGAATCCACAGCATAGCCCATGGTGTCAATGGTGCCGTTGTGGATGCAGCCGGTGATCAGGGCGTCTTTGTTGTTCGCCCCAACGCCAATGATGCCGCCCACGCGCGGTTCGTTATAGGCGCTGCCGAGATTGGTGGAGATAATATCCCCCTCCATCCAGCAGTTTTTCAATGGTTCACTGGTGGCGTAGTTGCCGCATATGCCCCCGATGGTGCGGGCGTTGCTGTCGATGTTGCCATCAAAAAAGCAGTTCTGAATGCTGGTGCCCCTCTGGGCGTCGGCCACTATGCCGCCGATTGTGCCAAAGGATTGGTCAGTGAACTCCGCGTCGATGTCCGCGTACTTTACGCCCACGTCCTTGATGGTGGCCTCTTCGGCGTTGCAGAACAGGCCGTTGGGGCCCTCCAGGTTCTCGATGACATAGCCGTTTCCGTCGAAGGTGCCGGTAAAGCTATCGTCCTCGCACAGGGGCGTCCACTCCACGTCATATAGGTCGATGTCCGCCATAAGGATGTAGTTGTCGTCGGGATTATCCGAGACGGCCAGCAGGTCGTCCACATCCCAGATGGCCGTGTAGCCAGAGGGCGCCTTGGTCTCTTTGGTGACCGGCACCAGAAAGTCGTCCAGCCATGGCGCGGGCACCTTCGAGGCGGTAACCGCCTCTGCCCGAAGGGTGAGACCCTCCAGCGGGGCGAACAGCCCCAGCACCAGACACACCGCCAATGCGCAACTGAGAAGCCGCTTCCTCATAAAAAATCCTCTCTTGCCTTTTAATGAATCTTCACATATTATAGCAGATATTAGGCCGAATTTCATTACAATTTGTTAACGGAGCCGAAAAAATCGGTCTCTTCCGCCCGCGTTCTTCCCCGAAGAGCCCCCGAAGGCAGCCTTTCCAGAATCGATGGGCGTCATCCAGCGGGCTCGCATCCGGCGGCCAGGGGAGACCAGATGCCGTCCTCAATAAGGCCCGCGGCGGGCTTTTTGAAAGTTCGTGCGGATGTTCAGCAATTCTGCTCCGGCCTGTGTGGGGGGCGTCAAACAAGGCCTTCAAAAGGCCGTCACCCGCAGGCAGAAGCTGGCTTGTTGGTACGTATTCTTTTTTTATCTCCTTTTCGTCACATAAGCCTCTACTATAGTTTGGTTGAAACCAATGACTGCAAAATACGGTGGCCAAAGGAGGGGGTTCTTTCCGCATATCACCAGATACTGAAAATCGAAAAACCCTCCACAAAATCGCGTTGGCGTTCAACATGACCCTGGCCGAGTTCCTGGATTTTGAGGAGCTCAACGAATACTCTTTCGAGGATGACACAGACGAATAAGAGCCGGTAGTTTCATTTCAAAACTACCGGCTTTTTTTGTGCCTATAGGCATAAGAAAAATGCCCCCGTCCTTGTCCTTGGGCCCAAGGCACTTTTGCAGAGGAATATCCCGATTGCGGTGGCAAAGATTGGGCCATTTCCTAGGGGATTCGAGTTAAGGAACAGCAGGACTTGTTAGGAGACGCTCTGTGTCCCATACACCACCACTGCGTCTAAGTTGTCTAAAATAAACTGCTGGGCGTCTTTGCTATAGACGACGGCAGTATATGGTCCTTGCCGCCCTATTCGGTTTTCCGTATGGATACCCAGTGTGTTCCCGGCCGTTGTGGGCCTCCGGGAGGTTCTCCCATCTTCGGTTACAATCCTTTTCAGGAAGCCCATTTCTATGAGCCAGCCAGAGATTGTCTTAAAGGATAGCTTTTCCATGTCGTCCCTATCAATGAGGCTATTGAGCCTTTTCAGAAATTCCGTGAGGGAGATAGGCGTGGAAGAAAATTGGAAATTCTTCAAGGCGTCTAGCGATATGGAAAAAGGCTGCGTTGCGGATTTTTCCCTTTTTTTCGCGACACCGCCGTTCTCCTCCACTTGCCGCAGAATGTCCGCCACATAAAACAGGCAGCGGGACACCTTCACTTGGTTGAGCGTGTCGTCATCCGGGACCCCTTGCCCGGTGAAGGGGTTGATCCCGTTGGCCAGCTTTTCCACAGCTTGTTTGGCGTACTTGATTTTTTCAAGTTCTGTCATAGGGAATACCTCCTCATACCTGTCCATCGCCGCAAAACGCCGGACTTTTACCTCCATCCTCAGAATACCACGAACCCGCCCCCTTCGCAACGGAAAAAGGGCGGGTTTGCGAGAAATGTTCCCTATTTGTTCTGCAGCTCCGCCTTGGCCACCAGCAAGGGGTACACTTTGCGCAGTTCTATTTGAAAGATTTTTTCCATGGTCGTTTCCTTTAGCAGCGTGCCGTCTGAGAGAAGAACACCACCCCGCCCCGCCTCCGCAATCCCGCCGAGCAGGACAGGGAAAAGGGAGAGCCAGAGCCCGCGGGCTTCCAACTCTTCCCTTTGTCGCTTTTCCGCAGCCGGCGGCCCGACAATTTCTTGTGCTTTCCCACAAAGTGTGATAGAGTTATGGTGAGTATTTGCAGGGAGGCGGCACCCTATGGCAAAATTCCCTTTCACCCATTTCTTCGACAGGAACGGCAACGGCCAGATGGACTTCTCCGAAGAGCTGCTGGCTATGAAAGTCTTTGAGGACGCCTTGCCGGGGGAGGAGCCTGCCTCCTGCGACGAGATGGAGAACGACGGCCTGGACGATGGCCTCTCCGATGACACAGACCTGGAGGACATCAATTCTCTCATCGACCAAGATCTGGGACTTCACTCCCCGGACTTTCTGGAGGATGACTTGGACGACGAGGACGATGTCTGGGACGACCTGGAGGAAGATGAGGATGTGTGGGACGATTCCCAGGAGGCGGAGGGGCCTGTGGCCTACCTGACCTTCTCCGTGGAAAGCCGGGAGGACCGGTTCACGAAGCAGGGCGTCCGCCGGGAGGACTACCCCACCCAACGGGCCTACGACGCCGCCTGCGACCTGATAGATCTGCAAAACGGCAAGGGCTATGTCCCCTCGGACAGCACCCGCCAGCGGGAAATCCAGCGGCGGTTTCTGGTGGAGGGCGGCTGCGTGGCCGCCCGCTACCTGACCGTCCACGACGGCTTCTTATACGCCCAGGCGGTGAAGGAAAACTTCCCGCTGCCCATCGAAGTCCCCGACGAGGACGAGCGGCCTGTCACCTCCCTGGATGATCTGTTCCTGGATTTGGCGGAGGAGGACCCGGCCCTGGCGGTGCGGGTCTGGGCGTGGATCATCCGGGAGTTCGGGCCCTACCCCCAGTACATGGACGGGGTCTGGATGCCCTTCAACGGCCTCTTGTACCTGACGTTCCGATTCCCGCCAGAGTTCCGGGAAATCGCCCTGGAGGAACTTTGCCAAAACAGTGACTTCCGCCGCGGTCTGCTGGAGACGAGCCCGGAGTTTCCCGACGCGGGCGGGTACATCGCCTACGCTCTGTCCCATGGGCGGGAGGACCAGGCGGCCACCTTGCTGCAGTCCGCTTTGAAGAACCCCCACGGCAAGGGCGTCCTGTATGAGGAACTGGTAAAGGATATGATGTCCCATATGATAGAGGGCCGGGACCCGGAGCCCTGGGAGGCTCTGGAGCGGACGGTGTTCCCCATTCTGGAGGGGTTGCCCGACAAGCGCACCCAGCGGCTGCTGCCCCAGTGGAAGGAGGAGGTGGCCCAGCGCATCCAGTGGAGGCGGCCCAGGCCGGCGCCCCAGCCGCCCCAGTACGCCGACCCGCTGGCGGTCACGGACAAGACCGTGTACACCTTCTGCGGGGTGCGGTTCCCCGGGTGGCAGCGGGTGTACTACTACCGCACCGACGACGAGACCCTGTCCGTGGGTGACCAGGTGCTGGTCCCCGGCAGGGACGGCCCCACCCCGGCGGAGGTGGTGTCCATCCAGAAGCACCGCCGCGACACCGCCCCCTACCCCGTGGACCGCGCGAAGTTTGTGGTGGGGAAAGTTGCGGATTGAAACCGCCAAGATTCTTTGTGATATTCCTAATACAACTTGGCGTTCTTTGCCTCATTGTGTTGCTTGATTTTATCTGGTTGTGTATAATGAACCTGGATTTGCGGTTACCAATTTTTGAAGTACCGAAGGGGAATGAGACGGTACAGATGCATCTTCCGTGGAGTTTTGATGTGAATGGGAATCAGGTACGTTCGGTATCCGAGTAAGTAGCCTCCTCAAGACAATGCTTTGGGATGTTTTAATGCAATAGTGTGTGTAGATTCGTCTTCTTCCAAATCCACTCTTTGGTTGATAATCTTTAATTGCACACGATATTGTCAATATGGGGATGAAGAAAGTGTATATCCAATCCGCGTTTCGTGTGGATGACCCAGAAAAACGGAAACAAGAAATAACTCCGCTGCTCAAAAGTGGAGATTTCTTCAAAAAAATCCTCGTAACATCTGGGAATTCGAAACCCCACATGGACGACCATGGTATCTTGTATATGGGTGTTATCCCATTTCTTTTGGATGAGCAGAGCTTAAATGCCTAGAAGAAAACGCCTCTCACACTGAGAGGCGTTTTTGCTTGGTCACATCGGGCAGAATCACATGGAAGCCGGCGACAACCTCGACGTGGTTTGTCATCTGGCTGGCTTGGCCTCCCGCCAGGGCCGTCTTACAGGGAGTGGGCCAGAAGCCAGGCCAGCAGGTCCTCGTACCGGCCTTCGCCAGAGGCCATCTGCAGAAATGATATCCACCAGTTCCTGCTGGGTGTAGCGCAGCTCCACGCCGTTGACGGCCAGAAACACCAGCATCACGTGGGCGCCGGTTCGCTTGTTGCCGTCCACAAACGGGTGGTTTTTCACCAGGCCATATCCAAGACGGGCGGCCTTCTGCTGTAGGGAAGGGTAGGCGCTGGTCCCCCCAAAACTCTGAAAGAGCGCGCTGAGGGCGGACTCCAGAAGCCCTTCGTCCCGCAGCCCGGGGCTGCCGCCGGAGGCCTCAATCAGCTGCTGATGGAGCAGCTGCACCTGCCGCTTGTCCAGAATCTTCATTTGGCCAGTTCCTCATAGGCGGCGCGGTTCTGCCGGATCAGGCGGGCGGAGACCTCCAGAATGTCCTCGTCCGGCGCGGCCTGCGTCTGCTCGGCCTGGCTGAATTCCACCACCAGGTACCGGGGGACATTGTTTTTCAGGATGACCGCTGCGCCGCGCTCGTCCACCAGGCGGGCAACCTTGGAAAAGTTCTGATTGGCCTCCGTCATGGAGACCATGGCGTCTGTGTTGACCATCATGGCAATCACGCTCCTTCCATCTCAATTATACGCAAAACTAGGAGGAATACAACCTACAGTTAAAAAAAGAAAGCACCGCTATGTGTCCCGGGTTTCCCGGCAGCGAAACGGAGAGCAGGGAAGGAGTGGCGTCCCGGAAGGACTGCTGCATTGGCTTTTGCGGACAAAGAAACCCCTGTTTCAAAACAGGGGCCTCCTCAAAATGGGGCAGCGATTTTAATGCGGTATCATCCCTAAGAAGGTTGCGGCAGTGACAACCTGGGAGTCCGCTGGGTAATGCTTGAGATTTCCGGTGACAAGGACCGCTCCGCAGTGTTTTGCTACCTCGTAGAACTTTTTATAAGACGCGTCGATGAACTCGTCCGCAACAGGTTCTGGGACGACTGAAAGGCTGTAGTGTGATCCCGCTTATCTCCACCAAGAAAGACCAGAAGCATTTGCTTCTGGTCTTTTGCTTTGCCCCAAAACCGGTGCGCCGCCACTCTCCGCCGGGGGATGTAGCTGGGTCTCCCCTCTTTTGAAGAATGAATTAAAAGTGCACAAAATATATTGACAATATAAAAGATATACATACAATTGTATTTAAGCGGATGCGAAATGGGAGATGCCGGAACTGTTTTTTCGGGCGCGCCGCTAAAACAGATTTATGATGTAATGGAGGTTTTTGATGAGTATGGAAGCTGTGGCATCATTGGAAAGCAAGAAAGTCAAATTGGGCGTTGTGTTTATCGCTCTTTGGGTGGTGATTTTTGCGGCCTTCTTTGGTTTTATCGGGGTCAACTACGCGGGTTACCGGGAGGTGCAGGATGCGGGCATTGCCCTGATGCAGGCGGCCTCTTCCGAGTATGACTCGGAGGACCGGGAAGAGGTTATCGCGGACATCTACATGGATTTGACCCGTACCACGTTCTTGGGGGAGTCGGTCTCCGATGTCACTGGCGACCTGCGGGACAGCCTGGAGGCTCTTCTGGAAGACCTGGGCTACGATGTGGGCTATGTGCCCTATTACTTTAAGTATAGGAACTTTTCCAGCTACTTAACCAGCTATCTCTTCTTAGAGATTGACGCTCTCCCCATACTGGCTTTCTACCTGGTGATGGTGGTGGCCTTAGTGTTTACCCTTATCTACTTGGCAAACCGGAAGGGCTCCGTCACAGTGGGGCAGAACGGGGTGACTTGCCAGAAAAAGAAAGGCCACGCCATGCAGTTGCTGTACCGTGACATTATCAGCGTAAAGACCTCTGGGTTGGGCGGCCTATCCATCATGGGGCCCAGCGTCAAGTTCTCCACGCTGTTCTTGAAGAACGGCCCCGCCCTGCGGGCCGCCATCATGCAGCGGAAACTGGCCCTCTCCCCGCAGCCCGCCCCAGTGGCC
>PPYE01313103.1_pt1 | contig 10381 bp, 10 predicted proteins | sample 1559881 | NCBI WGS metagenome assembly PPYE01 (sample SAMN08240022, study PRJNA423297) | Human gut metagenome, whole genome shotgun sequencing project.
ATTAACTGCTGGAATACTGGTGCGATCATAATACCAATCACAATGATGAAAGGAACCATGGTTAATATTGCGAGCATGCAACCTTTAATGCATTCTTTTACGTTTACCTGAATAGAAAACTTATGAATGCCAAAAGTTGCATTATTACCCAGCAATGGCATCCATTTACTATAGGTTATACCATGGACAACACCTAGCCCGATGGCAGAAAGCAAACTTAATGCGACTAAGTTAAAGAATAACCCCCCTATTGATGTCGTCACTTGTGCAATAAGATACAGTGCGAACCAAAAAACTAACGCCAACAGAACAGGCAGTCCTAGCATAACCCACCATGCACGCATCATTGAGCAGTTAAAGCCAAAGCGAATGTCATTCAGTGAGGTCATGTTCGCCTGATACTGCAGACTCTTCACTGCCATACAAGGAATACCGCAGATCAAGAGAGCAAACAGGAATAAACCGAGCGCAAAGTGTTGACCTGCAAAACAAGAAATACTGAGAAGATAAACCACCACAATAAGTAACATGCTAACAAAAATGGCACCACCTGTTCCCTTATAACTAAATGGTTGCCCCTTGAGTGTCACATGTTGATAAATATAACGACGGCATTTTATCAATGCCCACGGTCCATATATTCCCAGAGTAATAATTGTCAGTAAAAAATTCACAAGACAAATAAGAAAATACTCACCACCTTTGCCTGTGAAAACAAACGAGTGCCGAGAATTATCTTTCCCGATGTTTACATTATTCATGAACTATATCCCTAAAATAAATTCCATTCATACCGATAATAATTCCAGTTAATTGATACTGGTTCACCTAGAATACGCTTTATCTCAGAGAGATATGCTTAATATTTTCTGATTTATCTTCTTCTTGCACCACCTAAGCGAGGGTGGTATTAAAGTGAGCTATAAATCATACATTTGAAATTGAGCTATGCTATGAATGTTGTCGCTTCTCCCGCACTCCGTTTGCGCAAACTTACCGTCGCCGATAATCCTGCTATCGCCCACGTCATTCGTCAGGTATCCGCCGAATACGGTCTTACCGCTGATAAAGGCTACACCGTCGCCGATCCGAACCTTGACGAGCTGTATCAAGCGTATAGTCAGCCTGGCCACGCATATTGGGTGGTTGAGTACGAGGGTGAAGTGGTCGGCGGCGGTGGGATTGCGCCATTAACCGGGAGTGAGTCAGACATTTGCGAACTGCAAAAGATGTATTTTCTTCCGGCTATCCGCGGCAAAGGGCTGGCAAAAAAACTGGCCTTAATGGCAATGGAGCAGGCGCGAGAAATGGGCTTCAAACGCTGCTATCTGGAAACGACCGCTTTTTTAAAGGAAGCTATTGCGCTTTATGAGCATTTGGGCTTTGAGCATATCGACTATGCGCTTGGCTGCACGGGTCATGTTGATTGTGAAGTGCGAATGCTACGCAAACTTTGAAAAAATGCCCGCGAGCTTAGACTCGCGGGCATTCGAACATTAACCACGTACTTTTTGAGTATGCTGGATGTGACGTAAATGCCTTATCCGGGCTACAAATTCACCAGGTTGCAGGAACTACCTGGGCCTGATATGCGTAGCGCATCAGGTAACGCAGCCTTTGTCGTCAACGCTTAATTAGTGACGAATACCGTCATCGTCTTCATCGACAAAATCTTCATCGTCGCCGTCTTCGCCGTTAGGATCTTCAAAGTAAGTGCCCCAACCGTCGTACTCAACGTCAAATTTCTCCGCCAGCGTCATCAGTTGTTCAACCTGGGCATCGATCAGATCGGCATTCAACGCACACTCGCTGAGGATGTCGCAGCAAATCACGATATCACCATCTTCAACTTCCAGCTCTTCTGGATCGGTCACTTCGTAACCGAGTTTAAACGCTTCAACTGCTGCTTTTTCCAGGGTTTCCAGATCGTCTGCGGAAAGATGGTGTTCGATGGTGTACAGCGCGTCCGGATCGCTGCCATCTTCCAGTAATTCGTCAATAATCAAACGTGTTTCTTCACGCTGTTCTTCCAGTTGTTCCGGGTTTGCCATGGCTCATTCCTCTTAATGTCCTGCCGATACTCTTATTGTCACACACCACTGACATTGCCTCCACCTTTGTGACAAAGATTTATGCTTTAGACTTGCAAATGAATAATCATACATATAAATTGAATTTTAATTCATTAAGGCGTTAGCCACAGGAGGGATCTATGTCCGGGTTTTATCATAAGCATTTCCTGAAATTACTCGATTTCACGCCAGCTGAACTCAACAGCTTGTTGCAGTTAGCCGCGAAGCTGAAAGCCGATAAGAAAAGCGGTAAAGAAGAAGCCAGACTCACTGGCAAAAACATCGCGCTCATCTTCGAAAAAGACTCGACCCGTACCCGATGCTCTTTCGAAGTTGCCGCATATGACCAGGGTGCTCGCGTTACTTATCTCGGCCCAAGCGGCAGCCAGATTGGTCACAAAGAGTCGATTAAAGACACTGCCCGCGTGCTTGGTCGCATGTATGACGGTATTCAGTATCGCGGCTATGGTCAGGAGATTGTCGAAACACTGGCGGAATACGCTGGCGTGCCAGTATGGAACGGCCTGACCAATGAGTTCCACCCCACGCAGCTGCTGGCGGATCTCCTCACCATGCAGGAGCATTTGCCCGGCAAAGCATTCAACGAAATGACGCTGGTCTATGCAGGTGACGCGCGTAACAACATGGGCAATTCGATGCTCGAAGCTGCGGCGCTTACCGGTCTGGATTTGCGTCTGGTCGCGCCACAGGCATGCTGGCCGGAAGCTGCGCTGGTTTGCCCTGCTGCGTGACTATCAGGTGAATAGCAAAATGATGGCCCTGACCGGTAATTCGCAGGTTAAGTTTCTCCACTGTCTGCCTGCATTTCATGATGAGCAAACCACGCTGGGTAAAAAAATGGCCGCAGAATTTGGTCTGTATGGTGGAATGGAAGTCACCGATGAAGTCTTTGAATCTCCGGCAAGTATTGTCTTTGACCAGGCAGAAAACCGGATGCACACCATAAAAGCTGTTATGGTCGCTACATTAGCAAAATAACGTTTTGCCGGGCGGCGGCACAGGTCGCCCCCGGCAGTGATCACTTACGCTTTTAATAACTTAACTACTGCTTTCCGTACCTGAGCGGGGGCTCCCACCGCACAAAGCGGTTTGTGAACTTCGCCAGGATAGAAAACGACAAAATCCCCTTCATTAAGAATCACTGTTTTTTCATCGATCCCCTGCCCGATAAAAGCAATATCTTTATCTGCCAGCCAGTCAGTCTCTGGTACGCCTGCTGGTTGCGTGCTAAATGTCATCCCTTCCTGCCCTTTTAATACAATCTGGATATCGAGATAACGAGCATGATACTCAGCACGACGCAGTTCACCTGGTTCAGTCGTATCCTCAGAAATCAGATAAAACAGACGGTCGCCGTCAATAGCGTGCTTACCTTTTGCTGTCTCATCGCTGACATGTGATTTGATGTACTCAATTGCTTCGCGAAGTTCTTCCGGCAGCCAGGATTGTAAGTGATGGATGTTGCCAACAATCATAATATCTTCCTTTATTAAAACAATGTTTCACTTCTTTCCTTATACGAAAAAAAGCCACCTCTCACCATAGAAAAATCATCAGGTTTTGCCCTTGCGCATGTTTATTGCTGGAGATGTTGTACTGATGTTAAGCAAGAGTAATTTTGTATGCAGTTTTGCTGCATAAATCTTATAACTTAGCTATGTATTTTGGTCCTAATATCTTGTTATTGCATATGTTAAAAGAAAACTCTCAGTCAGATCACAGTTCATTTTTTTAGCTTTTAATGCCCGTGCTGTCATAGTTATCCCGTGAAAATAGTGCTGTGAAAAATAATCACCTTATCCTTTCGCATAGATATGCAATGAATATTAAAATATACATAAATATCAATGCATTATACTTAAAGGCATTTCCTGAAAAATAAAACAATCAATTAACAACGAAGAATAACTCTGCGTATATTTGCGTATTAATGCATTATCGTATTTTGTTTCTTTATCATTTATCAGAACCGCATCAAATATTATCAACTGCGATTATTAATATCACCGCCGGTGTGAAAGTCGTCACATTTTCTGGAAGAAATAAACTGAATCATTGCATCTGAAAATTACTGAACAGACCTGACTACAAGCATTTAATTTGTTTGCAGCCATCTCCTCTTTATTTTTGAAAAAGTGTTAAAGGAATAATGATGGAAAAGCATTATGTTGGTTCTGAAATTGGACAACTACGCAGCGTTATGTTGCATCGCCCAAATCTCAGTCTGAAACGTCTAACACCATCCAATTGCCAGGAGTTGTTATTTGACGATGTATTGTCCGTTGAGCGGGCAGGTGAAGAGCATGATATTTTCGCCAATACGCTGCGCCAGCAAGGGATAGAAGTTCTGTTACTCACTGATTTACTAACACAAACATTGGATATCCCGGAAGCCAAAAGCTGGTTACTGGAAACACAAATATCAGATTACCGACTCGGCCCTACGTTTGCTACTGACGTTCGCACCTGGCTTGCAGAGATGTCACACCGGGACCTTGCTCGTCATTTAAGTGGTGGGCTGACTTATAGTGAAATTCCCGCCTCAATTAAAAATATGGTGGTTGATACCCACGATATTAATGATTTCATTATGAAGCCGTTACCGAATCATTTATTTACGCGTGATACCTCATGCTGGATTTATAACGGTGTATCGATTAATCCAATGGCAAAACCTGCTCGCCAACGTGAAACCAATAATCTACGCGCTATTTATCGCTGGCATCCACAATTTGCTGGCGGCGAATTTATTAAATATTTCGGCGACGAGAATATTAATTATGACCACGCCACGTTAGAAGGTGGTGATGTGCTGGTGATTGGTCGGGGGGCCGTGTTGATCGGCATGTCTGAACGCACCACGCCACAAGGAATCGAGTTTCTTGCTCAGGCATTGTTTAAACATCGTCAGGCTGAACGGGTAATCGCTGTTGAGCTGCCTAAACACCGCTCCTGTATGCATCTTGACACCGTTATGACTCATATCGATATCGACACCTTCTCGGTTTATCCCGAAGTTGTGCGCCCGGATGTTAATTGCTGGACGCTAACACCTGACGGTCACGGCGGCCTGAAACGTACTCAAGAAAGCACACTCCTCCATGCTATCGAAAAAGCCCTCGGTATTGACCAGGTACGTTTAATCACCACGGGGGGTGATGCCTTTGAGGCAGAACGCGAACAGTGGAATGACGCTAACAATGTGCTCACGCTTCGGCCGGGAGTGGTAGTGGGCTACGAGCGCAACATCTGGACTAACGAAAAATATGACAAAGCAGGCATCACCGTTTTACCCATCCCCGGTGATGAATTAGGCCGCGGACGTGGCGGCGCACGTTGCATGAGTTGCCCTTTGCATCGTGACGGTATCTAAGGAAGAGATCATGGAAAACAAACCAACACTGGTTATCGCTCTCGGCGGTAATGCCCTGCTTAAACGAGGCGAACCACTCGAAGCAGAAATCCAACGTAAAAATATCGATCTTGCGGCTAAAACTATCGCCCAACTGACTCAACACTGGCGGGTTGTACTGGTTCACGGGAATGGCCCACAAGTTGGACTTCTGGCACTTCAAAACAGCGCCTATGCCCATGTCGCTCCCTATCCACTCGACATTCTGGGGGCCGAAAGCCAAGGGATGATCGGCTACATGCTACAACAGGCGCTGAAAAATCAACTACCACAACGTGAAATCAGCGTGCTGCTGACGCAGGTTGAAGTGGATGCCAACGATCCCGCCTTCAGTAACCCAACTAAGTACATCGGCCCAATTTATGACCACGCTCAGACTCAGGTACTACAGGCAGAAAAAGGCTGGGTTTTCAAAGCAGATGGTCACTCTTTCCGCCGGGTCGTACCTTCTCCACAACCTAAACGCATCGTCGAGCGGGATGCCATCCAGACACTGATCGCCCACGATCATCTGGTGATATGTAATGGTGGCGGAGGTGTTCCGGTGGTTGAAAAAGCCGATGGATACCATGGGATTGAAGCGGTTATCGACAAAGATCTTTCAGCCGCGCTACTGGCAAGTCAGATCCATGCTGACGCCTTGTTGATCCTCACTGATGCGGACGCAGTATATCTCGACTGGGGCAAGCCAACCCAACGCCCGCTGGCCCAGGTCACGCCGGAATTACTCAACGAAATGCAGTTTGATGCCGGGTCTATGGGGCCGAAAGTCACCGCCTGCGCAAAGTTTGTTAGTCAGTGCCGGGGCATTGCAGGGATCGGCTCTCTTGCAGATGGTCCGGAAATTCTCGCCGGAGACAAAGGCACTCTTATTCGCCTTGATACCCCCCATAACCACGCTTGATCCATTTTTATAAGGACATCCCCATGGCTACTTCACTGAAAAACCGTAATTTTCTTAAGCTGCTTGATTACACCCCAGCAGAGATTCAATACCTGATTGATTTGGCTATCAATCTTAAAGCCGCCAAGAAATCTGGAAACGAAAAACAAACGCTGGTCGGTAAAAACATTGCGTTGATTTTTGAAAAATCCTCTACCCGTACCCGCTGTGCCTTTGAAGTCGCGGCCTTTGATCAAGGTGCGCAGGTGACTTACATCGGCCCCAGCGGCTCACAAATCGGCCATAAAGAATCAATGAAAGATACCGCTCGCGTACTCGGACGCATGTATGACGGTATTGAGTATCGCGGTTATGGTCAGAATATCGTTGAAGAATTAGGTGAGTTCGCTGGTGTTCCGGTATGGAACGGACTGACCAATGAATTTCACCCGACACAGATCCTCGCGGATTTAATGACCATGCTGGAACATGCGCCAGGCAAAACGCTGCCAGAGCTGAGCTTTGCGTATCTTGGTGATGCCCGAAATAACATGGGGAACTCGCTGATGGTTGGTGCTGCAAAAATGGGGATGGATATCCGTCTGGTGGCACCTAAATCTTTCTGGCCAGATGAAGCGCTGGTAACACAATGCCGTGAGATCGCCAGCGTGACTGGGGCGAGAATCACCCTGACAGAGGATGTGGAAGAAGGCGTATACGACGTTGATTTTCTCTATACGGATGTTTGGGTTTCGATGGGAGAGCCAAAAGAAGCCTGGGCAGAACGAGTGAGTCTGATGGCACCTTATCAGATCAATCAACAGGTGATTACTGCCACGCGTAACCCTGAAGTTAAATTTATGCACTGCCTGCCCGCCTTCCATAATGAGCACACCACAGTAGGACGCGAGATCGAGATGGCCTACGGCCTCAAAGGACTGGAAGTGACCTGGATTGTACCTGCGGGAAAATATCAGATGGTGACAAATGCCGCACTGGGAAAGGAAGTTCCTGTTGCAGGCACTTACGCACCTGTTGAGGCACAACCACAGGGTATTACGGCTGTCCTGTTAGCGCCCATCGACGGCTTGTACAACCATCAAACCTACACTGCGGGAGCGATTGATGTCGCGCTGTTTGTCCTGATCATCGGTGGATTTTTGGGAGTAGTAAATAAAACCGGGGCAATAGATGCCGGTATCGAACGAGTGACAACTCGCCTTAATGGTCGGGAAGAGTGGATGATTCCGATCCTGATGGCGCTCTTCGCTGCTGGCGGTACTATTTATGGGATGGCGGAAGAATCACTCCCCTTCTACACGTTGCTGGTGCCCGTCATGATGGCTGCCCGCTTTGATCCTCTGGTCGCTGCCGCCACAGTGTTATTGGGATCGGGCATTGGCACGCTGGGCTCAACCATTAACCCATTTGCTACCGTCATTGCTGCCAACGCCGCAGGGATCCCCTTTACTCAGGGCATTTTGCTGCGTGTTATTTTGCTGTTAGTAGGCTACGTGATTTGTGTTTACTGGGTTATGCGTTATGCCCGCAAAGTTCGCAACAGTCCGGAAAGCTCTATCGTGGCGGATAAGATGGCTGAAAACCAGGCGCATTTTCTGGGAAATCGTTCAGAAACGATGCTGGAATTTACCCCCACGCGCAAAGCGATCCTGATACTTTTTGCTGCATCCTTTGCCTTTATGATTTACGGCGTAGCGGTACTGGGTTGGTGGATGGCGGAAATCTCTGCTGTCTTTCTGGCAGCTGCGGTCATCGTGGGTGTCATTGCCCGCATGGGCGAAGAAACCTTCACCAGTACTTTTATTGACGGCGCGCGGGATCTCCTTGGTGTGGCACTGATTATCGGCATCGCCCGCGGTATTGTGGTCGTGATGGATAACGGCATGATTACGCACACAATTCTGCACAGTGCTGAGAATCTGGTTTCAGGGCTTTCCACCACTGTTTTCATCAACGTGACCTATTGGCTGGAAGTATTGCTCTCTTTTCTGGTTCCCTCATCTTCCGGCCTTGCAGTGTTAACGATGCCAATAATGGCTCCACTCGCTGATTTTGCTCATGTACAACGCGATCTGGTGGTGACCGCTTATCAGTCTGCTTCCGGGGTGGTTAATTTGATTACGCCAACCTCTGCGGTAGTGATGGGCGGTCTGGCGATTGCCCGTGTACCCTGGGTCCGTTATCTGAGATGGGTAGCACCGCTACTGCTGATTCTCACGATGTTGAATATGATTGTGCTGAGTATCGCCGCGATGATTTAACGCGACAGGCCGCTTATCAAAGCGGCCTTCAAATCTGGTGTAGTGATAAATGAACCACTCTCACATTATAAAATGTGAAAAATATCATCAGGTAATAATAAATAAAAGGTGCATTATGAAGGAATACGATGATTACTCCGCCAAAGAAAAGAAGCAACTGGCGGTCTGTCAGCGCCTGATTACCGAAAAAAGTTATCTTTCACAGGAGGAAATCCGCCGCGATTTGCAAAACCATGGCTTTGACAGTATCAGTCAGTCAACCGTTTCACGACTACTGAAATTGCTGGGCGTCATAAAAATTAGAAATACAAAAGGACAAAAAATTTATTCGGTGAATCCTCAATTACTTCCCACACCTGACGCAGGTCGATCCGTCGCTGAAATGGTCCTGAGTGTCGAGCATAATGGTGAATTTATCCTTATCCATACCGTCGCCGGATATGGTCGGGCAGTAGCGCGAATCCTTGATTTCCATGCTTTGCCAGAAATTCTTGGCGTGATTGCTGGCAGCAATATCGTTTGGGTCGCACCACGTGTGGTAAAGCGTACAGCCCTGGTGCACAAGCAAATTAATTACTTATTAAAATTGAATATATATTCATGATAACCGTTTGCCTTGCTTTATAACTGCATCATCTTCTTGATCCTCTCTCAGAGCTGAGTATAATGCCGGACAATTTGCCGGGAGGATGTATGGTTCAGTGTGTTCGACATTTTGTCTTACCGCGTCTGAAAAAAAACTGAAAGCGAACCCGCAACCAGAGCTGTTGAAGCACAAAGTTATTGCCAGCTGTTTCTTCGAAGCCTCTACCCGCACCCGCCTCTCTTTCGAAACTTCCATGCACCGCCTGGGTGCCAGCGTGGTGGGCTTCTCCGACAGCGCCAATACATCACTGGGTAAAAAGGGCGAAACGCTGGCCGATACCATTTCGGTTATCAGCACTTACGTCGATGCGATAGTGATGCGTCATCCGCAGGAAGGTGCAGCGCGCCTGGCCACCGAGTTTTCCGGCAATGTACCGGTACTGAATGCCGGAGATGGCTCCAACCAACATCCGACGCAAACCTTGCTGGACTTATTCACCATTCAGGAAACCCAGGGGCGTTTGGACAATCTCCACGTCGCAATGGTTGGTGACCTGAAATATGGCCGCACCGTTCACTCCCTGACCCAGGCGCTAGCGAAGTTCGACGGCAACCGTTTTTACTTTATCGCGCCGGATGCGCTGGCAATGCCGCAATACATTCTGGATATGCTCGATGAAAAAGGGATCGCCTGGAGTCTGCACAGCTCTATTGAAGAAGTGATGGCGGAAGTAGACATCCTGTACATGACCCGCGTGCAAAAAGAGCGTCTGGACCCGTCCGAGTACGCCAACGTGAAAGCGCAGTTTGTTCTTCGCGCCAGCGATCTCCACAACGCCAAAGCCAATATGAAAGTGCTGCATCCGCTGCCGCGTGTTGATGAGATTGCGACGGATGTGGATAAAACGCCTCACGCCTGGTACTTCCAGCAAGCAGGCAACGGGATTTTCGCTCGCCAGGCGTTACTGGCACTGGTTCTGAATCGCGATCTGGTACTGTAAGGGGAAATAGAGATGACACACGATAATAAATTGCAGGTTGAAGCTATTAAACGCGGCACGGTAATTGACCATATCCCCGCCCAGATCGGTTTTAAGCTGTTGAGTCTGTTCAAGTTGACCGAAAC
>PPYE01662758.1_pt1 | contig 10381 bp, 9 predicted proteins | sample 1559881 | NCBI WGS metagenome assembly PPYE01 (sample SAMN08240022, study PRJNA423297) | Human gut metagenome, whole genome shotgun sequencing project.
GTGGAACGGAGCGGCCTTTCCGCCGAGCTGTGTCGGATGCGGGATGAGGGGATTCTGGCGTTCCACAAAAACCACTTCCAACTGCTGGCAACGCCATAGAAAAAACCCCTGTAACCGTAGTGTTACTTCTCATAGGTACCATTTGTGAACCATGGGTATAACGCTGGTACGGGACAAACAAAAATCCACGAGTGATCAAACGGATCGCTCGTGGATTTTTTGTTAGCATTTTGGAACCTGTATTCACAAGCGGCTGAGGATGTGCCGCTTCCTGCCCTTCGCTTTTTCCACCGTCTATCCCGCGTTCCTTTGCCACACCGGTCACTTTGACGTTCAGGGAATCAAGGAGCGCATCGCTCGGCTCCGCTTTACGCCCGGCTCGCTCCCGGGATATTTTCACCAGATGCCGCAGGGTCTTCTCCCACAGCCCGCTCAGACGGGCCCGCCGTAGAAGCGGTGTATGGTCGAAAAGGATGGAAACCTTACTGCCTGACTCGCCTTTTGTGAATACAGGTTCTTAGTTCAGAACGATAGCATTGACTGCTTCGATCAGATCTACCACATCACTGCGAGGTACTAATGCGAAGGTCTCGCCGTCCACCACGGCAAGGCAGTCCTCGCCGTCATGGCGATACAGTTCAATGTCCACCTTGGGGTGATTCTCGTTGTCCAGATGGACAGTCAGGCGGATCTCCTCTTTCCCAGTGGGGTCGTCGGAGAGGAAGTCACTGGAATATTCCGCATCCAGAGTTTCCAGAGCATCCTGGAGGGCGTCGATCGCAACCTCATCCTCCTGATACTTCCAGATGCGCTCATCATCCTTCTCGCCGTCCACGGCGATGGTGTAGTCAGAACCCTCCAGAGTAACGTCGATCTGGTAGATGTCCTCAAAGTCAGCAGGCAGAACCTCGCGGTGGCGCAGCTCGTTGTAGGAAACGGCTCTCAGGCGGTTGCTGTTGTACTCGGAGACCTTATAAACGATTTGAGACTCACCGATACGGACATAGGCGGTGACATCCTCTGCTTCTTCGCCATTCGCCTTGGCCTCCTCAGCGGCAGCCAGTTCTTCGGGGTTGCGGCTGATGGACAGCACAAAGGTATCGGAGCTCTCCTTTCCACCCTCATCCTCGTTGGTGTAGTCCACCGTGACGGTCAATTCAGGCTCGACCAGATTGTAGGACTCCAGTTCCTCCTCCGTGACATGGTAAGTCACATAATCGGTAGGATTAAGGGTGGTAAGGGATTCCAGCCAGTTATCGACCCGAACGGTGTCAAGGGGCAGAATTTCCCCGTCCTTCTCGGTGAAGTAAACATCGTCCGCACAATAGGTGGCGGCGCTTTCCTCTTCATAAAAGATGGTGTAGTTTTCCGCACCCTCAAACTTGATCTGGGTCACCTGGTCATAGGCCAGGTCTTCGTCATGCTTGATCATGTCCTTCAGCGTGGCATCAAACTGATCCAGCGGGTCAACTTTTGCCAGATACACGTTGCCGTCCCCGATGGAAACATAGCGTTCCTCGTCCATGTTGCTAAAATCGCCCAATTCAATCTCATAGGACTGATCCTCCGTGGCAAAATGGATGGTGCACACAGGATCGTCCAGACCGTACATGCTGTAATCGGTGACTTGTTCAATGACGAAGGACACGCCAAAAGATTCGAATTGCTCCAGCATTTCGTAGATGGTGTTCTCATCCACCGGGAATGCCTCATCTTCATCATAGAGCCAGGTCTCGTCCTTATGGAAGGCCAAAGAGGTCTCTCCGTACTCCCAACTCAGGGATTGGACATCATCGCTGGAAACTTGCAGCACGATCTCGCCGGTGGCTTTGATCTGTTCCCTTTCTTCTTTTGTCTGGGTCACCGCAAAGGTGGCGATGCAGGCAACCACCAGAATGCCCAGCATCGCGTAAAGCCGTTTAGACCGTTTCATGTTGCACCTTCTTTCGATTTAGAATGACGCAGATGCCCACACCCAGATAGGTCAGCGGGAACACACCGATCATCAGGACCTTCAGCAAGGAGGAGGTGGAATCGCTGATGGTCAGATAGTTGTAATTGAGGGATTTGCTGCGGATGGCCATGGCCTCGCTCTCGCCGATCAGGTCTGACAGGGCGTTTATAGCCATGTCCATGTTGGCACCGGAGGAATAGGCATTATACCTTTCGTTCAGAAATTCGTCCGAGGTGAACCAGTGAATCTGGCCACCGCTGTTATCATCAATGGAAACGGCCACGGAGAAGGGACCTTCAATGTCACCCTCCTCCCGCTCATAGGTGGAAAAGCTATCTCCGGCCAGTTTGCTGAAAGATTTGCTGAAAGAATTGTACGAGGTCGTAAGCAGTTGCGTAACAGTTCCCTTACTGGTGCTTCCATCCACGGTCAGGCCCAGGGAAATGGGCATGATAGCGTAATAGTTTTCTTCGATCAGAGGATCGGTGATGTGGCTACTGGCCATATCAGGCATCAACACATAAGGGACGCCGAACGCATAGTGTTTCCGGTCATTATCCACTACGATGCCCTCATTGGCGGTAACGCCATAATCACCCAGCAGGCTGTACAGGTTTTCCAGAATCCCTTCCTTCACAGCGCCTGCCATCACCAGCAGTTTGCCGCCGCCTGCCACATAGTCAGCCAGCATGTCTTTTTCTTCCACGGAGAGATCGCTTTCAGGGGCATAGATCACGATACAGTCGGCCTCCTCGGGGATCTCATCTACCGTCAGCAGGGACAATGTGTTGGTCTCCATGTTTTCCTTTTCAATCTGCTCGGCAAAAGACGCGGGCAGCTCCGCCTCACCATGACCCTCCAGAATATAGACCTGGGGGTATTCCTCGCTGGTCACATAGTCAATGGCGGAAGTAATAGCGCCTTCACCGTCGAAGTCAGAGGCATTGTAGGTGCCGGAGTAAATGTTGATTTCACCCAGATAGATGTCATCAATGCCGATATAGCGATGCTTGTCACCGCACTCTACGACCAGGCTGTTGTTCTGGACCACCTCATCGGTGTACTGCTCGGCAAAGGCGGGATACACGTCTGGATTCTTTTTCACCACTGCAATGTGGTCGGACAGGCTCTGGTATTTGTCCAGCAGATTTTCGATGACCGGATCCTCTGCGCCGGACTGGACGATCCAATAGATGCTCACATCCTGCTCCAGGGCGTTGACCACCGCCTTGGTATTGCTGGTAATGGAATAGAGCTGAGAGGAACTGATATCGTATCTGGTCAGATGGGTGGGAAGGGCGGACACAAAGATATTGACGACTACCAGGATGGCCAGCACTACGGCGGTGACAGCCAGAGAGTACGAGCCGCCTTTCGTTGCCTGACGGTTTCGCTCGCTGTTTCCGGAGGATAGGAGGTTTTTCAGTTGATTCATCAGTTGTACCTCCGTTTCTCCAGGGACTGGACGGACAGGAACAGGAAGAAGACAATAACGGTCAGGTAATATACAATACCCGTCACGTCAAAGACGCCGTTTACAAATACATAGAACCGCTCAAAGAGGGAAAGGGTGGTCATGATGATGGGCAGCAGCCCTTCAAATTTGGTGTGGTCCACCCAATAGGCGATCAGCATAGCAGCGTACAGGGCAATGCAGATAGTCCATACCATTGGATTGTTTTTAGTCAGATGCTTGATGATAAAGCCCAGGGCAACGATCAGAGCCGCAAGGGCAACCAAGCTGCCGAAGGCGGTGGAAGATACGGATTGAGACAGGCTGACACTGTAATAGTTCAGCAGGATCACTGCAATGCCGATTCCGGCGGCAAATCCCTGATTCTCCGTCAGAGAGGAGATGAACACGCCCAGAGCGATGAGTGCCGCCCCCAGAATGAAAAAGGCCAGAATAGAGCCGTAGGCGGTCAACAGGTACACATCGCCGTACTGGGAGAAGATCAGAGGGTACAGGCTAATGATGGCCAACGGGATCAGATACACGACCAGCAGGGCCAGATACTTGCCCAGAACTACTTGCGTGGTAGTGATGGGCAGAGAGTAGAGCAGTTGGTCGGTTTTTTGCTTACGTTCTTCCGCAATGACACGCATGGTCAGAATGGGGACAATGACCACGAAAACCAGACAGCTAAAGCCCAGAACGAACTCGAAGTTACTGACTGCCGCCTGCAGGTTATAGAGAACGGAACCGATGCCGATGAAAAGCAGCAAAAAGGCGCCGAACACATAGGCGGTCAGGGAGCGAAAGTAGGTCCGCAACTCGTGTTTCAATACTGCAATCATGCTTCCTCCACCTCGCTTTCGTGTGTCTCATCATGAGTGGCAACCTGCGTATCAGGCTCCACCTCGGACAGCTCAATGAAAATGTCCTCCAGTGTACCCTTTTTCAGGCTCATCTCCAAGATCACATTTTTGCTCTTCGTAAAGGCCAGAAACACATCACGGGACAGATCGTAAATGTTGTTGTGGTCGGTCTTAATACGGGCGACCGTCCACTTTTCCGCCACGATTCCCGTGGTTACCTCGGTGATATGGTCCACGCTGCTGAGGATCTCGCGCAGTTCGTCCTCTGTCGCATCAGTGGTTAAGGTGATCTCGTTGGACGAGAGCAGCGTCTTTTCCAGCTTCTGCGGGTCATCAAAGGCTACCAGCTTGCCATGAGCGATCATCAGGATCTGGTCACAGATGGCCTGCACCTCGGAGAGAATGTGGGAACTGAAGATAACGGTATGGGTCTTGCCCAGCTCCTTGATAAGGTCACGAATCTCAATGATTTGAATGGGGTCGAGGCCTACGGTGGGCTCGTCCAGAATAATGACCTTGGGATTACCCAACAGCGCCTGGGCGATGCCCACGCGCTGTTGGTACCCCTTGGAGAGGGCGGAGATACGGCGGTGCTTCATATGTTCGATCTTGGTCAGACCGATGACCGTGTCGATCTGCCGGTTCAGCTCCTCGCCCCGCAGCCCCTTGGCCTCACCCACAAAGGTGAGATACTCCAAGGGCGTCTCATTCATATACAGCGGGGGATGCTCCGGCAGATAGCCGATCAGCTTTTTGGCCTTGCCCGGTTCATCGAAGATGTCGTATCCATCAATCCGCACATGGCCCGCCGTTGCCGACAGGCAGCCTGTCATGATGTTCATGGTGGTGGACTTACCTGCGCCATTGGGGCCCAGGAAGCCATAGACGTGGCCCTCTCCGATCTCAAAAGATAGGTCGTCCACAGCCGTGAAATCACCATAACATTTTGTCAAGTGTTCAACTGATATCATAATGGACCTCCTTCATGCTGATTTGCTGTCCGAGTAATTTCTCGTTTGAAAGTCAGACGAAGCACTGATTGATTCATTGTAACATCCGAAACTGAGCCATCTCTGAAATTTTCATTGGCCCGAAACAAAAAGTGGATGCGGACTGCACTCATTCAGCCCGCTCCCACTTTTTATGGTTTTACTGATGTAGTTGGCAATTGAATCAAGAAAGTATTGACGCCATCTTTGCTCTCCGCCCAGATCTTGCCCCGGTGGGCCTGTACGATACCCTCTGCTATGGAGAGGCCCAGGCCGTAGCTGCCCGTCCGTTCCCGGGCGGCGTCGGCCCGGTAGAACCGCTTGAAAATGTTTTTCAGTTCTTGGCCGGACAAGGCCTTGCCCTCGTTTGCCACTGTCAGCAGACAGCTCTTTTTACCTTGCTGCCGCAGTGTCACGCGAGTATGGCCGTGTTCGACGCCGTATTTCTGTGCGTTGTCCAGCAGAATATTCACAACTTGAATCAGATGCGGTTGGCTTCCCTGAACCCAAATGTCATCCTGAACCACGCTGTCCAGTTCCATCCCCTGCTCATAGAAAATAGGAGCAAAGGGCAGGAGGGCATTGGTAACCGTATGGCTTAGATCAACGGCAGAAAACTGCATGGCGCCGATACCCTGATCCACCTGCGCAGAGTTGAGCAGCTTGGTGACCAGATCTTTCATCTGCTGCGAAACCGTCAAAATACTTGCTGTCATTCGTTTCCGCAGTTCCGGATCTTCGACGTTTTCTGCCAGCATCTGAGCGTTGCTGAGGATCACGGTTAGAGGTGTTTTCAGTTCATGGGATGCGTTGGACACGAACTGACGCTGCTGCTCCCATGCCACCGCCACTGGCTTCACCGCCCAACGTGCCAGCAGGATGCTGATCATCAAAAAGATGATAAAGCTGGCTGCGCCGATAAGCAGGCAATTTTGCAACAGATTGTTGATTGTGTTGATTTCGCTGGACATATCCGCAAACACAATGCACTGCATGGTGGGTGTTACCACCCGGACATAGCGCAGACCATAGTCGGACAATACTCCGGTTTTCTGCACAGAGGACAGGGAGATCAGTTCATTCAGCAAGGCCCGGTCAGTCAGATCGTAATATCCGCCGCCGGAGGCCAGCAACTCTCCGCCGGGGCCAAGCTGGAGCGCGAAATATGGTAGCCGAACACCGGAAGCGCCTTTGCCGGGAATGCCGAGTTGAAGCGGATCAAGCGCCACGGACTGCATCATTTCAATACTCTCTTTTTCCATGCTAACGCTGGTAAAGTGGAGAACGAGGCCAAAAATCACACAGAGCATAATAGTCACGATGGTCATATTGATACAGACGAATTTGATGCGCAGCCGTTTAATCATGTCTCCGTCACCTCCAGATGATACCCCAACAACCGGATGGACTCGATCTTCAAATTCGAGCCAATGCTTTTCAGTTTCTTTCGCAGGAATCCCACATAGGCCTCTACATTGTTTTCTGTGGCGTTGGACTCATATCCCCACACCTGTGTCAGCAATACGTCTTTGCGGATGCTGCGGCTTTGGAACTGCATCAGGCGGCGCATCACATCAAATTCCTTCTTGGAAAGGCGGATACTGTTTTTCTCTGTACTGAGCATATATCCAGTCAGATCCAGCGTGGTATTTCCGTATCGGAGCATGTCCACCTGATCTCCTTTGCGGCGCAGGAGGGCATTGATGCAGGCCAGCAGCTCCATGTTGTCAAAAGGCTTGGTTAGGTAATAGTCCGCTCCGGCGTTTAATCCTTCAATACGATCCTGCGTTTCACTTTTAGCGGTCAGCATCAGGATAGGCGTTGTGACACGGCGATGACGCACCTGCCTTGCCATCTGATACCCATTGAGTTTGGGCATCATCACATCCATGATGAGTAAGTCGTAAATGCCGGTTTCGGCGTATTCCGTGCCGTCCTCGCCATCATAGACCACTTCCACATCAAAGCCTTTGATTTCCAACAAAGTCTGCAAGGCTTCAGCCAACAACTTATCGTCTTCTATAATCAATATCTTCATTTGGATGCTCCTTGCTTGTCAGAAGATGTATTTTATCGACATTATAGTACATCCGTTGGCTGAAACATCTCTGAAAAAGAAAGTTTTACAAACCGTTCACAAAACTTGGCGTTAGTGTTTCAGAGATGGTTCAGTCCCTCGAGTTATGCTGACAATCGTAAGCAACACATCCATTTCACCACAAAGGAGGAACCCATTTTGAACGGAGTATTGCTTGGCATAATCTTGTGTGCCATTTTTCTGACCGGGATTTTTACCGCCAGTTCCGCTGACACCACGGCAGATGTTTTCCCGTCAGAAGTGCAAACAATAGAAACGGCCACAGCAGATGCAGCTATCTCTACGAATACCGCAATCGAACTGTAAGCCATCTTTGAGAAACACGGAGGTACATTTGGGTAGAAGAAAAAAGATCATTACCAACACCAGCACCGACATTCCCCAGCACTAGATTGAGGCGATAGCCCGCTGCATCTTGCCGGACATTCTCGCTTTTTATGAGAGTGAGGAAGGCCAGCGGGAGTTTGCTGAATGGAAGAAACAAAGGGAAGCGGAGAAGCAGGAGGCCAAAACGGAATAAGGACATAGCAAAGGCGGGGTGTCACCACATTCGGATGACGCCCTGCCTTTTTTGCGTCTATATGGTTTTCTTCTTTTTCCGTGGCCCTCTTGGCTTGGAGGCGGGCTTGCGCTTCACTCCATTGGGAAAATAGGTGTTCTCATAACGGTCGAAGAAAACAGATAATCCGAACCCGTCTCCTATAGGAAGCAAGTTCGGATTATATTGGTTTGCCTATGTTTGCCGAAAAAGATGTAGGAGAAAAGCCCTGCGCAAAACCAGACCGGAACCCAGCACAGCAGATCTGGTTTGGACTCGGGTGCGGAACTGGGGCCGTGGCCGTATACTGTCAGAAAACGAGAGGTCAGGGGGCGTCCCTGCGGCGGACAACCTTGCTTGCAGGTACAGCGAAACAGCAAGCACCACCACACCCTATATCAAGCCGTATGACACCACGGTGGCGCTTTGCGGGGAACCCCCTGCCGCATGCTGTCAGGCGCCGCTTTCCGAAGCCTCTGCCGGACTGGTCGCCCACATGCTTTCCGCTTCCAGCCAGGCGTGGACCGTGTCGAAAATCAGCTTGTCCGGATCGTCCTTGTGGCAGAATCTTGCCCAATACTCCTCGCCGGCGTGGTAAATATGGACCCAAGGAGAATTGTTGTAGAAGTACAGCCATATTCCCATTTCAGGCAGGCAAAGGGTAATCGGATCTCCCTCCAATGTCTCCGCCCCCTCCGGCTTTTCCCCGAAAAACGTCTCTGTAAACTCCTCCGGGCAATAATCCTCCAGCGCCATGACATAGGAGACGTAGTCCGGATCCCCTTTCCCGTCAGGCTCTATGTGCGTCCCGTCGTGATACCAGGAGAACCAAAGCTGCTGTGTATCCGCCATCAGCCCCGCCACGGCGGCGTCCCATTCTGTTCTTCCCGGCGTGTAAGCCTCCGCGTTCAAAACATGAGAGCTTTCGTCCAGGCGAAAACTGAGGAGCATGGCTTCTTGACGTTTGAAGCGTAAACTCATAACTTTGGTTCTCACCGTCCGGGGCGAAAAAGTAGATGTAGTCGGCGCTGCCGGTGGGAGGCGTATAGCCTCCGTCGTCATCGTAATAGTAGTCGAAAGGCGGCTCATAATTTGTCTCGTATTTCCATGCGCCCTGCTGCGCACGATACCATTTGGGGTTATTCACCCCCAAGAACTGCTTGCTGACGGAAAAACTGGCGCAATGGGAAGGTGCGTCCCACGTTCCGGCATTGGTCTCCTCCCAGGCGGCAGGCACATGAATTGTCCACCCGTTCCCATGGTAAAGGATAAACTCCATCTCTTCCCCCATAATCGTTTTCCAGACGGATTCCCGGGGCCAGCGGTATCCTTCCAATTCTTCCGCGGCGGCTTTCTGCATGGAAAGCCGCCCCTTTTCCGCCTGCGTGCGCTCCGCTTCCTGCGTGGCGATTTGGGAGGGACTCATCTCCGCGTCAGGAACCGTTTCCGGACCAGCGCATCCGGCGGTGAGAAGGGCAAGTGCCAGCGCAACCGCCCTTGGGAAATACTTATTTTTAATAGTTTCCATATATTAATAATCTCCGTTTTCTCCTTTTGGAAATATCGGTCAACAACAGACGATTCACCCTTTACTACAATGGTATTTTAGCAAAGATTTGTGTGGCCTGCGAGCGCGAAAATACTTTGAATTTCGGGTTAAAGTGGTCTGTTTTTGCTATAAAAGCAGGAGATTCGTCACAGAAAAGGAATTTGCTTTATTTGTCCGCTACCTGCTGGCTCCCCTATCGGGAACTATGCCCGCCTTGCTTGCACAGATAGGGCCCGCTTCTAACAAAATAAAACATTGACGGGAGCCTGTCATTTTTGACAAGATCCCGTCAATGTTTGGTGCGGGCATGGGGACTCGAACCCCAACGCATCACTGCACGAGAACCTAAATCTCGCATGTCTACCAATTCCATCATGCCCGCATGGATGAGCGGCCGACAACGGCACGGAGCAAGACAACCGCTCGGGACAGAAAAGACTGGGATGCACTCGATAAATTTTATTCTAGCATTTGCCGTCAAAAAAGTCAATTGCACAACGGGCCAGAAGTTGGTATAATGGCACCACCAAGCAATGATCGCGGCCCGCCGCACCGCGGCAGGCCGCAGTCAGGAGGAACACCTATGAACCGAACGCCACGGGTAGCAGCGGTCCATGACTTGTCCGGACTGGGCCGGTGCTCGCTGTCTGTGATACTGCCTGTCCTATCCGTCATGGGCATCCAGTGCTGCCCCCTGCCCACCGCAGTGCTGTCCGCCCATACGGCCTTCCCGGCGGCGAAGAGCGCCTCGTTTCTGGATCTGACGCCGGAGATGGAGCAGGGCACGCGGCACTGGCGGGAGCTGGGCATGGATTTTGACGCCATCTACAGCGGCTTTTTGGGCTCTGCCCGGCAGATCTCCGTCCTGCGCCAGTTTATCCACGACTTCCGCCGGGAGGATACGCTGGTGCTGGTGGACCCCGTTATGGGGCAT
>PPYE01414274.1_pt1 | contig 10377 bp, 8 predicted proteins | sample 1559881 | NCBI WGS metagenome assembly PPYE01 (sample SAMN08240022, study PRJNA423297) | Human gut metagenome, whole genome shotgun sequencing project.
GTACAGATAGAGAAGGAAGCCGAGCCTGAGAAGAAGAAGGTAGTGCTGGGACAGCCCGTAGAGGCAGCTGCCGACGACGCACCCGCAGCTACCAACGTGAACACTTCCAATGCTATCAAGGCCCCACTGCCTGGCACCATCACTCAGATTTGTGTAGAGGTGGGTCAGGAAGTAAAGGCCGGTGACACACTGGTAGTGCTTGAGGCTATGAAGATGGCCAACAATATCGAGGCCGAGGCCGACGGTAAGGTTACTGCCATCTGCGTGAAGCCCGGACAGGCCGTTCTGGAAGAAGACGCACTGGTTGTCGTAGAATAATAGTACAACAAGATTACCGACAAAAGGCATGGAGAGTCAGCAGACTGTCCATGCCTTTTTTCATTTATCTTCGGGAATTCCGCGTTTATCTTGGCAATAGCAATATCATTGGTTATAAGAGCTATGCAGCCATTTCTCTAAACCGTCACGACAACCAGAGACTATGACGAGAAAGACGGCATCGCAATGAAGCGTGCGGCAGATTTCGCCACAACAGACGAGGCCGAGAAGGACGACCATGAAAGCCTGTGGGAAAAGTCTATCATGACAGCGACCAAGTATAAAGAAGAAGTGAAGTTGGAAATAGAGAAATCGTGTTTGGAAACAATGATTGCAAAGCGCGAAATGACCATATCACAGTTTGAAATACACTATAAAGCCATCAGGAGCATGTTGCCTTTACGACCTTTCACAGAGCTGCCATCCGCTGACAACGCGACACTATGTTCGTCGGAGTAGCACACCGCCTACACGATGCTAAAATCGCCGGATTCCGGCACAGAAACGATGCCTCTGCTGGCACTGTCGGACACAATTCCCATACCGAAAGCGAAAGCGGAGCGCACGACTATAATTGAAGTTCCAGAAACGACCAAAAACGGCCCAAAGCAAGCAATTAACTGAAAATTAACCAATTTTAGGGTTGCTTTTGTTTGATTTTAGAAGAAAAAGGGTCTATTCCCGTTTTTTTTTCGTACCTTTGCAGCCAAATGTGGAAACACATAAAATGCATTAATACACATATTATGGCAAAGAAAGTACTATTCGTCAACCAGGAAATCAATCCTTACCTCCCCGAGTCCGCAATGTCAGTCATTGGCCGCGACTTACCTCGCATGACTCAAGACGCAGGCTTTGAGATACGCACATTTATGCCCAAGTGGGGCGTCATCAATGAGCGCCGTGGCCAGCTCCACGAGGTTATCAGACTGTCTGGAATGAATTTGGTCATCGACGACACCGACCACCCACTGATTATAAAGGTTGCGTCAATACCCACTTCAAGAATACAGGTATACTTCATTGACAACGAAGACTATTTCGCCAAGCGCCAGATGGCCATGGACGAAAGCGGCAATGAATACACCGACAATGGTCAGCGTGCCATCTTCTTTGCCCGTGGTGTGCTGGAGACTGTCAAGAAGCTCCGCTGGTCGCCCGACCTCATCGTTTGTCAGGGATGGATGTCGGCCGTCATTCCTTTCTATGTGAAGACCGCCTACCACGACGAGCCCACCTTCACCAATACCAAGGTTGCCATGGCTTTGTATCCCAACGAGCTCAAAAACATACTCGGCGAGAACTTCAAAAAGACCCTCGAGTTCAAGGAGGCCAACGAAGAACTGCTGAAGCCATACGACGACCACTTTGACCTGATTGAGTTAGGCAAACTTGCCATCGACTATTCCGACGGAGTAATCGAGGGCCAGACACCTATCACCGAATCACTCATCAAATATGCAGAGGACAAGCAGCGTCCCCTGCTCCGCTATCCTGGAGAAGACTATGCCAAGGCATATACTGACTTCTTCGACACAATCATCTAATTACATGTAACAATCAATGAAGAAAATTGGATATACTCTCGGTCTGCTCATTTCACTGATTACATTCGTCGCTTGTGACAACACCACCGACGACATCGGCCAAACCATCATCGGCGGCGCCGACATCGCAATCAAGACCGATACCTTCTCTGTTTCTACCCGCTCGGTACTTGCCGGCTCGGTACTTTCGCGCAACATCACTGCATACCTGGGAAAAGTAAGAGACCCCGAAACTGGCTCCTACGTTACCGGCGACTGCATGATACAGTTCAACTGCCTCGAAGGCTTCTCCTTCCCCAAGAAAGACAGCATCCGCAGTCTTGAGAACGGCGAAATCATTGCCGACTCTTGTGAAATCCGACTGTTCCCTTCAGGCTATTACGGCGACTCCATCACACCGATGAAGATGCGTGTCTACGAAATGGACAAGCCTATGAACGAGGGTAAGAACTACTACTCTGACTATAATCCCCACAACGAAGGTCTCATCGCGTCCAATGCCTATTCGGTAAGCAGACCCTATACCATCTACGACCAGAGTGAGGTAGACAGCATCAGAAACAACAAGTACTACCAGACCAACATCCGTGTATTGCTCAACGACAAATACACCGACCGCAACGGCAACCAATACAAGAATTATGGTACCTACATCCTGAGAAAGTACTTTGCCAATCCCGCCGACTTCAAGAACGACTATACGTTCATCCACAATGTGGTACCCGGCTTTTTCTTTGAGAATACCGGTGGTCTCGGCTCGATGGCCTATATCGGCAGCAGCCAGCTCAATCTATATTTCCAATACGTATACAACGACAGTGTAATGAAAGGCGTCGTATCGTTTGCCGGTACCGAAGAGGTGCTGCAGACTTCGACCATCACCAACAGCCAGAACATCGCACAGCTGGCCAACGACAACAGCTGCACCTATCTGAAGTCGCCCGCCGGAATCTTCACCGAGATGACCCTGCCCATAGACCAGATATTCGCCGGTCACGACAAAGAGTATATCTCTTCTGCCAAGATTACGCTAAAGCGCATCAACAACACCACCAGCAGCAAGTATGCGCTTGGTGCTCCGACCACACTGCTCATCATTCCCAAGTCGGAGATGCGCTCCTTCTTTGAGAACAACAAGATTGTGGACTACAAGTCGACGTTCCTGGCCACTTATACATCGTCTACCAACTCTTATACGTTCAACAACATCTCGGGACTCATCAATCATCTCAACCAGAACCGCAACAATGCCGACTGGAACAAGGTGGTGCTGATACCGGTGTCGATTGCGTACAGAACAGATGCCACCACAGGCGGACAGACGATAGCCAGCGTGGTACACGACATGTCGCTGACCAGCACACGACTGGTCAAGGGTACAGACAGTGCAGACTCGCCAGTCAAGATAAGCATCATCTACTCTAAATTCAAATAAGAATGGCTGACAACTTCCTGGAACGTCATCGAGAGGAATACGAGAAAAGAAAACAAGCATGGCTTCGCAAGAAGAAGCACTTGCCCATGCTAAGCAATAAACCAAATAAGCCTGAAGACGAAAGTCTTTAGGCTTATTTGGTTATTATACATATTATGACTTGATGGTATATCGGGCAAACTTGAGCAGAAGCTGCTTGCGCCCAGTGTTCTCAAAATCTACTGTGGCCTTGGTATTCTCGCCAGTGCCATCAATCTGGACGACACGACCAACGCCAAAACGCTGATGCTCTATGACAGTGCCCACACTGAGAGCGCAATCGGGAGCCGCGGAGGCGGACTGGGGTGCACCCGATGGGGCCACGGTTCGGCCGCCATTGGACAGAGCCGACGAGAGTCGACGCAGATTGCCACCACGCGCCACATACCTCTGCTTGAAGCCCTCGGAGAATGGGTCTACAGCTGTCTCGGGCTGATGCGGACGGGTAATCTTGGGTTTCCGGTCCGCCACAAACTGCCCTCCCACCGGACGGGAGTTCTGCCAAGAGTCATCATCCCTACGACCATAACCACTACGAGCATGGCCCTGATAGGCAGCGCCGCCACCAGAGTCACCTCGGCCGGACGAGACCACATCAAGAAACTCGCTCGATATGTCGCGGATGAAGCGGCTGGGCGTTGTCATCTCCATCTGTGAATACATCCAGCGGTTCTTGGCACTAGAAAGATAGCAATGCTTCCGTGCACGGGTGATGGCGACATAGAGCAATCGTCGCTCTTCCTCCAGTTCCTTCAACGAGTTGGACGAACGCAGACTGGGAAACAGCTTCTCCTCAAGGCCCACGACAAAGACGGTGGCAAACTCCAAGCCCTTGGCGGCATGGATGGTCATCAGACTGATGCGGTCATCATCGTTGTCGTCGGTGTCGGCATCGGTCTGTAGCGACACCTGCTGTAGGAAATCTGCCAAAAACACGCGGTCGTCCAGGCCTTCCTCCTTTCTCGACTCGACAAACTCATTGATGCTGCCAAGCAACTCTTCAAGATTCTCCTGACGCGATCGGCTTTCTATGTCGGTAGAACGGTAGAGGTCGTCGAACACGCCGCTCTGCCTTACAATCATATCGCCCAACTCATAGGCATCCTTATCGGCGAGGTGCTCCATAAAGCCCTCGATAAGCTGGACAAAAGCGCCGAGCTTGGCCATTGTGCCCCGGTTGACATCAAGTTGATAAGCGAACGGATTGCCCAGCACGGTCCAAAGACTCACACCATAATTCTGGGCACAAGAGATAATCTTCTGCAGCGTGGTATTGCCTATGCCGCGAGTCGGATAATTGATGATACGCTTGACGGCTTCTTCATCGGCAGGGTTGACTACCACACGGTAATAGGCGATGACGTCCTTGATTTCCTTGCGCTGGAAGAACTCGGTACTACCCACGACACGATAAGGCATATTGTGGTTACGGAATTCCTCCTCGAAGATGCGGCTCTGCGAATTGGTGCGATACAGGATGGCAAAATCGCGGTAGTCGCACCCCTCGTCACGCATAATGCTACGTATGGTCTTGGCCACCACGGCAGCCTCTTCCCTATCGCTATAGAGCTGGCGATAAGTGACCTTGTCGCCATTGTCGTTGCTGCTGAAGACATCCTTGTCAATCTGATACTGATTGTGCTTCATCAGACTGTTGGCAGCATTCACTATCTCGGGCGTCGAACGGTAGTTGCGCTCCAACTTGAAGATATGCACATCTTTGTAAATACGCTGGAAATTAAGTATATTGTCAATCTGCGCACCTCGGAAGGCATAGATACTCTGGTAGTCGTCGCCCACTACGCATATCTTCTGGTTCTCGCTGGTGAGTAGCAGCACTATCTGCTGTTGCACCGAATTGGTATCCTGATACTCGTCGACCAGCACGTACCTGAACCTGTCGGCGTAGCGTCGGCAGATATCCTCGTTGTTTTTGAACAAGAGGTAGGTATGGATGAGCAAATCGTCGAAATCCATGGCGTTGGCCTGGCGCAAACGGTCCTGATATGCAGCGTAAATCTGATAGGTCTGGTCTACTTTGGCAAACCTGTCCCTGTCGCGCAACTCGGTATCGTCGGCATACTGCTTGGGCAATATCAAGCGGCTCTTGGCCCTTGAAATTGCGGAAAAGATGGTCGCGGGGGCATATTGCTTATCATCCAGCTTCATTTCCTTGACTATGGCTTTCACCAGGCTCTGCGAGTCCTTGGTATCATAGATGGTAAAGTTGGGCTGGAAGCCGATGGCTTCTGCCTCGCGGCGCAGAATATGGGCAAAGACAGAGTGGAAAGTTCCCATATTCAGATACCTGGCCCTATCGGCACCCACCAAGGCGCCAATGCGTTCTTTCATCTCACGCGCAGCCTTATTGGTAAAAGTCAGAGCCAATATGCTCCACGGCTCGTAGCCCTGCTGCAGGAGATACGCTATCTTGTAGGTGAGCACACGTGTCTTGCCCGAACCTGCACCAGCTATTACCAATGAGGGACCATCGCTGTAAACCACCGCTTCGCGCTGGCTGTCATTGAGACTGTCAAGAAGTTTATCCATAAGTATGATGTAATTCAGTTATTTGGTAGAATAGATTCCACCCGAACTTGTCTGCGGATTGTAGTCTTCGCCCTCTTTGGGAAACGAGGGTATATACCGCATCTCGTGCTTAATCCGGGATTGCCGTTTACGCATATATGCACTCGGGTATTTGGAACTAAACTTGCGCGGATTGGGCAATGTGGCTGCGATGAGGGCACATTCGGAGCGCGTTAACTCGCTCGCGGTCTTACCAAAGTTGTACTCGGCACACGCATCCAGACCATAGATGGAGCTGCCCATCTCTATGGAGTTGAGGTAGACCTCCATAATGCGCTGCTTGCTCCACAGCAATTCTATCAAAGCCGTGAAATAGACCTCGAAACCTTTTCTCACCCAGCTTCTTCCCGGCCATAAAAAGACGTTCTTGGCCGTCTGCTGAGTGATAGTGCTTGCTCCGTGCTTGCGACCGTGCTTGTTGGTCATATTATGGACGGCAGCCTTCTCGATGGCATCGAAATCGAATCCATGATGCAGCAGGAAACGGCCGTCTTCGCTGGCCATAACCGCCACAGGCATATGGGGGGACATTTCGTCCAACGGCACCCAGTGATGGTGTATCGTCAATGTTCCTGTTTCAACGCACCTTATTATCATTAGAGGTGTAAGATAGACGGGAACGAAACGGTAGAAAACGACCGCAAGGATGGTGGAGGCGAAGAACAGACCGGCAATCCATCGGATGTACTTAAACAGAATTTTCATTGGTGAGTAAAATAAAGGGCACAACCCATAACCGGTGTGCCCTTATCTAATAATAATGTTGATTTAATTGAGTTTACCGGCATTGGCAGAATCTACCATTGCCTGTGAAGCATACAGATAAATCTCCACACGGCGATTGAGCTGGCGTCCGCTGGCTGTAGAGTTGTCGGCAACAGGCTGAGAACTTCCGTAGCCTTCAACCTTCTTCATCTGGGCATCGCTGATTCCGCACTGTCTCAGATAAGTGGCCACACTCTGTGCACGAGAATTGGAAAGAGGGATATTGATACCGTCGTTGCCTGTAGAGTCGGTGTGTCCATAGATATCTACATAGCAGTCGGTGTTCTGCTTCAGCACGTTAGAGAACTTTGCCAACTCGTTCTTGGATGTGGCGTTGAGGTCAGACTTATTGGTAGCAAACAAAATGCCACTGTCAAAAGTCACCTTGACGGCAGAAAGACCGTTCTTGTCGGTCACCTGCTCAACCTTGGCATTTTCCACCTGGGCCTTGGCCTGCTCGGCCACCTTGTCCATATGTCGGCCAATGATTGCACCGGCTCCTGCACCTACAACTCCACCAATGGCAGCACCAACGGCAGTATTGCCAGCTATCTTACCGATAATGGCACCCAACACGGCACCACCACCTGTTCCAACGAGAGTTCCGGTTCCCTGCTTGGTCTCACATCCAAGCACAGTAAGTACACACAATAAAAGTGCTGTAATCTTGAGTCTCATCTTGTCATCAATTTTAATTATTATCCTTGTCTTAGCATATCAGTCCTTATGGACCACACATTTGTTTATCACTTCTGGTATCAAAAAGTCGCACTGCGACCTTCCACCTTGTATTATTTACTGCAAAGATATAATGATTTTCTAAATTTCTATGCGTTTTGAGGAGTTTTTTTCGTAATTTTGCACAACATTGTTGAATATAAATACATTTGAGACAATAATCAGGCGCATCAAGGTAATCAGCACAAGTCTGACCTGATGCACCCCAAGCACAAAGAAACAAACAAAAGATATAAAATGGCTAAAGAACTGAAGGAGCTCACCAAGAGAGCAGACAATTACAGTCAGTGGTACAATGACTTAGTGGTAAAAGCCGATTTGGCAGAACAATCAGCAGTACGCGGATGTATGGTTATCAAGCCATATGGCTATGCTATATGGGAGAAGATGCAGGCCCAGCTCGACAAGATGTTCAAAGAGACTGGCGCCCAGAATGCCTACTTCCCTCTGCTTATCCCCAAATCATTCCTCTCTCGTGAGGCTGAACACGTAAAGGGATTCGCCAAAGAGTGTGCGGTTGTTACTCACTATCGACTCAAGTCAAGCGACGACGGAAACAGCGTAGTATTGGACCCCAACGCCAAGTTGGAGGAAGAACTCATCATCCGTCCTACCTCTGAGACCATCATCTGGAATACTTACAAGAACTGGATTCACTCTTACCGTGACTTACCATTGATGTGCAACCAATGGTGTAACGTGATGAGATGGGAGATGCGCACGCGTCCATTCCTGCGCACATCGGAATTCTTGTGGCAAGAAGGACATACAGCCCACGCCACTCGCCAAGAGGCCGAAGAAGAAGCTCAGAAGATGCTGCATGTATATGCCGAGTTCGCAGAAAAGTGGATGGGCGTACCTGTATTCCAGGGCGTAAAGAGCGAAACCGAGCGCTTTGCAGGCGCATTGGACACCTATACCATCGAAGCAATGATGCAGGACGGCAAGGCTTTGCAGAGCGGAACCAGCCACTTCCTGGGTCAGAACTTCGCCAAGTCGTTTGACGTTACCTTCCTGAACAAGGATAACAAGCCTGAGTATGTATGGGCTACCTCCTGGGGTGTGTCTACCCGCCTTATCGGTGCACTCATCATGACCCACAGCGACGACAACGGATTGGTACTTCCTCCGAAGCTCGCTCCTATCCAGGTGGTTATCATACCTATCAGCAAAGGCGGTGAACAGCTGCAGGCCATCAGTGATAAGCTGAGCCCCGTGATCAATAAGTTGAGAGAACTCGGTGTCAGCGTCAAGTATGATGACTCCGACAACAAGCGCCCTGGCTTCAAGTTTGCCGACTACGAATTGAAGGGTGTGCCCGTGCGTCTGGTTATGGGTGGACGCGACTACGAAGAGAATACTATCGAGGTTATGCGTCGCGACACACTTGAAAAGGCGACCGTCAGCTTTGACGGCATCGTAGAACACGTGATGCACTTGCTCGAGGACATTCAGGAGCACATCTTCCTCAAGGCCAAGACATTCCGCGATGCCCACGTATATGTATGTGACGACTATGAGGAGTTCAAGACACGCGTGAAAGATGGCGGCTTCTTCCTCTGTCACTGGGACGGCACAGCCGAGACCGAGGCCAAAATCAAGGAAGACACCCAGGCAACCATACGCTGCGTGCCCTTCGATTACGAGCAGACTCCGGGCGTGGATATGGTTACCGGCAAGCCCAGCAAGTGTCGTGTGCTGATTGCCCGAAGCTATTAAAAACAGACTAAATCCAATCGAAACGCAGACATTATCATGTCAGTAGTTTCCTCTCATATCCCTGTCTGAATAAGAAATACCTTTCAGACAGGGATATATATTACATGAATGAGCATAAAGGGACGCGCCCAGGCTGCGCTGACAAGCCATAGATGCATCAGACGCCAGAAAGAAAGCATCGCAGCCACATATATATAAATATGTATAGCCGCAGGGATGAAAAAATAAGTCGAACCCTTTGTATTATGCTTGAATTGCAGTATCTTTGCATTAAATTAAACAATTATCACTATGACAACTAAAGAAGAAAATATAGTTGAAGAGAAGAAGAGCTTAAGTTTCGTTGAACAGCTCGTCGAGCAGGACTTGGCTGAAGGTAAGAACGGAGGCCGTATCCAAACTCGTTTTCCCCCAGAGCCTAACGGATATCTGCATATAGGTCACGCCAAAGCCATCTGCATGGACTTTGGTGTCGCCGAGAAGTACAATGGTGTCTGCAACCTCCGTTTTGATGACACCAACCCCAGCAAAGAGAACAATGAATACGTTGAGAATATCCTCCACGACATTGAGTGGTTAGGTTTCCATTGGGGCAACATCTATTACGCATCCGACTATTTTGAGAAGCTGTGGGAATTTGCTGTTTGGATGATAAAGAAAGGCTTGGCATACGTTGACGAGCAGTCCTCTGAGCAGATTGCCCAGCAGAAAGGCACTCCTACAACCCCAGGTATCGCCAGCCCATATCGCGACCGTCCCGTAGAGGAAAACCTTCGTCTGTTCGAGTTCATGAATACGCCCGAAGCCACTGAAGGCAGCATGGTATTGCGTGCCAAACTTGACATGGCCAATCCCAATATGCACTTCCGCGATCCCATTATGTATCGCATCATCCATACCCCCCACCACCGCACTGGCACCAAGTGGTATTGCTACCCCATGTATGACTTTGCTCATGGTCAGAGCGACTACTTTGAGGGCGTTACCCACTCCATCTGTACACTTGAGTTTGTTCCCCATCGCCCTCTGTACGACAAGTTCATCGACTTCCTCAAAGAGAAAGACGGCAGCGACGACAACCTGCAGGACAACCGTCCACGCCAGATTGAGTTCAACCGTCTCAACCTTACTTATACCGTAATGAGCAAGCGCAAGCTGCACACCCTGGTTGACGAGCATCTCGTAAATGGTTGGGATGACCCTCGTATGCCTACAGTCTGTGGTATG
>PPYE01598369.1_pt1 | contig 10377 bp, 10 predicted proteins | sample 1559881 | NCBI WGS metagenome assembly PPYE01 (sample SAMN08240022, study PRJNA423297) | Human gut metagenome, whole genome shotgun sequencing project.
GGAGATTGTACTCCCACTGAGAAAGACTTGTTATTACTCACCACTTGCAGAAGTGGGAGTCTTCTCGACTGAGATAAACCCAGACCTTTAGTAGTAAATACGCGGGATTCGCTTGTTCAGATCACAGGCAAGCTCATAGTTAAATCTTCCAGACATATCGCCAAGCTCCTCCATCGTGATCGTCTCTGTACCATCTGTTCCGATCAATGTCACCTCATCTCCCGGTTTTACATCCGGAATTTCAGAAACATCTACCATCATCTGATCCATGCAGACTCTGCCGCAGATTGCCGCACGTTTTCCATGAATCAACACATATCCTTTGTTTGACAGGCTGCGCGGATAACCGTCTGCATAACCAACCGGTACCGTTGCAATCTGCATCGGTTTTTCCACTTCAAATGTACCGCCATAACTGATGATCCGTCCCGGCTCCAGTTCCTTTACATGAACTACATGACTCTTTAAGGACAGTAACGGTTTTAAGTCAATATTATTTTTTTCTACTTCATCAGACGGCCACAGACCATATAAAATAATTCCTGCACGGACAATATCCTTATTATACTCCGGAAGATCCACAATTCCCGCACTGTTTGAAATATGATGAATTGGAATCTCAATCTGACGATCCTTTAACCAGGTGATCATCTGCTCATAAGTATCTGCCTGTTTCTTTGTGAAAGTTTTATCCGTCTCATCTGCTTTGGAAAAATGTGTAAAGATTCCTTCTATTATAATATTCGGCGAAGCTGCGATCTGTGCAATCTCATCAGCAGACTGTTCCGTCACCTGAAAACCGATTCTGCTCATACCGGTATCCAGTTTAATATGAATCTTACACTCTTTGTTCTGACGAACTGCTTCTTCTGACAGCTGCTTTGCCCGTTCCAGAGAAAATACTGCCGGGCGGAGTCCTTCTTTTACAATCTGCTCATCGTATTCCGGGAACGTATAACCAAGGATCAGAATCGGTTTCTTGATTCCGTTGCTGTACAGTTCTTCCGCTTCCTCCGGGGTTGCCACCGCATAGCCCCAGACATCCTCGCGCTGTTCCATCACTTCTGCCAGCGGTACTGCCCCATGACCATAGCCATCTGCCTTTACTACTGCAATAATCTTCGTATCACGATCAATACAGTCATGTATTGCATCTAAATTATGCTCCAATGCTTTTAAACTGATATTTGCGCATATTCTGCGATACTCTTTCATTGTTCTATTGTGTCCTCCTGTTCCTTCAACAAATCGGTAATTCCATCTACGATATCACTTGCCATCATGCTGTGTCTGCCAAGTTTCTTTGCTGCCGCATCACCTGCCAGACCATGAAGATATACACCCATAGGTGCCGCATCTTCCGGCAGCATGCCCTGTGCCAGCAATGCACCGATCACACCGCTTAACACATCTCCTGATCCTGCTGTTGCCATTCCGTCATTTCCACTCAGATTCAGGAAACAGCCACGCTTTTCTGTGGCAGTCACAGTTCTTGCATCTTTTAACACCATTACTACGTGATTTTTCTGTGCATACTGCAAAGCTACCCCCACAAGATCCTTTGAAATTTCTGCGATAGATGTTCCGATGAGCCGGCTCATTTCGCCAAGATGCGGAGTAAAAACTGCTCCGTTTTTCAAAAACCGCAGCCATTCCGGATTTTTGGAAATCAGATTCAGGGCATCCGCATCAAACAGGCACGGTTTTGTATTCTGCTCGATCACAGTTTTCACCATTTTTTCTGACAATGCAGACTGTCCGATTCCGGAACCGACTGCCACGGCATCTGCCCAGGCAAGCTGTGTTTCCACAAATTTTACCACATCTGTTGTATCATTGTAAACTGCCAGTACCGCTTCCGGTACAAGTTGCTGCAAAATTGCCCGGTTACTTTCCACCGTTGCCACCCGGACCAGACCGCATCCCATCCGGTATGCCGCCTTTGCCGCAAAAACTGCCGCACCTGCCATTCCTTCGGAACCGGCGATCAATAACAGTTTTCCGTAACTTCCTTTATTAGAGTGCGCTGTTCTTTTTGGCAGCATATCAAGATCTTCTTTTTCCAGCACATGCAATCCCGGTATAATGTCAAACAAACTTTCTGTGGTAAATCCAATATCTTCCACTTTGAGTGCGCCGGTATACTCTGCTCCCGGATATAAAAGCTGTCCCCGCTTTTCAAATCCAAAGGTCACAGTCACATCTGCCTGAAATGCCGTTCCAAGCACCTCTCCAGTGGTTGCCGATATTCCGGAAGCAATATCTACCGCAATTTTACCGGCGCCCTCGTAATACACGTTCAATTCTTTTATAATATCTGCATATTTTCCGGTTATCTCCCGGCTCAGTCCAATGCCAAAGAGCGCATCTACAATGACATCCCAGTTCTCCTGGAATGCCTCTTCGGGTGTTAAAACCGGCACATTATAATTCTTTGCGATCTTCATCTGCCGGGCTGTTTCTGTAGTCATTTTTTCAGGATTTCCGGCAAAACAGATACCCACTTCATATCCCTGCAAAGCAAGCAGACGTCCAACAGCGATACCATCACCGCCATTATTCCCCGCGCCGCATACAGTCAGAATTCTCGTATCATCATCCGGATAACGCTCCATAATTTCTTTTACCACACTTAAGGCAGCACGTTCCATTAATACCGCTGATAACATTCCCATCTTCATGGTATTTTCATCACACTGTTTCATTTCCTGACCATTTAATACATCTCTCATCGTTATATTCCCCCGGTTTGTTTTGCACAATTTACATACAAATGCGCTCTGCCCGTAGGACAAAGCGCACGTTTGCAAGGTTTCTTATTCGTTATCCTGTCTGCGGACAATGTTATAAGACAGCTGCATCAAGCTGTCAGACAAGTGAACATTTTCCACAACTACATCATCCGGAAGTTCCAGATCCAGATGTGCAAAGTTCCAGATTGCACGGATGCCAAGTTTTACCAGCTGCTCCGCTGCCTGTTCTGCCTTTTCTTTCGGAAGTGTCAATACCGCAATATCAACTCTCTGATGCTTTACAAATTCCGGAAGTTCGTCCATCATATGTATCTCAATACCACGGACTGACAAACCTGCCAGTGCCGGATTGACATCAAAAAGTCCGGTGATCATAAAGCCACGTTTCTCAAACTTCACATAATTTGCCAGCGCCTGTCCCATATTACCGGCTCCGACTACGATAATGTTGTGCTGTCGGTCAAGACCAAGGATTTTTCCAATCTCCTCATACAGATACTGCACATTATAACCGTATCCCTGCTGGCCAAAACCACCAAAATTGTTCAGATCCTGACGAATCTGAGAAGCTGTTACTTTCATTCGAACGCTCAGCTCATTGGATGAAATTCTTTCTACTCCCGCATCCAGCAATTCTCCAAGATATCTGTAATATCTTGGCATTCGACGTATGACCGCCTGCGAAATTTCCTTTTGCATCTTCCATTTACTCCTTCAACCATTTGCGTTACTACCCGCAATTATCTGTATTCATTATAAACATCTGAGATTATTTTGTCAATTTTTTATCAATCAGATGCCAGTTCTTCCCATTCTTCGTACAGCTGATCCAGTTTTTCCTGTACTTCCACCTGCTCGCTGTGCAGTTTTCCAAGTTTTGCAGAGTTGGTCGCCACTGCCGGATTCTGAAATTGTTCATCCAATTCTGTCAGTTTTTCTTCCAGAGACTCAATCTCGGCTTCAATTTTCTTCACACGGTTCTGAATTTTACGCTTTTTCGCCTGTTCTTCCTTCTGAGTCTGCCAGTCTGTCTTACCCTCGGACACTTCTTCGGTGCTTACTGCTGCTTCTGTCTCCGAAGATGCCAGATATGCCCGCTCGTTTGTCTCTTTTTTCTCCAGATAATAGTCATAATTACCGATATAATTGACCAGACTGTGCTCTGTCAGGTTCAGGATACGGGTCGCTGTCCGGTTAATAAAATAACGATCATGGGATACAAACAGCACGGTTCCCTCATAACGTTTCAGAGCAGACTCCAAAATTTCCTTAGAAGCGATATCCAAATGGTTCGTCGGCTCATCCAGGATCAGGAAGTTTGCCTCGGAGAGCATCAGTTTTGCCAGTGACAGACGGCCGCGCTCACCACCGCTCAAGTCACAGACGCGCTTGAACACATCATCCTCGGTAAACAAAAATGCTGCCAGAATGTTTCGGATACGTGTCTGTGTCAGCTTCGGATAATCGTCCGCAATCTCTTCCATCAGCGTTTTTTCCATATGAAGCACCTGCTGCTCCTGATCATAATAACCGATTTTTACGTTTGTTCCCAACGTAAAAGAACCTGCATCTGCATTTACTTTTTCATTCAGGATCTTTAAAATCGTTGTCTTTCCGGTTCCGTTCTGACCGATCAGAGCCACGCGCTCACCACGTTTGATTTCAAAAGAAATATCCTGAAACAGTTTCTTATTTTCATAAGCCTTTGAAAGACCTTCCACCCGCAGCACATCGTTTCCACTGATAATGGACGGTGTCAGTGTCATATGCATCTCGGATTTTTCTTCCTGTGGTTTTTCTAAAACATCTATTTTTGCCAGCTGCTTTTCACGGCTCTCTGCACGCTTGATGGATTTCTCCCGGTTAAAGGATTTCAGTTTTTCAATAACGGCTTCCTGATGTTTGATCTCCCGCTGCTGATTATAGTAAGCACGCAACGCTTCCTCTCTTGCAAAAGCAGCTTTTGCAGCATAAGCTGTATAATTACCATCGTACACTGCAGATTTGTGCATGCTGATTTCCACAACTTTCGTTACGATTCGATCCAGAAAATAACGGTCATGGGCAACGATCACAACAGCCCCTTTGTAATTCAGCAAAAATGTCTCCAGCCACTGAATAGACTCAATATCCAAATGGTTCGTCGGCTCATCCAGCAGAATGATATCCGGATGTGTCGCCAGCAGACGCGCCAGAGATACACGGGTTTTCTGTCCACCGGACAGCTCGTTGCAGTGTTTTTCAAAATCATCCTCGGAAAATCCAAGACCTTTTAAGACACCGGAAACCTCGCTGCGATAAGAATAACCATCTCTGGCTTCGAACTCATGCAGCAGCTTATGATAATTTTCCATATAAGCTTCCATATCCTCTTTTGATACGGACTGCATTCCTTCTTCCAGCTCACGGATTTTCTGCTCCATATCGATAAGCTGACGTTTTCCTTCCAGAACTGCCTCATAGATCGTCCTCTCATCGGAGATATCCTGATGCTGCGCCAGATATCCCAGCGTTTTTCCTTTTGCAAGGGTTACGGTACCTTCATCTGCCGGCAGCTCCCCTACGATAATTTTCAACAGTGTGGATTTTCCGGCACCGTTAATTCCTACAATTGCCACTTTTTCCTGATCTTCCACATGAAAACTCACATTTCGGATCACCGGTTCCACACCAAATGATTTACTGATATTTTGACATGCTAAAATCATATGTTTCTTCCTCACCTTAAAAATGGAATCCTGCAGATCGCAGGATTCCTGTGTTTCATTTTTCTTTGAATAAATGTTCCTTCCCGTCAGATAGATTCGCTCTTTTTATCTTCATCTGATTCAGAGTCATTATTCTTGTTTGGCAAATTGCAAAATTACCGTCTAAACTAACACTGTGTTTTTCCGTACACAATTACACTTATGCGTACATTTTCTCCAGTGTCTCACGGATTGCTTTGATAAAATCAAGGCTGTTTAATACAACTGGGTTCTCTAATTCTGTAATTAATGCCAAGTCTTTTGTCATTTTACCAGATTCTATTGTATCAATACAAGCTTTTTCCAGATTATCTGCAAATTTTACTAATTCCGGCAGATTGTCAAGCTCGCCACGTTTGCGTAATGCACCGGTCCATGCAAAAATAGTTGCTACGGAGTTTGTGGATGTCTCCTCACCAGCCAGATGTTTGTAATAGTGTCTCATAACAGTTCCGTGAGCAGCTTCGTACTCGTATACGCCGCTTGGAGAAACCAGTACGGAAGTCATCATAGCCAGAGATCCGCATGCGGAGGAGATCATATCACTCATAACATCGCCGTCATAGTTTTTGCATGCCCAGATAAATCCGCCCTCAGCTTTCATAACACGGGCAACTACATCATCGATCAGTGTATAGAAATATTCAATGCCTGCTGCCTCAAATTTTTCTTTATACTCTGCATCATAAATATCCTGGAAAATATCTTTGAATGTGTGATCATATTTTTTTGAAATCGTATCTTTTGTTGCAAACCAGAGATCCTGATTCATATCCAGTGCGTAGTTAAAGCAGCTTCTTGCAAAACTTTCGATGGATTTGCAGATGTTGTGCTGTCCCTGAACGACACCAGCGTTGGTAAAATTATGAACTAACTCTCTTACTTCTGTTCCATCCTCAGCGGTATAAACCAGTTCTACCTTTCCCGGTCCCGGAATCTTCATTTCAGATGCTTTGTATACATCACCGTAAGCATGACGGGCAATGGTGATCGGTTTTTTCCAGTTCTTTACGCATGGCTCAATGCCTTTTACCTTGATTGGTGTACGGAATACCGTTCCATCCAGAATTGCACGAATAGTTCCGTTCGGACTCTTCCACATTTCTTTTAAGTTATACTCTTTTACGCGGGCTGCATTCGGTGTGATAGTTGCACATTTTACAGCTACGCCGTATTTCTGTGTGGCATAAGCAGAATCGAAGGTTACCTTGTCGTCGGTCTCATTTCTGTATTCCAGTCCCAGATCATAATACTCTGTTTTCAGATCCACAAACGGAAGTAATAACTCGTCTTTGATATACTGCCAGAGGATTCTGGTCATTTCATCTCCATCCATTTCTACTAAAGGTGTAGTCATTTTAATTTTTTCCATGGTAATTATCCTCCAATCCTTAATTCCCGCTGTTCTCATTTTCTTTTCGGGATTCCTGCAGCAGATTGTCCCAGCCACAGTGATCAATATTTTCAATGGGCACATAATTGTGAAAATCCGTCAGTACGTTTGCCAGTACCTTACTTCCTGACGCCTGATATAAGGTCTCATGAAACTTATTATCCAGTTCAAATACCTGCTCACTGTGCCCCTTTGACACATGAAATTCTGTCAGGTATACAATTTCTTCCAGTTCTTCAATCTGTTCCGGTGTGGCTTTTTTCGCTGCCCATTTGGCACATAAGCCTTCCATCACAGACCGTATCTCATAAATGTCATTCAGATCTTCTTTGGAAAATCCGGTGACATGCGCGCCCTTGTTCGGCGTGATTGTGACAAGTCCCTGAAGTTCCAGCTGACGCAGTGCCTCGCGCACCGGTGTCCGACTGACCCCCAGCTCATCGCCGATGGTCTTTTCTTTCAGTTCCTCATCCACCGCATATTTTCCGGATAAAATATCTTCCTGCAGTTTATGAAATACTTTATCACTGAGCGAATGGTTATCTCCCATCCTTTTTTGCCCCCTTGTTATAAAATAATTCCCAGCTCCTTGCAGCACTCTGTAATCTTAACAACCAGCTCGTTGTCTGTCAGAACGGTTACACGTCCTTCATCATACTGTTCATCAACCCAGTCTTTCAGTTTGTGAACCAGCTCTGAGTTTTTGTCCAGATGGCGCTCCTGCGGCAGTCTGTAGTAGCTGTTGATCCAGTGTGCGATTCCAGCCAGACCGGATGTATTGGAAATAGATACCAGTGCCGGTCTCTTTAAGAATTTTTCTGTATCAAAAATATTGTAAATCTCTTCGTTTTTCAACAGTCCGTCTGCATGGATTCCGGCTCTTGTTACGTTGAAGTTCTTGCCGGCAAACGGTGTTCTGCTTGGAAGTGTGTAATCCAGATCTTTTTCAAAATAATCAACCAGATCTGTAATGACTGTGGTATCCATGCCGTCCAGTGTTCCTTTTAACTGCGCATACTCAAATACCATAGCCTCCAGTGGTGTATTACCGGTACGCTCTCCGATACCAAACAGAGAACAGTTGACACCACAGGCTCCATAAAGCCATGCTGTGGTAGAGTTGGTAACTGCCTTGTAAAAATCGTTGTGACCATGCCACTCGATCAATTCAGACGGTACGCCCGCATGAGTTGTCAGACCATAAATGATACCCGGTACACTTCGCGGAATAACGGCACCCGGGAAGTTTACACCATATCCCATGGTATCGCAGGCACGAACTTTGATCGGAATCTTGTATTCATCCATCAGTTTCATCAGTTCCACACAGAACGGAATAACGAAGCCGTAAATATCGGATCTTGTGATGTCTTCCAAGTGGCAGCGTGGGCTGATACCTGTCTCCAGGCACTCACGGATGACACTTAAATAATGGTTCATTGCCTCACGTCTGGTCATTTTCATTTTGTAGAAAATATGATAATCGGAACAGCTTACCAGAATACCGGTCTCACGCAGTCCGATGTCTTTTACTAATTCGAAATCCTGTTTACTTGCACGGATCCAGCTTGTAACCTCCGGGAACTTATATCCACGTTCCATACATTTGTAAACTGCATCACGGTCTTTTTTGCTGTACAGGAAAAACTCACTCTGACGGATAATTCCTTTCGGACCGCCCAATTTGTGCAGATAATCATAGATCGTTACAATCTGATCGGTAGTGTACGGAGCTCTTGACTGCTGTCCGTCACGAAATGTGGTATCTGTGATCCAGATATCGTCCGGCATGTTATGCGGTACGATTCGGTCGTTGAACGCAATTTTCGGAATCTCTTCATACGGAAACAGATTTCTAAATGTATTTGGTTCATCTACATCAACCAGCTGATAAAAATGTTCTTCCAGCTGTAACAGATTATTATGCTTATTCATTACTACTTTACGCATGTTATTCGCTCCTCACCTTATATACTCGTATACAATATATTAGATTGTATGCAATCGCTCTCATTGCATACAATAATACATTCTTGTCATCACTTTGTCAAGTTAAAGTATAAAATTTTTTCTTAATATATTTTGTTTCCTTGTGAGTTTTTTGTTTTTGTGTGATTTTCTTTGCATCCTTTTCCTTATTTTATTCCCGTCAGAGTTTGTAACAGTAGGTATGTTGCATCTGCATGAATAAACAAATTTTCCAAAAATTTATTTCTTTTTAAAGAAACACTGACAAGCCGCATACATACTATGAATTGTAAATAAAAATCTGGAGGCTATCAACATGAGTGATTTAGCTGCTACAAACTGTGGATGCTCTAACGACAATGGATGCGGATGCAACAACATTATCTGGATTATCTTACTTCTGTGCTGCTGCGGTGGATGCGGAAATGGCAATGGCTCTTTCCTGGGTGGAAATGGCTGCAGTGAAGCAATCTGGATCATCCTGCTTCTGTGCTGCTGTGGCGGATGCGGCGGAAACAACAACGGAAACGGCTGTGGCTGCTTCTAAGTCAAAATCAAATCTGACTACACATCATTTGTACGACAAAAAACCGGGGGCTGTGATGCCTCCGGTTCTTTCTGTCTCCTCTTATATATGAAATCAATTTTAGCTAATACTGTTAGTTTTTATTTTTCATTTGTTTTATTCATCTGCCTTCTTACTCCGGGTGGTTGTTTCAGATTTTTTCTTTGCCACTCCATTTCTTTTTGCCGTTCCCGTTCTTCCTTTTTCCGCAGGCAGTCTTCATCTATTTCATAAACGCTTTTACCGTCATAGACCAATTTTCCCATATGCTATGTTCTCCATATTTCATCATGGATTCCCTATTATTATATGAAATAAAAGCATTTTTGCCTGCCTTATATCACATCCAACTCCCTTTTTTTCCTTTTGCGCTATATTTTCAAATGCTTCATCATATTCCCCACAATCACAATGTCTTTTTTATTCAACATCCTTTTATGGAACGCAAATTCTTACTCATAATTGCATATTTTTTTCATACATTATAAAAAACATCAGATATGGACGTGATATTTCATATGAATGAACATGAAAACGAACATACACCACCTGTGCTGGATACATTAATTCAAAACAGACCGATTCAGATGTTAAAAGCCATTGTGCCCTACCTCTATGGTCCACAGCAGCGTATGATCTCCATGATGGTCAGAATGATTGAATTGCAGCGTACCATGCAGCTTTTTGATGCAGCCCCGGAAATGCAGGCACAGGAATTGCGAATCTGTTCCAATGAATCTTCCACAGAGCGTACCCATCAGATTTTAAACGTACTACGGGAATACTGTACACCCCAGGAACGGGATCAGATAGATATGATTTTAAATATTCTCGACATTACCTCCGTGACTGGAATTTTAAATTTGTAAAAGGAGCATTTTTCATGGATCAGAACTTTTTTTCACAAAATCCGGCATTTCAGAACATATCACCGGAAAAACTGGCATTTCT
>PPYE01721856.1_pt1 | contig 10376 bp, 5 predicted proteins | sample 1559881 | NCBI WGS metagenome assembly PPYE01 (sample SAMN08240022, study PRJNA423297) | Human gut metagenome, whole genome shotgun sequencing project.
ATATTGGGCCATGGACAGATGTCACTATTACCGGTAGCGGTAGTTTGAATGCGGCAGGAAACTTGGTTGGTGCTGGCATTGATGTTCAGGGAACTTTGACAATTAAAAGTGGAACGATTAATGCAAGCGCTGTGGCAGCTTCTGGAACTGTAGATGGAGATGATAGCAGAATAGCTGGAATTAAAGTTGGAAGTCAGGGAAAATTAGAAATTGATGGCGGTTCCATAACTGCAACTGGCGATGGACGAAAAGGTGTATGTGTAACAGGCGAGTTCCAGATGAATGGTGGAGAGTTAACGGCTATTGGACAGTGGGGGCAGGCTTTTTTTGTTGATCAAATCGGAAGTTTTACACTTTCAGATGGAACAATCAATGCATCATCACCTCAAGGGTGGACAGGATTTGCTACGGGATCAAGTGCTGTGATAAAGAAAGGAACATTGAATGCAAATCGTCTGTTATTAGGGGAGAATCAAACCATGACGATAGAGTCTGCTGGAACATTAAAGGTAGACAATAGTATGACTCTAAAAGAGGGAAGTAGTTTGATAAACCAAGGAGAACTTATCATAAATTGTGGGGTTGATGGTGGAGGAACTATTGTAAATGAAGATGGTGGAACGATTAGTGGAAATGGAAGCGTGCCAGATTCTGCAAAACAGACACCGACAGAAATAACAGGCTATACAGCGAAGATAAGCGCTGTATATAGTGAAAATACATTGATAGATGTTCATCAGCTTGCACATATTGATAAACCAGTTAAAGCTGGAGATTTGCAATATGAACTTGTTGAGTATACAGGAAGTGAATCCAAGGGTGTTGGAGTAATTGACTCTAAGACAGGTGAATTGAGAGTAGAAAAGGCTGGCATTTTTAAAATTAAGGTTAAAACACTAGTGAGTGGAATGTATCGGGAAGGTAGTCCGATCGAGATAATATTGATGGTTGATAAAGCAGCTTTTCCTAAGGCATGGACAGTAACTGTAGATGCTGCTAGCGGTGTATATAATGGTGCTGAGGGATATCTGGCAGCTACAATTAAATCGACTGGTATACCAGCTGATGCAAAGTATGAATATCAACTGGCTGCAACACAGGATAGTAATCAGTTGTCAGAAGATCGATGGCTGTCAGAGTGTCCTGTTGTTGTAAATGTGGCAGATTCTGGTCAGTATGTATTTGTAAGGGTTATTACAGATAATTATCAGCCGGGAATATTTGTTTCTTTGAAGCCAGCGGAGATCACAAAACGTAGCCTTAATAAGGATGTAAAAGTAACGATTGATCCAGGCACTTATAATAAAAAACCTCAGAATCCAGAGATTAAGGTGGTTGAGAATTGGGAAGGCTCATTAGGAAGTAAACTAACAAAGGAGGTTGATTATGTAATAGACCACTGGAAAAATGATAATGGTCAAGCTGTTACAAAATTAGAGGACGCAGGAATATATACCGTTTATCTGGTAGCAAAAGGATTAGAGGCTGGAACGACATCTGGAAATTATGATGGAATGGTAACGGCTACGTTTACAATTGAGAAGTGCAAAGTAAAATCACAAATGGAAGGGGGCCCGCTGGACAAAGTTTACGATGGAACTACGAATATTACAGAAGAGCAGAATGTACTTGTTAAGCTTTTCAGTGATACTATTGTACTTGATCCCCAGGATATTCGTCCTGACCAGGTGGAATGGGCGTATCAAAGTGCGGATGTTGGAGAACACTATATAGATGCGACAATCAAAACGTTAGCGGGTGATAAAGTGAATAATTATGAGCTGATAAACGAGACTTCATCACTGAAGGGCGTTATCAAGCCACGTGATTTCGCGTCCATGACGGTATCCGCAGCTCCGCTCACCTACAACGGCACCGAGCAACAGCCGAAGATCAATGCTTCTGTGGAAACTGGTCTTGAAAATGTAAGCCCGGATGCAACATTTACCTACTCGAAGGACGGTGTCAATTACCAGAGTGAGATCCCGGGCTTTACAGAGGCGGGAACGTATCTGGTGTATGTGAAGGCGTCCATGGCGAATTTCAATGACGAAACGAAAACAGTTGCTGTGACTGTGCAGAAAGCAGCTGCTCCAACCGTATCTGCTATGTCAGAATCATACAGCTACAAAGAGACTGGCGAGAGACAGGTGGCATTGCCAGGATTTCCGGAGGACTGCGGAACCATTGGGAGTATCACGGCGCAGATCATTTCCGATGAGGGACAGATCTTAGATAGTGCGGCAGTGGATGGCATGAATCTGGTACTTCGTCTGAAAGGCAGTTCTAAAAACATGGTTGGCAAGACTGCCCAGGTTGTCGTGAAGGTGGAGACTAAGAATTACGAGGATATTCAGATTCCTGTGATCGTGACTCTGACTGCAGATTCGTCTGACAGTAACTCCAACAACAACTCTGGAAACAATTCTGGCAACAATGGCTCCAATAATGGTAATTCCAATGGCAGCTCCAGTTCAGACGGGGACGGCTCCGATTATGATGATCCGAACGAAAGTAGTGTTAAAGTAACCCCGGATCCGTACGACAAGGTTACGAAAGACAGTCAGAAGGGCTACAGGAATGTGGAACAGGGCGTCATCACCGGCGCATCCAATCAGACCGTGAACGATGGCTACAGCCATTGGATGAAGGACGCCAAAGGCTGGTGGCTCCGCTTTAGTGACGGTACATGGCCAATGGCCGATCGTACTGGTGCATATCACTGGGAGCATATCAACGGAAAATGGTGGGCCTTTAATGAAACGGGTTATGCTAAGACAGGCTGGTTAAGGGATGAGGATTACGGCGGCTGGTTCTATATGGATCCGGAACACGGCATGCAGACCGGTTGGGTGCTTCTCGATGGAGCCTGGTACTATTTTAACCCGAGTTCCGATGGAAAGAGAGGGATTATGTATGCCGGACAAAGGACACCGGATGGATACTATGTAGATAAAAACGGTGTCTGGGACGGAAGAAGCAAGCAGTAAAGCGAGTTTCAAGCCGAACCTTCGTGAGACTTGGCGCGTGATTCTGGTCAGAGAAGCTGACATATTCCTGCCAGAATCACTGCGCAGGAAAAAATCTGCTAAAATTAAGCTTGTCAAGCGTTTCGGTGAACGCTATAATAAAAAGCATTAATCGGCATCGGAAACAGAAAAGCAATTGAATTGAAAGGATTCGATTGCTTTTTTTAATTTGGCATCCCCATCCCATAATAAATTTATATTACACATTGACTTTTTGAGATAAAGGGACATTCTATTGTGATCCCGACAAGGAACGTTTCTTCCCCGGGTACGAGATCAAGGTCACCGCCATGGTTTTCAAGGATCCTTCGGACAGAGGAAAGCCCGATTCCATGATCGGCTGCTGTGCCCTTTCGTGAGCGGAATGTTTTTTCCTCCGGAAGGATCAGACCATCATATGTGTTTTCAATCTTTAAAAAGTACATGTTGCCTCGAATCTCACCTATAGCCAAAATGCGGCGTTTCCCTTTCGTTTGGCGGCTGCAGGCTTCTACTGCATTATCTAAAAGATTGCCCAGCACCGTACACAGCTCCACGTCAGTAAGCGGCATCGGATCGGGAAGATCGAGCCGCACCTGAAATTCTGTCCCTTGTGTCTGCGCCATGCCGTAGTAGTATTCGATCAGGGCATTGACAACAGGATTTTTGCAGAATGCAACATGGGAGTAGGCTAAAGATGCGGCAACCTGTTCCTCTACCTGTAACAGGAAGTCACAGATCTCCGTCTGTCCATGCTCCGAGGCCATGCGGTCTATGGCACGCAGATGATGTTTGATGTCATGGATCAGCCTCCGATTTTCCGCTGCGGCCTCAGAAAGCTGACGGCTGTATTCGGTCTGCATAGAAAGCTGACGGATGACCTGCTTACGCTCCTCCTGAAAGATCAGGCTGTTTCCGTATCCTTCTACCACATCGTGCCAGAGAGAGTAACCGATCGCTGCTGCGATAAAGAGGCTGCCCCACTCCACAAACCACCCGCCGATGACCGGCTCATATACCGGCAGAAGCCGATCCCATATAAAGGCGCAGGTGGCGGCGGCTGTGGCATAGAAGATCGGTCTGCGTCGCTTTTCTCCCCGGTGGATGGCAAGAATGGATATGATAAGAAGATAGAGTGCCGATGCCGCTTTATAGCAAAAGACGGCTGCCGAGAAGAAACGAATGGCTCCAAGGGAAAGGCGGGAAGCCATTATACCATATCCCAGTGCATATATAAGGAAGGCAGCGCCTGCTCCGTTACTGATGGCGGAAAGAAGGAAGCCTGGGCGGCAGATCCGGTTTTGCAGAATTATGATCAGCAAGGTGACCAGATAGATACAGAACAGTTCGAGCGCATACCAGGGGAAGACAGAAAGTGCCATCAGCATGTGGAGTGCAGGATAAGAGGACAGACCACACATAGCAAGGCAGATAAGTCCAAACAGAAAGGCATTTTTCTGTTTCATCCGGTGACTGAAGTAAAAAGACAGCAGGGCACAGACGAAGGTAACTGTGCAGCTGAACAGGCAGAATGCAAACCGGATCCCCCGGGAGGTATTTACTGCCAGCATCGTCCCAAAAGCAGGCGGATAAACGATCCCGCCATAAAAGTGGTCATAGTTGCTGACCGCTATGGTGAGTGTGACCGGCTTTCCTCCATAAAAAGTGACCATTCGGTTTTGAACCAAAGGGATCCTTTGCTCCGGATCTCCAAGCTGCAGGATCCGGTCATGGTCGAGATAAAGGGTATAGGAAGAAAATACTTCCGGGAGTTCAATGGCATACGCCTCTTTCCGTTCCGGCAAAAAGAAGGTCATCCGGTAAGTTCCGCAGCCGTAGGGAGAGGAATCTGCCGGACTGGAAAAATTACTCATCTCGCCAATGGAAAGATAGCGCATATAGTGGTCGGAATCCTGTATTTCTTCCGGAGTCAAAAGAGCATCCGGATAAAATTCCCAGCCGGATACCAGAAATCGTACCGGTGACTTTTTCAGATCATTCTCGGAGAGAGCCAAAATGCCGTTTGCCGCCTGGATCGTATTCTGACTATATTTATTATCGAAATGATACAGTCCAAGAAAAAACAGGGATGAACACAGGCAGACGATACATAAGGCAGCATATTTTTTTATAACAGAAGACATCAGCTATTTCCACCTCCTACGCAGAAAAAGTACACCGGCGGACAAAAGAAGCAGGGAAGCCGGGAGCAAAAAGAGCAGAGGGGATCTGCCGCGCTCGGCGTCCGCAGTCAGAGTCGGGGAAGCAGGATCCTTCCCGTCTGCCATAGCCGAGGAGGCAAAATCCTTCGTGGCTGTCTGGGTCGGGGAATCAGGATCCTTTTCGCCTGCCGTAGCCGAGGACTCGGAATCCTTAGCGGCAGTCCGGGTCGGGGAATCGGGATTCTTCCCGTCTGCCGTAGCCGAGGACTCGGAATCCTTAGCGGCGGTCAGAGTCGGGGAATCAGGATTCTTCCCGTCTGCCGGAGCCGAGGACTCGGAATCCTTAGCGGCAGTCCGGGCCGGGGAATCAGGATTCTTTTCGGCTGTCTGTGCCGGGGAAGCAGGATCCTTCGTGGCTGCCATGGTGTAGGTTCCGGTATGATCAATCGGAAAGGAAGCGGCTTTTGCTGCATCATCATAGTCGGAAACCGGGATTTTTATGCCGCTTTCGTCACAGAGATATAAGCTATCCGCTGCCGTCTCTTGCGGATAGGGCAGCATGACAGAGGCACCCGGCAGAGAGTCAAAGGAAACTCCGTTGATGCAAAAGGAAAAAGAAAAACTGCGGTCAGAGATTTTTTTGATGATGACCTCAATCTGATCGTTATTTTGGATGTCCTTTGGTAAAGAAGCTCTTGGGACGCGGATGGTGATGCCCTGTTTGGAAAAGCTTGCTTTTTGTCTTCCCGTTTGAAGCATCATCAATAAGCGCGTGCCGGAGATCCGGTCAGTGGTATCATCAAAAAATTCGGTAAAGGCTATTTCGGAGGAGGAAGGCTCTTTAGGATCTGAAGCCGCCTCTGCTTTAGAGAGCGGTTTCATAGAGGAGGCGTTCTCTGTCCGGTCGGTTGGATCGTTTTCTCGATCGGGATTCTCATCCTTGTTCTCGTCCCCGTTCTGTTCAACCTTCTGATCAATGTTCTGTTCGGGCGGAGGCTGTGTGATGCTGCCAGGCGGATTTCCTTTTGCGTCCCCTCCATCGCGATCACCCTTATAATACCCCTCAAGGACAAGCTCATCTGAGTAAGTGAAGGACAGGATGCCGGTCTGTCCGCCATCGTAATCGACCTGAAGACGGTAGCTGTTACCCGATGTCAGCAGATACGTTTTGATCGAGAGCATTTCCTTCCCTGCATAAACGCCATCTTCCAGCTGTTTCCATGGTTCATCGTTTTCGGATAGCCATACGTTGATCTTATCCGGATCACCCGGCGGTGTGACCCATGGAAAGCATAGATTTCCTCTGGCAGCTATAACACAGTTGATATCCGGTCTGCCGGGGGCCTGTATAGAAACGGGGATCGATATTTCCGGGAAAACGATCCCGTCCGCAAATTCCGTATTTTCAGGTGCGGCAAGCCGTCCCTTTGCCTGATACAGTCCCACAGTATCGAAATCAATATCGGAAAGATCCCATTCCACCAAAGCGGAATAGCTGATTTTGTTTTCTGTATAGCATTCCAGATGATGCGGGGAAAAACGAAGCAGATGGTTCAGCGTTTCTTCTGTACTGCCCTGTGGAAGTGCAAAAGCGTCCGTATAAGGATACCATTGTTCTATGGAAATAATGACAGCAGGAGGTGTTTTTTCTACATGGACGGAAATCACAAGCTCCTTTAATACATTTTCGCCAAAGCAATATCCCTCTGGCAGCTCGATCCTGCCGGTAGCGGCGTAATCCCCCAAAGTGGTCTGGTCAATGGCCGAAAAATCCCAGCAGACGGAAAATCTTTCAGACCGGCTTTCATTATTTTCAATTACAGTGGCGGAAACCGTTTGGTATTTAAGGGCAAAGAGATAAATGGGTTCCATGTCATCGTCGGAGGGGCTGCTTTTAAGGGGCAGCGTAAAATCCGGCAGGGCGAGAAGCTCATCTTCATTTTGTATTTTTGTGATCCTGATCTTATCGGCATCTGATGGGGTGGCAGTCTGAAAGGCAAAGGCGGATATGCTGCCGATGAAACAGAAAAGGCAGGTCAGACAGCAGATCAGACAGAAGACGGGGAATCGTTTTTGTTGTGTCCGCTTTATTATCATACAATTCCCTCCATTCCGGAGAAAACATACCGGCGGTAGACCTCACGCAGCTGTTTTCTGTTTCGGAGGGAGATCGGAAGCTCCTCTCCGTTTATCAGACGGAAGGTCTGACTGTCGACATGGCTGATATGATCCATATTGATCAAAATGCCGCGATAGCAGGCCAAAAAGCGTTTGTCCTTTTGCAGCGCTGCCGTTACCTCCTGAAACCCTCCGCTCACCGGTATCACTCGTTCCGCCGTATGGATCCGTGTCACACGGTTTTGATGGTCTATGTATAAAATCTTATCGGTGGGAAGCTTTAGCGTCTGTCGATCAGCCATAACCGAAAGCGTCATGACCTCGTGGGGCGGTTTTAGCTGGCACAGCTCCATCGCTTCTTCAAAATCTGCCTGATGGCTTGAAAGCGGCTTCAGCAGATAATAGCTGGCAGAAAGGCTGTAGCCCAGCCGGGCATAATCCTCTGTGATGGTCAGAAAAACGATCTTACAGAGCTTGCTTTTCCGGCGCAGCCTTCTGGAAGTTTCTATTCCATCCATGTTCTCCATATAGATGTCCATAAAGACAAGCTGAAAATTGACCTGGGCGGCAGCTTTCAGAAAATTCTCTCCGTCCTCAAATTCTGTCAGCGTATAGTCCAGCTGATGCTTTTTCATATAATTTTCCAGGCAGACAGACAGTTCTGCTCTGTCATCTGCTCTGTCATCCACAATCGCAATCTGCATCGCGCCATCTCCTTTGCACAATAATCCAATATTAGTATAACATAAAACCGCAGGAAAAACTTGCGTCTTAAACAGGAAACCTGCGTCTTAAACAAAGTCGGTTGCATTTCCCTTGACAAGGTGCTACCCTAATTATACTATCAGACTTTTAGGTGAGAAGGTCTGATTTTTTAATTTCATAGGAAAGTTCGTCCTATGAAATCAAAAACGCTCCGCGAGGATCGCACTGCGGCGGAAAGGAAGAGTGCCGCTGTCGCGCCCCGCCGCAGGCGGAGAATCCTGCAAGCAGGATTCTTTTTCATGTTTCTTTTCGGGAAAGGAGGCCCGGCATGAAAATCGCACTTTGTACGGAATTAAGGAATGCAGAATGGTTTGAGAGCAGGCTGCGCTCCCTTTTTGCTGGGGACGGACAGCTTGTCATCGACGAGCTATGGAATGAGAAGCAGCTATCTCAGGCACTGCGGCGGAGCCGATATCATGCGGTTGTCATCGCAATGACCGGGGCAAGGGGACTGGAGGCTGCCATTCAGGCAAAGCAGCTGGCACCGGAAACACCGCATGTTTGGTGGAGTGATGATGAAAACTTCGCCCTGATCGCGTATCAGCTTCGTATCCCGGCATTCCTCTCCATAGATTGTAGTGATCAGGAGCTATATGAGGCGATGGAGCCCATCAGGAAACGGAGGTATGGAAATGCGAATTGCGCTATGCAGCTATAGTCAGAAGGAGAAAGAAACGGCGTTACTGATGAAGCTTGGCAAAGTAGACCGCTTTGACAATGGCGTATTCTGCGTCTATGCCATGCAGCGGGAGGGCCCTTATGACGCTGTGGTGATAATGGAGGATGGGGCCCGTGGAATGAATTTCTGCATGAGCATACGAGGGTACAGCAAGGATGTCCCGCTCCTTTGGATCAGCGATCAGGCAGAATTTGAACCCCAAAGCCGCAGGCTGCGGGTAGATGACTTTTGGGTGAAGCCCGTTACAGAATATCAGCTGCGGGAGGCAGTCTCCCGGCTTCTTCAGGGAAAAAGGGAAAGTAATGAATCAGGTGAGGAGGAAAAGTATGAATAAAAATATTACCGGGGAGAACAAAACCGTCACGCTATATAGAATATAATGACAACAGGAGGAAATGGATATGAGGTATAAAAAGAAGAAACGGCAGATCGTATCTGCAGCATTGGCAGCAGTGATGGCGATGCAGTTATGCGTACCGTCCGCAACGTTTGCGGCAGTACCTGCAAAAAAATTAAAGGTGATCACAGGATTTACGGAATTACCGGAGGAGGTCGCGCATATTCAGATCCCTGCGGATGCCGGAGAAAACCTTGAGGATTATCTGAATTTCCCGGAGACGATCGAGGCTTCGGTGGTGGAATATAAGAACGTGGATCATCAGAAAAATAATGCGGATCGCGATAAGGGCGCGGAAGATGAGAAAACGTCAGCAGACGACAGTGATGAGGAAGAAGACTTTGGAATTGCTACCGGCAGTAATGCGAAGAAAGAAAATCTGAATAAGGAAGAAAATCCGGAAACAGAAAATTCAGAAAACGTGCCGAATAGCAATGATGAGGAGGAAGCAGATAAACAGGAAGTTCAGGAGAAAGACCTGCAGAAAGAACAGCAGGGTAGGTATCGGATCGCTACTGACAGCGATGCCGACGATTTTCTCGAGGATGATGAGTTTGAAGATGAGGAAATCTCAGAAGATATCCCGGTGCTGACAGATATCAGCGTTACTTGGGAGCCGGATGAGAACCGGGAAGATGAAAGTGGTTTCTATTATTATCTTCCGGTTCTTCCGAGAGAGTATATTTTGGCAGCGGGCGTGGAGCTTCCGGAGATCGAGGTCAGCATGGACGGCGGAATCGCTTTGCTGGCATCAACAGGTACTTATGATATTGCGAATGGCGGTATCGTCATCAACAGCAACACATTGGAACAGTATAATGATGCGACTATCACGGGAAGCAGTACGACCCATGTTATTCAGGTTATTGGTGTGGAGGCTACAATCACGATTTCGGATCTGGATATCCAGATTCCGATCGACAAGAACGCTACGACAACAAGTAACTGGATACCGGCGATCCGACTGGCAAATGGTGCAAAACTGAATCTGATTCTGAAGGGAAAAAATACACTCAAGGGCGGTGATATGTGTGCGGCTATTGATGTGCCGGAAGGCTGTACCCTGACGATCAGCGGAGAGGGAAGCTTAAAAGCAACCGGTGGAGGAGGCGCCGGAATTGGTGCGTCGAGCAGGAGAAATGGTTCCTTGGGGACGATTGAGATCAACGGAGGCAATATCGAAGCTTATGGCAGCGGGATGGCAGCAGGTATTGGCGGCGGTTTAGAGGGCGGCATCGGTACCATTG
>PPYE01454971.1_pt1 | contig 10373 bp, 8 predicted proteins | sample 1559881 | NCBI WGS metagenome assembly PPYE01 (sample SAMN08240022, study PRJNA423297) | Human gut metagenome, whole genome shotgun sequencing project.
TAGTATCACCAGCTTTGAATGAAGGATGCTGTTTGCCAGTAGCAAATGCTTCTTCAGCAATTTTAATTAAATCCATTTTTTTTGATTTTAAATTGTTTATCGTTACCAACGCAACATATCAAGTAACTCTTCTTTGACAGCGATTGCGCGAAAGCGGTGCAAAATTACTAGATTTTTGTCATACAGCCAAATTAAATTCAACTATTTTTCATCTGATATCGTTGGTTGCAACTTCTTTTTTAACTACATTTGGGCAATAAACAACTAATAAACATGAAACCAAACCGAATTATGTGTATCATTCCGGCAGGAATAGTAGCCGGGATTTTTATGTTTTCAAGCTGTCATTCAGGCTATTCTCTGGCGTCAGTTGAGGGAAGCAGGATAGAAGTGACAGCAGCTTTGGATGCTAATCCGGATTCCGCTGCAATCGCTGTTTTGGCTCCGTATCAAAAAACGGTTGATAGTATTATGTCACCGGTCATAGGACAAAGCGCTCGTTTTATGGATCGCTTTCGTCCTGAAAGTGAGTTATCCAACTTGGTAGCGGATATTTTACGTTATTCTGCTTCTGCATATATAGGCCGTATGGCCGACGTGGGGGTGACGAATATGGGGGGACTACGTACGGCTTTGCCCGAGGGGGATATAACTTACGGTAATATTTATGAAATAACTCCCTTTGAAAATACATTGTGCATTGTTACTATGAATGGGAAACTGAACCGTCATGAAACGAATATATGTATTATTTACTGCTTTGTGTGTATGTTGTGCGCTGGCAGCACAGGATATCAAAGAACTTTTGATACTTCATACTAATGATACCCACAGCCGTGTGGAACCTATCCCCATTACTGATCCGAATCCGGAGTTTGCAGGAAAAGCGGGTTTTGTACGTCGTGTTACCTTAATAAAAGAAATACGGAAACAGGATAAGGATTTGTTATTGTTTGATTGTGGTGACTTTTCACAAGGCTCTCCTTTTTATAATATGTTTGGTGGTGAAGTTGAAGTGAAGCTGATGAATGAAATGGGATATGATGCCGGGATTATTGGAAATCATGAGTTTGATTTGGGCTTGGATAATATGGCACGTCTTTTTAAAATGGCGGATTTTCCTGTTGTTTGTGCTAATTATGGTGTACAGGGAACTGTTTTGGAGGGGCTTGTCAAACCGTATGTTATTTTGGAACGTAAGGGGATAAAGGTAGGTGTGTTCGGACTGAGTCCTGCATTGGAGGGGCTAGTACAGGCAAAAAACTGTGAAGGAGTGGTTTTTGAAAATCCAATAGAGGCTGCTCAGCGTGTGGCGGATATATTGAAGAATCGGGAAAAATGTGATTTAGTGGTTTGTTTGTCTCATTTAGGGTGGCAAGGAAAACCTTATTCTGATGAAACTTTGATTCTTAATACTCGTAATATTGATATTGTCTTGGGAGGTCATTCGCATTCTTATTTTGATAAGACTTTGTTTTATAAGAATTTGGATGGCAAGGAGATTCCATTGCAACAAATGGGAAAAAATGCTGTTTATGTGGGAAAAATGAAAGTAAGGATGGAAAAGAACTGATAGTTGCTGTTGTATAAGGAAATCTGATATAATTGAAGAAATTAGATGAAGAGAAACGTATTGTTATTTATAAGTTTATGTGTCGTCGGATGTGTGATGACGTATGCACAGCAGATGCCTGGGCTGTTACAAAAGGGGAAGGCGGATACTCAGGATTGTAAGGCATGGGTGGATGAACAGCTTTCTGAAATGAGTTTGAAGGAAAAGATAGGACAACTGTTTATACACACAGTGGCTCCTCTTCAGACACAGCGAAATAAAAACAATATATATGCAGCTATAAAAGAATATAAAGTAGGAGGATTACTTTTTTCGGGCGGTCAGTTGTCTGATCAGGTTTTATTGACTAATTATGCGCAGAGTCTGGCGGAAGTGCCTTTGCTCATAACTTTTGATGGTGAATGGGGGCTGGCTATGCGCTTGAAGGGAACCCCTCGTTTTCCAAGAAACAGAGTCTTGGGATGTATACAGGATAATGAACTGCTTTATGAATATGGTAAGGAAGTAGCCCGGCAATGTAAGGAGATAGGTGTGCAGATCAATTTTGCTCCGGTGGCCGATGTAGATGTTAATCCTCGGAATCCGGTTATTAATACCCGTTCTTTTGGTGGTGATCCTCGGAATGTGGCTCAAAAAGTGGTAGCTTATGCTCGTGGTTTGGAGGATGGAGGGGTATTGTCTGTCTGTAAACATTTTCCGGGACATGGAGATACGGAAGTGGATTCTCATAAGGCGTTACCGGTTTTGAATTTTGATCGTGCGCGTTTGGACAGCATTGAGCTTTTTCCGTTTAAAGAGGCTGTTAAAGCAGGATTGGGAGGTATGATGGTAGGACATTTGGAGGTACCTGAATTGGGTAAAAATCCGGCTTCGATTTCTTCACATATTATTTATAATCTGCTTTGTCGGGAATTGGGCTTTCAAGGCTTGGTTTTTACAGATGCTTTGGAGATGAAAGGTATTTCGCAAAATGAGAATATATGCGCTCAAGCCTTGATAGCAGGTAATGATTTATTATTGGCTCCTCGTAATTTGAAGAGAGAATTGGATGGTGTTTTAAATGCTGTAAAAAGTGGAAAACTATCAGAAGAACTGATTACGGAAAAATGTCGTAAGGTATTGACTTATAAATATGTTTTAGGGTTGAAGAATAAACCTCACATCCAACTTTCTGGGCTGGAGAAACGATTGAACCGTCCGGAAACGAAGGAGTTGATTCTCCGCTTGCAGAAAGCTGCTATAACGGTTCCTGCCAATGTAAATGGAATCTTGCCCTTGGATTCAAAATTGAGGGGAACGGTGGTTCTGAATATTGGGAAAACTCCCGGTGCTGGGCTTGCTTTTTATAATCGTTTGCAAAATACACTTTCTCTCACACGTGTTGTTGCTCGTCCGGATTCGATGGAAGCTATCAGAAAACGATTGTTGGGTAGTCAGCGTGTAATTGTGGTGGTTACTTCGGATGATTACAAAAAGTATAAAACAATGCTTGATTCGCTTCCGGCTGATTTGCCTGTTATTTATGTGTTTCTGATGCCATTAAAGTCTATGTTGGATATGGAGGGCTATTGGAAGAAAGCAGCGGCTGTAGTATTGGGGCATACTGATGAATCTGTTATTCAGGAGTATGTGGCTGATGTCTTGGTAGGAAAGGCAGTGGCAGACGGGCGTTTGTCGGTGGCTGTCGCCGATTTGTTCAAACCGGGTGATGGAGTGACTATAACTCCTAAAGTGTCTCGTATTTATAGACCTGAGGATTATGGTATGGATTCCAAAATACTGGAAAAGATAGACAGGATAGCCATGGAAGGAATCAAGGCGAAGGCTTATCCTGGTTGTCAGATTCTAATTTTAAAAGATGGGAAACCAGTATATGATAAGTCTTTCGGCACTTTCACTTATGAAAGTGACCGAAAGGTGGAAAAGGATGATTTGTATGATTTGGCTTCGTTAACCAAGACCACGGCGACGCTGTTGGCTGTTATGAAACTTTACGATGAAGGAAAATTTGGTTTGACCGATCGCATATCTCAATACATTCCAGCTTTAAAAGGTACGGACAAGGAACGCGTCACTATTGAGGAGTTACTTTTACATCAGTCGGGCATTCCTGCTTTTTGGCCTTTTTATAAGGAGACTATAGATAAAGACAGTTATAAGGGGAGTTTTTACAGAGCAAGACCGGACGCTAGTCATCATACGCAAATAGATACACGGCTGTATGTCATTGATAAGTTTGATTATAGAAAAGAGTTGATGGCAAAAACTTTCTCTGCTGATTATCCTTTACAGGTAGCTGACAGTATGTTTCTTCATCGTTCTTTTCGTGATTCCATTATGGTACAAATAGGACGTATTCCATTAAAAGACAGGAGATATCGTTACAGTTGCCTGAACTTTATGTTATTGAAAGAAATGGTAGAGAATATCAGTAAAATGCCTATGAATCTTTTTTTAGATAAGGAATTCTATAAACCGATGGAGATGAACTGTACGGCTTATTTGCCGCTTCGGCAGTTCAAAAAGGAGGAAATTGTTCCTACAGTGAAAGCGGATTATTTGCGTAAAGGAAAAGTGTTGCAGGGTTATGTACACGATGAATCAGCTGCTTTCATGGGAGGGGTATCAGGAAATGCCGGTTTATTTTCCACGGCTCGTGATGTGGCAAAAGTGTATCAGTTATTGATTGATGGAGGGGTTTATAATGGAAAGCGTTATCTGAGTAGGGAAACTTGTGATTTATTTTTAACCCATACCTCAAAAATCAGTAGGAGAGGATTGGGATTTGACAAACCGGATGTGAATAATAGTGTGAAAAGTCCGTGTGCGGAGGAAGCGCCCGAAGAGGTGATAGGACATACTGGTTTTACCGGAACTTGCGCTTGGGCAGATCCGAAAAATCATTTGGTTTTTGTTTTTCTGAGTAATCGGATTTATCCGCGTCCTTTTGACCATAAACAGTTGATGCGGTTAAATATCCGTCCTCGTATGCAACAGGTTATGTATCAGGCTTTGATGAAATGATCATATTTAGATTAAATACAAATTAGTGCATTTTTGTAATCTCTATGTGACAACTAATAGAGAAAAGCTGTATATTTGCTCCATCAATTAGTACTAATAATTTAATAATTAACGAAAATGGCTTACGTAATTAGTGACGATTGTATCGCTTGCGGTACTTGTATCGATGAATGCCCGGTAGAAGCAATTTCTGAAGGCGATAAGTATTCTATCAATCCGGATCTGTGTACAGAGTGCGGAACTTGTGCTGATGCTTGTCCTTCTGAAGCTATTCACCTTGGCTAAGCAGTACAATTTTGTTCTTTAAAGTTAATAACGATCGTTTCCGTTGATGGAAACGGTCGTTTTTTTGTTTATCTAAATTTTGTTTTGATTGGAAGCTCGTATGTCTGCTTTATGAATAAAAAAACAGGCATCACAGAAAAAAACGGATGCCTGTTCTTTTTATAGAGAAAGAATATTTTATTTTAATAGGGCTAATGCTTCTTTGATGCGGCACATAGCTTCTATAATATTCTCATCGGAAGTTGCATAACTCATACGGATGCATTCGGGGGAACCGAATGAAGTACCACCTACACATGCCACATGACCTACTTCAAGCAGATACATTGCTAAATCGTCAGCGTTATTGATGTTGCGGTCACCTGCTGATTTGCCAAAAAAGGAATCACATTTCGGGAATAAATAGAATGCTCCTTGAGGATTGTTTACTTCAAATCCTGGAATTTCTTTTGCTAATTTTACAATAAGGTCACGGCGGCGCTGGAATGCTTGGCGCATTTCCTCTACGGGAGCCTGAGTACCTGTATAGGCAGCTTCGGCAGCTTTCTGAGAAACAGAGCACGGACCTGAGGTATATTGTCCTTGCAGCTTATTTACAGCTTTTACAATCCATTCCGGACCGGCAATGAACCCGATTCTCCATCCTGTCATAGCATATGCTTTTGAAACTCCGTTTACAATAATTACATTGTCATGAATCTCAGGGAATTGGGCAATGCTTTCATGTTTGCCACTGTATGTGATATGTTCGTAAATCTCATCGGCTATAACATATACTTGCGGGTGCTTTGCCAAAACAGCGGCCAAGCCGGCCAACTCTTCTTTGGTATAAACGGAACCGGTGGGATTTGACGGTGAGCAAAGAATCAATGCTTTGGTTTTAGGAGTAATCGCTGCTTCTAGTTGTGCAGGGGTGATTTTGAAATCCTGATCAATACCCGCAGTGATAATAACAGGAGTTCCGTCTGCTAGTTTTACCATTTCAGGATAGCTTACCCAATAGGGAGCAGGGACTATTACTTCGTCACCGTCGTTAACTAGAGCCATAATCGTATTACAAACAGATTGCTTGGCACCGTTTGCACAGGAGATTTGTGCAGCTGTATAGTCTAATCCGTTTTCATTCTTCAGTTTGGCTACGATTGCATTGCGAAGTGCAGGATATCCCGGAACTGGAGAATATCTGGAAAAGTTATCATCTACTGCCTTTTTTGCTGCTTCTTTGATGTGGTCCGGGGTATTGAAGTCCGGTTCACCTACGCTTAAATTAATGACATCAACTCCTTGGGCTTTTAACTCATTACTTTTTTGGGACATGGCCAATGTTGCTGAAGGAGACAAACGATTCAGACGATCTGATAATTGATTCATTGCTATTATTTTTTAATGTGTTTAAGTTTACTTGCTGCAAAATAAAGGATAATATCTTAATTATGAAAGTAAAACAGACGAAATCGCATAAAAATGATGTGATTTCGTCTGAGTTATAGCTTTTTTATTTGTTAAAGTGCAATGTGTGTCCCATTCTGTCTTTTTTGGTTTTTAAATAACGCTCGTTATATTTGTTAGGCGTGATTTCAATGGGAACGTTTTCAACTATGGACAAACCGTATGATTCCAATCCTACACGTTTGACAGGATTATTTGTCAGCAAACGCATTTGGGTGACGCCTATACTGCGTAGTATCTGTGCTCCGACTCCGTAATCACGTTCATCTGCCTGATGCCCTAAAAGGATATTTGCTTCTACAGTATCCACACCATTTTCTTGCAATTTGTAGGCTTTCATCTTTTCCATTAGTCCTATGCCTCTTCCTTCTTGGTTTAAGTAAACAACAGCACCTTTTCCTTCTTTTTCGATCATTTGCAATGCTTTGTGCAGTTGTTCTCCACAGTCACAACGCATGGATCCGAAAATATCACCGGTGGCGCAAGAAGAATGTACACGTACCAAAACGGGTTCTCCTTCTTTTATGTCACCTTTTATAATAGCGATATGTTCTAAACCATTGCTTTTCTGGCGGAAAGGTATCAGACGGAAATGGCCGTATTCAGTCGGCATGTCCACTTCCACCCCTTTTTCTACTAATGACTCTTGCTTCAGACGATAGGCGATCAAGTCACGGATTGAAATTAGTTTCAGCCCCCATTCATCGGCCATTTTTCTTAGTTCGGGCAGACGTGCCATGGTTCCGTCCTCACTCATGATTTCCATCAGTGCGGCGGCAGGGTATAGCCCTGCCAGACGCGCCATGTCGATACAGGCTTCTGTATGGCCTGCACGTCTCAGCACCCCTTTGTCTTGTGCATATAATGGATTGACATGCCCCGGACGTCCGAATGTTTCGGGAGTGGAGGTAGGATCGGCAAGAGCACGGATGGTAGCGGCCCGGTCGTGGATAGAAACTCCGGTACTGCAACCTTCCAGCTTATCTACAGTTACAGTGAAAGGAGTACCTAGAACTGACGTGTTTGTATCTACTTGATGAGGTAATTCCAATTCTTTGCAACGAGAAATGGTAATAGGTGCACAAAGCACGCCACGTGCATGTTTCAACATGAAATTGACTTGTTCGGGAGTAATTTTTTCCGCAGCAACAATTAAATCGCCTTCATTTTCACGATCTTCGTCGTCCACTACAATGACAAACTTACCTTCACGGAAGTCAGCTATCGCTTCTTCGATGGTATTTAGTTTTAATTCTTCCATAGTCAAATTATAAATGATTTATTGTTTATTCTTTCTTGAATTTCACGGTTGGTCTTGATTATGTTTTTTAAATCTTTATCCAGCCGGATACTGAACCGCCAAATGCGGAAATAGAAGAACAGGCCTATTGGTACAATGATTCCTGCAAGTAAATTAAGCCATTGGTTGTCAAACGGACTTTTGTGAGCTTTGGTGGACAAAATGGGATATTTATTTAAGTATTCCAGTAATACTCCATCTTTGCTGTTGGATAATTCTTCTATGAGTAGTTCCATTTTGGCACTGATATCGGCTATGACGTCGTCATGTCCTTTATTGGTGAAGATGCGGATATAATTAGGTGCAGCGGCCAGTCTATGCTTGATGGCATATTCGTTACAGATGTTGCATAGTTTCTCCAATTCCGTTTGTATACGTGGATAGTCCGGATCTTCTATAATAACTTCTTTTTTGAATACATGGCGCGAGGGGCGCAGACCTAGCAGCATACGGAAGAAATTGATGTATACTTCGGCATTGAATACCACAGAGTCATTATTTGACTTATAAGTAAAGAAGGCTCCGATAGGTGCCAATACAATGGTACTCATCCACACGCCCAATACCATATTCATTTCACCGCTTTTTGCTACTCGGGTAGCTCCGGAATCAATGATATAATAAATTACGAAAATTAAGACGGATACCACTACGGGCATTCCTAAACCTCCTTTGCGGATGATGGCTCCCAAAGGCGCACCGATGAAAAAGAAAATCAAACAACTGAGAGAGAGGGTGATTTTTTTGTGCCAGTCGGCTTCGTGTTTCCGGATATTGTTGTCCGCATCTGTAGTTTGATAGCTTTTCATGCTCCATTCGCTGGCCAGTGCCTCGGTACGATCCGCCGCACTACCCAGTGTCTTATCTTTTTCAGCTAAAGTATAGGAATTGAACAGGCTGTCCACATTGATTTTGTTGTTTGTTTCAACTATTTTTGCGGAGTCTGTTTTCAATAATACGATATTGCGATAAGTCGAGGCTTTTATTTCATTATACATACTTCTTCCCAAGCTGTCGGCACGGTGGTTCAGTGAGTCGATGGACTGGCTGATTTCAATCATGTTTTTGCTGTCCGAACGGTCACTTAAAAAGCTTCCATCTACCATGTTGAATCCACCGTCAAATTCGATAATGGTATGTTTCTCTCTGAAGGTTTCACGTCGATAGGGGACATTATTGGATGAAATGGTCTGCGATTTCAGATTTTCGAACTGTTCTCCGTTATACAGATGTAGATAAAGATGTTGTTTGTCTGCTGTCATCTCCATTTTTCCTTCGGAAGCCCATATAATGTGAGCGTTTTCAAACCCATCTGAAAAGTTGTAGATCAGTACATCTTTTAGCATTCCTGTTTCACGGTCTTTCTGTTTTACATATATATTATACCCCTCAATTTCGTCGTAAAATACACCTTCCGGAATATCCAGTTCTGGTGAAGTTTGCTTCATGGATACAAGTAAAGTAAGCAGTTTGATCTGCGCTTTGGGAGCTATGACATTTTGAAAATAAAACGAGGTACAACACAGGAAAGTACAAAAAATAATCAGTGGACGTATGATCCTCAATAAGGGAATACCCGCTGCTTTCATTGACAGCAATTCATATCTTTCACCAAAGTTACCGAATGTCATTAAGGCAGCTAATAAAATTGCCAAAGGTAGGGACAAAGGTATTAAGGTCAGAGCAGAATAAAAGAAGAATTGTGCTAAAACACTCATTTCCAATCCTTTTCCAACCAACTCGTCTACATATCTCCATAAAAATTGCATCATGAAGATGAAGAGACAGATGAAAAAAGTACCTATAAAGAGCATCAAAAAGCTCTTTAGGATAAATATATCTAATTTTTTTATGCGTAGCATTATTTCATTTTGTGCAACTATCAAGGCACAAAAATAGCATAAAAAACGGAGAGCAAAGACAAGTTTTGCATATTTTTATAGAATTACAGTCCACTTACCCTTTTTAGCTTCTCTATTTCGGAATCCCAAAGTTCTTTCGTATCTTCTACTTCATCGGGGGCTGCCCAGTCAATCACTTCCAGCATATAGTCAGAGGTTAGTTCGTTATAGACCATTTTCAATTCAAAATAGGCTTTAGGATCTTCATCATCCAGCCATCGAAAGCGTATAAAACTGTTAACCCGGAAGTTTGTAACTTCAGCTTGCCGTGTTTCTGTTTTTCCCCAATAAAAGGTGAATACTTTGTCTTTGAATATCACCTTGTCTGCAAACCATGTTTCCAGGCCGGATGGAGTACTGATAATAGACCATACGATGTTACCGGATCCGGCTTTCAACATGTACTCCAAGCGAATTTTTTCTTTTCTCATAGGTTAGCTTTTTAAAGTTTCGGTGGCAAATTAAGCCAAATTTTCTTATTTGCCATAATAAATGCTATGTTTTTTGAAATATTTATTAGCCATATACTAAGCTGTTTTTCTCTTAAAAAACGAATTTTACAAGAAAAAGTTCTCTGAAATGTTGCAAAATTCAAAATAACTTTCTATCTTTGCACCCGCAATTGAGAAATGATGGCGGGATAGCTCAGCTGGTTAGAGCGCATGATTCATAATCATGAGGTCCCCAGTTCAATCCTGGGTCCCGCTACAATGAACAATTTTAGACTGTTGAGAGGCTTCCACTCTTGGCGGTCTTTTTAAAAAACGATGGCGGGATAGCTCAGCTGGTTAGAGCGCATGATTCATAATCATGAGGTCCCCGGTTCAATCCCGGGTCCCGC
>PPYE01002863.1_pt1 | contig 10370 bp, 8 predicted proteins | sample 1559881 | NCBI WGS metagenome assembly PPYE01 (sample SAMN08240022, study PRJNA423297) | Human gut metagenome, whole genome shotgun sequencing project.
GTGAGGCGGCTGGACTTCAAATCCAGTTGGGGCCGCCAGCGGTCCCGGGCAGGTTCGACTCCTGTGATCTTCCGCCAAAATGCCTCTCCTGACGTTCTCCAACCCCTTGTAATACTGTCAATCCAGATATTTTCTACTGCTCAATATTCAATCGGCTTCAGGAATACCTGGTCTAAGGTTTTGTGATGGACGATGAGCGGCTGAAGAATCCGCCTGTCGGTTCTTCTGTCCTCGAACGCATCCGCGATATTCACGCCAGTATGCGCCGTGTTTATTTGCAGGTGATTTGCCCCCCTGCTGACTCTCAGCCAACCGTATCGCCATTAAGGTGAAGATGTTGTTTTACTCGCCCCAGAACATCCTTTTTTATACGACTATTCTATTTCTTTAACCGCTGGCGAAAAAAACTGACTATAAACTTCACCAATAATCAGACTGCCATCAAGATTAATTTGTTCATTTAATATATCAAATCAACTTGTTTTATTTTCACTATCAAAAATAGCTCATTGCCTTACTATAATTAATATATAAATTCGGTAATTAATTCTTAACATGCTTTTGCTAATAATCTCAATTGCTGGCCCTATAATATTGCGCTAGCATTGCTTTCTGGTTGTATCAGCGATACTCAAAAATTCTTAATACAATACTCATTCGACTGGTACTTATTTGTAACTCAGTTATATTTTTTCGCCCGGTGATTCAGAAGAATGCAAAAAACGGCTACCACTCCATCAAAAATACTTGATCTCACTGCCGCGGCATTTTTACTTGTCGCCTTTCTGACGGGTATTGCGGGCGCTCTTCAGACTCCTACCCTAAGTATATTCCTCGCAGATGAACTGAAAGCCCGTCCTATAATGGTAGGTTTTTTCTTCACCGGTAGCGCTATTATGGGAATTCTGGTCAGTCAATTTCTGGCAAGGCACTCCGATAAACAAGGCGACCGTAAATTACTGATTCTGCTATGTTGCTTATTTGGAGTGCTGGCCTGCACGCTTTTTGCGTGGAATCGCAACTACTTCATTCTCCTCTCAACGGGCGTACTTCTGAGTAGTTTTGCTTCCACCGCAAACCCGCAAATGTTCGCCCTCGCCCGTGAACACGCCGACAGAACAGGCCGTGAGACGGTCATGTTCAGTACATTTTTACGTGCTCAGATCTCGCTTGCCTGGGTTATCGGGCCACCGCTCGCTTATGAACTGGCAATGGGATTTAGTTTTAAAGTGATGTATCTCACCGCTGCCATCGCATTTGTTGTTTGCGGACTGATAGTCTGGTTGTTTTTGCCATCAATACAAAGAAATATTCCTGTCGTTACCCAACCCGTAGAAATTTTACCCTCCACCCACAGGAAGCGGGATACGCGGCTACTTTTTGTGGTCTGTTCAATGATGTGGGCGGCGAATAATCTCTACATGATAAATATGCCGCTATTTATTATTGATGAACTGCATCTAACCGATAAACTGGCTGGAGAAATGATTGGTATCGCTGCCGGTCTGGAAATTCCGATGATGTTAATCGCAGGCTATTACATGAAACGTATTGGCAAGCGACTATTAATGCTCATTGCTATCGTGAGTGGAATGTGTTTTTACGCCAGCGTACTCATGGCGACGACTCCGGCGGTTGAGCTGGAATTGCAAATTCTTAATGCCATCTTCCTTGGTATTCTCTGTGGTATCGGCATGCTTTATTTTCAGGACTTGATGCCTGAAAAAATAGGCTCTGCGACAACGTTATATGCAAATACTTCACGCGTCGGCTGGATTATCGCCGGCTCTGTTGACGGAATTATGGTTGAAATCTGGAGCTACCACGCGTTGTTCTGGCTGGCGATAGGGATGTTGGGTATTGCGATGATTTGCCTGCTGTTTATTAAAGATATTTAGCTCACCAGTCTGGGCTAAGAAAAATCGGCGTGGCGCAAACAGAGCCATCCTCGCCATTTTTGCTATCATGCCTGCATACATAAACGACAAAACAGTATGCAGAGGGAAAAATGGGTTCCACCAGAAAGGGGATGCTGAACGTTCTGATTGCCGCCGTGTTGTGGGGAAGTTCAGGGGTCTGCGCGCAATACATCATGGAGCAAAGCCAGATGTCGTCGCAGTTTTTGACTATGACGCGTTTGATATTCGCCGGTTTGATTCTGCTGACGCTGTCATTTGTTCATGGCGATAAAATCTTTTCTATTATTAACAATCACAAAGATGCCATTAGTCTGCTGATTTTTTCCGTGGTTGGCGCGCTCACCGTACAGCTCACTTTTTTGCTAACCATCGAAAAATCGAACGCAGCCACGGCAACGGTGCTGCAATTCCTCTCACCGACGATTATCGTCGCCTGGTTCTCACTGGTGCGTAAATCGCGCCCGGGCATTCTGGTTTTCTGCGCTATTTTGACATCGCTGGTCGGGACTTTTTTATTGGTGACACACGGTAATCCGACGTCATTATCGATCTCTCCTGCCGCGTTGTTCTGGGGCATTGCCTCGGCATTTGCTGCTGCATTCTATACCACCTATCCCTCAACGCTAATTGCCCGCTATGGCACGTTACCAGTCGTCGGCTGGAGTATGCTGATTGGCGGTCTGATTCTGTTGCCTTTTTATGCCAGACAAGGAACAAACTTTGTCGTTAACGGCAGTTTGATTCTGGCGTTTTTTTATTTGGTGGTCATTGGTACGTCCCTGACATTTAGTCTGTACCTGAAAGGAGCACAATTAATTGGCGGTCCAAAAGCCAGCATTTTGAGCTGTGCAGAACCATTAAGTAGCGCGCTACTCTCTTTGCTGTTGCTGGGGATCACGTTCACATTACCGGACTGGCTGGGAACGCTGCTGATTCTGTCATCGGTAATTTTGATTTCAATGGATTCCCGTCGCCGCGCCAGAAAAATAAATCGTCCGGCGCGGGATGAGTGAGAATTACCAGCCAGGCACCGCGCCACCGTTAAAGATGGTTTCTGCCGCTTTAGCGACTTCGGATGATTGATAAGATTGCAGAAATTCCTTCACGTTTTCTGCATTCTTATTATCTTCCCGTGCCACCAGAATATTCACATACGGCGAATTTTTATCTTCAATAAATACGCTGTCGTGCACCGGAGAAAGCCCGGTCTGCTGAATGTAAGTGGTGCTGATAATCGCCACATCAACTTTGGGATCATCCAGTACGCGCGGGAGCTGCGCCCCCTCGAGTTCCATAATCTGCAAATGACGAGGATTATCGGTTATATCCAGCGCGGTAGGTAATAACCCTTTTCCCTCTTTCAGAGTAATTAGCTTCTCTTTTTGCAACAGTAAAAGCGCGCGACCAAGGTTGGTCGGGTCGTTGGGGATCGCCACTGTCGCGCCTTCTTTTATTTGCGCCACGGTTTTGATTTTTTTGGAATAACCCGCCATAGGGAAGACAAACGTATTTCCCACCGCTACCAGTTTATAACCATGCGCCTGATTATCTTGTTCAAGAAAGGGTCGATGCTGGAAGACATTCGCATCAAGTTCGCCATGATTTGTCGCATCGTTCGGTAGCAACGAACCGCTAAATCCTACCAGTTCAACATCGAGGCCATATTTCTCTTTTGCCACCTTTTTAGCGACTTCCGCGACATCTTGTTCTGCGCCATTTATAACGCCAACTTTAATGTGTTTTGCATCGCTGCTACTCTGGTCGCAACCTGCCAGCAGAATTCCGGCCAGCAATAATGCGGCCCCTGTCCGTAGATGATGTGTTGTCAGTTTCATTTTTTTATCCTTTTATTAATGATTACCTGACTATAGCGGTAAGGTCGCTGCGGTTTAAAAAACGAAACGCTATCGATAAGAATAAAAAGGAATAAAAGTGGAATATAAAGTCTGGCACTTCTTACTGACCACGCAAGCGCGTTTCGTACAGCATGATGAGAGCGATGAAAGCAAACTACACTTATGCTTCATTCGATACACATTTGTAAAAGGTTGAATCCATGAAACCAACGACACTACTGCTTATTTTCACTTTTTTCGCTATGCCAGGCATCGTATACGCCGAGTCGCCTTTTAGCTCACTGCAGTCCGCAAAAGAGAAAACCACGGTATTACAAGATTTACGTAAAATTTGCACGCCACAGGCGTCATTATCAGATGAAGCGTGGGAAAAGTTAATGTTGTCAGATGAAAACAATAAACAACATATACGCGAGGCCATCGTGGCGATGGAACGTAATAATCAGAGCAATTATTGGGAAGCGTTGGGTAAGGTAGAATGCCCGGATATGTAAGAACAGCAACAACTACTGACCAACGCTTCTTTACCTGATATCAGGATTTCTTCATTTTCACCTTTGCAGTAACCAACAATGCAGTCAGCAACATCAATGTGCCGGACAACATCAACGGCGAAGTCAGACCAATATTATCCAGCGCATAACCGCCGATTGCCGCGCCACAGGTATTAGCAAGCTGAATAACCGCCACCTGAATAGACCCGGCTTTTTCTGCCTGATCGGCCAGCGAGCGGGTGATCCACGTTGACCAGCCGACGGGAACCAATGCAAAAGTTAGCCCCCAGATAATCGCCACGCCGGTAGCAACGATTTTATCGCTTCCCCACAACGTCAGTACCAACGCACTCACAGCCAGTATTAACGGCGCGCCTGCTAAGGCCAGTTTTACCGAACGTTTAAGAATGAACGACGAAAGCGACGTACCAATAAAGCTGGCGATACCAAAACTCAACAGCACCAGCGTTAAGCCATCCACGCCGAATCCCGCCAGGTTCATATACACCGGGCGAATATACGTGAAGAAAGCAAACTGCCCGGCGAAAGACATGAAGATGGCGATCATCCCTGCCATCACACCCGGACGTTGTAATAAGCGGAAAGTATTTTGTTTCTGATGCGAGGGTTCGCCTGGCAGTGAAGGCAATGATTTGATAATCCAGAAAATACACAGCACGCCCATCACCGCCGCCGCATTAAAGACATTGCGCCAACCGATAAGCTCGCCTAAAAAACTGCCCAACGGCGCGGCAATCACCAGCGCAATAGAAACCGCGCCGAAGATCACCGACAGCGCCTTCGGCACCGTACGCGGCGGTACCAGACGCATGGTCAGCGACGCCGACATCGCCCAGAACCCGCCCAGCGCCAGTCCCAGACAGGCACGACCGATTAAAAGCAAACTGAATGAGTTAGCAAAGGAAACCAGCAAGCAGGAGAGCGTCAGCAAAACGGCAAACAAAATAACAACGTAGCGGCGGTCAGTGGCCTGAATTGTCTGGGTAATAAACAAACTGGCAAACATTGCCACAAAGGCGGTCACGGTCACCGATTGCCCGGCAACCCCTTCCGAAATGCCTAAATCCTGGGCCATTGGCGTCAACAAACTGACGGGCAAAAACTCAACGATAATCAGACAGGCGACACAAAACGCCACCGAGAAAACGGCTGACCAGTTCGGTCGGGTGATGGCATCCGCGCCGCGGTTTTCGGCAATAAATTCACTCATGGTGTTACCCGTGGCATGTTTCAGGGGAAAAGCCGACCACTTTAACATTGAAATGTGTGACGCATTTAACGTTTTTGCAACTTTTACGGTGTTGCTTGAGCTGGAGTTAAGATCGAAACGGAACAGGGCAAAGATTACCGGATGCGGCGTGAACGTCTTATCCACCCGACAGGTCAGGCGCGGTCTGTAGGCTGATAAGACGAAGCGCGGCGTTTTGCAGGTGCGACTCATCCGGGCGATGCAAATAACGTAAAAATTCGTCACCGGCTGACTTTCCCATTTGATCGACCATCGACTCCACGGGTACGACATCGATATTCAGCCGATCGCTGAGACGGCGAATCGCTTTTCTGGCCCCGGATGTCAGCACCCGAAAACCAACCACAAACACTACCGCCAGCGTGGCGAGCATTATCCAGATCATGAGTTCTCCTGCGTAATCAGAACTCATGATATCTGGAAACCCTCGCCAGTTACTAATCCACCAGAATAATCTTCAGTGCAAACAGAGCTGCGACCACCACCACACACAGGTTCAGATCGCGCCAGCGCCCGGTGCACACTTTCATGATGCAGTACGACATAAAGCCGAGTGCAATCCCTTCGGTGATCGAGAAAGTAAAGGGCATCATCACCGTGGTAATAAACGCAGGCACCGATTCGGTAAAATCATCCCAGTTAACGCGCGCCAGGCTCGAAGTCATCAGCACGCCAACAAAGATTAACGCTCCGGCGGTTGCGTAAGGAGGAACCATCGCCACCAGCGGTGAGAAGAACATAACCAACAGGAACATAACGCCAACCACAACCGCAGTCAGCCCCGTGCGGCCACCGACTGCCACACCAGAAGTACTTTCAATATAGGCAGTAACAGACGAGGTGCCGATAAACGCACCCGCCACCGAACTGACGCTATCAACATACAGCGCCTTATTCATATTGGGGAATTTACCGTTACCATCTATTAAGCCCGCTTTATCAGTTACACCAATTAATGTTCCTGATGAATCAAATAGGTTGATCAGCATAAAGGAGAAAATGATACCGGCGAGTTCAAGTGTTAACGCGCCGCTCAAATCTACTTCACCAATGACGCCGCTAATATCAGGCGGAATGGAATAGACGCCGCTAAAATGAACATCACCGAAAAATAATCCACAGCAAGACGTCACCACAATAGAAACCAGCACCGCGGCATGAAAATGACGTGATGACAACACGGTTATAATAAAAAACCCTAAAATACCTAACAACACGCCGTGAGAACTTAAATCGCCAATCATCACCAGCGTGTCTTTATTGGCGACAATAACGCCAGTATTTTTTAATCCCATTAAGGCGATAAATAATCCAATTCCGCTGGTGATACCAATACGTAAACTTAAGGGAATGTTGGAGATCATCCAGTACCGGATACGAAACAGCGTGAGCAAAAATAGTCCAACTGCGCCCCAGAATATTGCGCCCATCCCGGTCTGCCAGGAGATGCCCATCGCCCCCACGACCACGAAGGCAAAGAAGGCGTTCAGCCCCATTGCCGGAGCCAGCGCCACGGGTAAGTTAGCAAATATCCCCATCGCAATACTGCCGATACCGGCAATCAAACAGGTGGTAACAAACACCACTTTCGGGTCCATTTGTGCCGCGCCGAGGATTTGCGGGTTCACAAAAACGATGTACACCATGGTTAAAAAAGTGGTCATCCCCGCAATCAATTCTGTGCGGACGGTGGTCCCATGCTGAGGTAGTTTAAATAATCGCGAAAGCGTCCCTGATTCATTACTCACGTAATCGGTATTGTCATTATTCATTTTTTTGTCCATTGGAGGAGATTTAATCCCTTGCTTTTGTAAAACAAATGACAACAACGGTTCAGTGATAATTATCACATTTCAATTGCACATTAATGGATATTCTTTAATAATCTCGCGACGTTTCTTTATGATAAATAATAATCAAATTGATAAAATCAAAATGAGAAAAATATGAATAATTCTATTAACCATAAATTTCATCACATTAGCCGGGCTGAATACCAGGAATTGTTAGCCGTTTCCCGTGGCGACGCTGTTGCCGATTATATTATTGATAATGTCTCTATTCTCGACCTGATCAATGGCGGAGAAATTTCCGGCCCAATTGTGATTAAAGGACGTTACATTGCCGGTGTTGGCGCAGAATACGCTGATGCTCCGGCTTTGCAGCGGATTGATGCTCGCGGCGCAACGGCGGTGCCAGGGTTTATTGATGCTCACCTGCATATTGAATCCAGCATGATGACGCCGGTCACTTTTGAAACCGCTACCCTGCCGCGCGGCCTGACGACCGTTATTTGCGACCCTCATGAAATCGTCAACGTGATGGGAGAAGCCGGATTCGCCTGGTTTGCCCGCTGTGCCGAACAGGCAAGGCAAAACCAGTACTTACAGGTCAGCTCTTGCGTACCCGCCCTGGAAGGCTGCGATGTTAACGGTGCCAGTTTTACCCTTGAACAGATGCTCGCCTGGCGGGACCATCCGCAGGTTACCGGCCTTGCAGAAATGATGGACTACCCTGGCGTAATTAGCGGGCAGAATGCGCTGCTCGATAAACTGGATGCATTTCGCCACCTGACGCTGGACGGTCACTGCCCGGGTTTGGGTGGTAAAGAACTTAACGCCTATATTACTGCGGGTATTGAAAACTGCCACGAAAGTTATCAGCTGGAAGAAGGACGCCGGAAATTACAACTCGGCATGTCGTTGATGATCCGCGAAGGGTCCGCTGCCCGCAATCTCAACGCGCTGGCACCGTTGATCAACGAATTTAACAGCCCGCAATGCATGCTCTGTACCGATGACCGTAACCCGTGGGAGATCGCCCATGAAGGACACATCGATGCCTTAATTCGCCGCCTGATCGAACAACACAATGTGCCGCTGCATGTGGCATATCGCGTCGCCAGCTGGTCGACGGCGCGCCACTTTGGTCTGAATCACCTCGGCTTACTGGCACCCGGCAAGCAGGCCGATATCGTCCTGTTGAGCGATGCGCGTAAGGTCACGGTGCAACAGGTACTGGTGAAAGGCGAGCCGATTGATGCGCAAACCTTACAGGCGGAAGAGTCGGCGAGACTGGCACAATCCGCTCCGCCATATGGCAACACCATTGCCCGCCAGCCAGTTTCCGCCAGCGACTTTGCCCTGCAATTTACGCCCGGAAAACGCTATCGGGTCATTGACGTCATCCATAACGAATTGATTACGCACTCCCACTCCAGCGTCTACAGCGAAAATGGTTTTGATCGCGATGATGTGAGCTTTATTGCCGTACTTGAGCGTTACGGGCAACGGCTGGCTCCGGCTTGTGGTTTGCTTGGCGGCTTTGGACTGAATGAAGGTGCGCTGGCTGCGACGGTCAGCCATGACAGCCATAATATTGTGGTGATCGGTCGCAGTGCCGAAGAGATGGCGCTGGCGGTCAATCAGGTGATTCAGGATGGCGGCGGGCTGTGCGTGGTACGTAACGGCCAGGTCCAAAGTCATCTGCCGTTGCCCATTGCCGGCCTGATGAGCACCGACACGGCGCAGTCGCTGGCGGAACAGATTGACGCCTTGAAAGCCGCCGCCCGTGAATGCGGTCCGTTACCCGATGAGCCGTTTATTCAGATGGCGTTTCTTTCTCTGCCAGTGATCCCCGCGCTAAAACTAACCAGTCAGGGGCTATTTGATGGCGAGAAGTTTGCCTTCACTACGCTGGAAGTCACGGAATAATAAAAAAGCCCGGCGTCATGCCGGGCAAAAGTCACCAGTTACGTTTATGCCACTGTCAACTGCTGAATTTTTTTCTCGCGGCGGATTTTGCGTTCTTCCATCACCGCCACTATCGCCATCAGGCAGATACAACCAATCGCGGCGATATCAAGTGCGGCGAATGTGCCTGCCCAGCCGGTAAGGCCGAATACCGGCGTCCCATCGGCAATCATTCCCAGACCTAACTTGGCAAAGCTGTCACCAATCAGGTAAGCAAAGGTGCCTTTAATACCATCGGCAGCGCCAATCGCTTTTTTAGGTACAAAGCCAACAGCAGCCACACCAATCAACAATTGCGGGCCAAAGACCAGGAAACCCAACGCAAAGAGAGAAGCCAGATAGATATATTCGTTGCTGGCATGTTGATACACACCGAGCGTGGCGATAATCAGCGCCAGCGCGATGCAGGCCACCAGGCCACGGCGACCGTTCGCCAGGTCAGAGAGCCAGCCCCACAGCAGCGTACCGACCAGCGCACCAGCTTCAAACAGCGTAAAGCCCTGAATCGCCACCGCTTTAGAGAGTTTCAGTTCCTGGAACGCGTATACGGTTGACCACTGGTCGATACCAATACGTACCACATAGAGGAAAATGTTGGCGAAGCACAGCAGCCAGATCACTTTGTTTTTCAGCACATACTCAACAAAGATCTGCCACTTGGTCATATCGGTAGATTCTGTCTCTTTGTCCTCTTCGCTGATCTCCTCGCCGAACAGTTCTTCAGCTTTGCCGAGGCCATAAGATTCCGGGGAGTCGCTACCGTAACGCAGGCCGATAAAACCGACAATCAGCGCGATAATCGACGGGAAGATAAACATGCCGATGACATGGCCATCGAACAGGTAATTTGCCCCGAACAGCGCCACACCTGCTGCGCCTGCACCGCCAAGGTTGTGAGAAATATTCCAGAAACCGAGGAATGTCCCGCGTTTACGACGCGGCGTCCATTTGGTGATGGTGGAGTAACTGCACGAACCGCCGGTACTCTGGAAAAAGCCGCTTAAGGCGTAGAAGGCAATCATCAGGAACAGGCTAACCGAGCCGCTGCCCATACTGGCACTGAAGCCCAGCATACAAAT
>PPYE01644278.1_pt1 | contig 10365 bp, 9 predicted proteins | sample 1559881 | NCBI WGS metagenome assembly PPYE01 (sample SAMN08240022, study PRJNA423297) | Human gut metagenome, whole genome shotgun sequencing project.
ATATTGAGGATGATATGCTCTTAGTATTCGAGCCGCTGACTCTAAGGTAGCTCCTGTCGTAAATATATCATCAACTAATAAAATCCGCTTATCATATAACAACGAGGAATCGCAAGTTTCCTTCCACATAAATGCCTTATCGATTGTGCTATGACGTTCACTACCAGATAAGCTCCACATTTCTTTATGGGTATCCATTTTATATAAACAATCAAACCATTTATAACAGACCTCTTTTTCAGTATTATATTCCATAACTCCATTTACACTGTCATCACTGCTTCTACCATCAATACGATTAGAGTTTGAAAATGAGAACACCCAATCATAAAAAAATAGATCTACCTGATTATATCCTCTAACCTTCTTTTTTTCTGCACTTGATGGTATAGGAATCACATAATGAGGCCTATAATCGTGCATCCTCAAGTTGTACGATGCTAAAAAAGGAGCAGCCCCTTTGGACTGCTCCTTTTTTTCGTTAAATTTAACGTCATATATCATGGATTTAATACCACCTCGATAGTCAGCTAGAATCCAAGCAGAATCTAGCGAGGACAGTAATTTAGATGGCACTTGTCTTACATGTAGAACTTCTTCAATACAAGCATCACACCAATCCCCTTGTTGTTGTACATGGGTACCACAATGAGGACAAACAGGAGGAAATAAAAAATCAAATAAATTCATTATCCATCACATCTTCCTTGTAAACGTTCTTTAAATAATGTATATCGTTCTTCACCATTAACCGTTTTAACAGCACGCTCTACAGAACTCTTTGTACCGATCATGATAACCTTTCGCTTAGCCCGTGTAACAGCGGTATATAGTAGGTTTCGTTGTAACATTCCACCATACATTGGCACGAATGGAATGATAACAACGCCATACTCACTACCTTGACTCTTATGAACCGTTATCGCATAGGCCGGCATAATCATATGCGCTTCATCAATAGATAGACGAACCTCTTTATGAATAAAGCGAATGCAGATATCAGATTTGGTAATGGCATAAATAACACCGATTTCACCATTAAAAACTTCTAATTCATAATTGTTAAGAACTTGAATTACCTTATCACCAACGCGGAATGTAATTCCATTAACACGCACCTCTCCTTTATAACTATCTGGAGGATTTACGGATTGCTGCACATATTGAGATATACTTGTACTGCCAGCCTTACCTCTACGCATAGGCGAAATAATTTGAATATCAAGTTCATCATCGACAAATTCTTTTTCCCGTTTATACACATCAACGATGGCTTTCATCATATCACCAAGAGAGTTAACGGAAATGAAAGTGAATTCATCACTAGTCGTATCAAGATTTGGCATTTCACCACGGTTAATAGCATACGCACTATCGACGATACTATTACCAGAACTTTGACGATAAATATGTTGTAATCGCGTATACGGAACCATATCACTATCAAGTAAATCTTTCAATACGAATCCAGCACCTATAGGAGGTAGCTGATCCACATCGCCTACGATAATAACATGGGCCTCACGAGGAATTGCCGACATAAGAGAATAAAACAATCGCACATTGAGCATGGATGCTTCATCGATGATAATAACATCTATATCAAGAGGATCATCTTCATTTTTAGTAAAATCATAAGAATCACTGCCAGCTACAGGCATGAGCAAGCGATGTATAGTTGTGGCTTCAAACTCAGTGGCCTCTGTTAAACGCTTTGCTGCACGTCCCGTTGGGGCACAAAGAATAATACGTCCTAATCCACCTAATTGAAAACCCTTAACTAAGGCTTTAATAATCGTAGTTTTACCAGTGCCAGGTCCACCGGTAATAAGCGAAAATTTTTCAAAAAATGATAATTCTATAGCTTCCTTCTGTTCAGGGCCAAAGGTAATATGATTATCTGCTTCAAATCGCTCAATAAAATCTGGAATATCTAGAGATATAGGATCAGCTTCAATTAAGAAATCACGCGTATAGTGTACACCTTCTACTTCAGATACATACATTTCAGGTGGATATACATAGAGTATATCATCATAATAGGTAGTATACATGATAGCTTGAGAAAGTAATGAGTCAATATGGTTAGCTATTAAATCTGCATCTACTTGCAATAAATCGTAGGTACGACCTATCAATTCATCGACAGGTAAACACGTATGACCTTGGTTATCTAAATTCCCTAAAATCCAGTTTACACCAGCCTCTAATCGTCGCTCGTCATCAGCATCAAGCCCTAAATTCATAGCTAATGTATCAGCCGTATTGAATAACATATCTGGGGCGATACGCAATAAATTATAAGGATTATCCTGTATGACATCTATAGAGGATGCACCATAATAGGTATACACAGTGCGAGACCATTTAGAAGAAATTTGATGAGACTCAAAGAAATGGTTTAAATCGGATAATATACCTTCACCGAGTAATGTATTATATAATTCCTCTTTAACGCCTTTGCGTAAACCTGGCACATCTTTAATTTCTTCTGGCCGTTCTTCACGCAGTACATCTAATAATCGGAGGCCGAAATAATCACAGATTTTCTCTACAGATTTTTCGCCTAATCCCTTTATGCCTAAGTTCATCAAATACATTCTAGCAGCACCCATATTATCGGGTTTTAATTTTTCTATACTAGATGCATCAAACTGAATGCCATATTTTTGATGTTCTACATAACGGCCTTTAATCTCAATATCTTCCCCTTCTTTTGGGGCTTCAAAGCGACCTGTACAAGTAATGTATTCCTCATTATAATCTTTCACAAGAAATACACAATACGTGTTCTGTGTGTTCTGATATATAATTCGGTATACAAATCCTCGTAATACTTCCATTATTTCTCCGTATTAGGTAATGCTTCGATAATTTCTTGAACAGCATCAGTAATGCTGCCTTCATTGCCAATCTTAATATGAGCTACACTTTCATATAAAGGATAACGTTCCTCGTAAACATTGAAAATATATTCAATACTTTCTTTCACAAGTGGACGAATTTCTAAATCCAAGTCATCGAGAATATGGTTGACGTCGCGATTAACAAAGACAACTAAACCATTATTTCTCATGAGATTTACAATTTTTTCAGATGTCACTGTGCCACCACCCGTAGCAATAACAGATGGTTTATTATGAATCAATTCTTTAATTGTTTCATATTCATACTTACTAAATGCATCTTTTCCATCATAGATAAAGATATTTTGTACGGTTTTCCCCACTTTATCTTGAATCGTTTGATCCAAATCATAGAAATCTCGTCCTAATTCTTTAGCTAACATTTTACCAACCGTAGTTTTACCGGCACCAGGCATACCAATTAGGAAAATATGCTTATGCATGTGTTCTTTTAAGAACTCATTGCTAATCGAAATAACATCCTTCATATAGGATTCAATATATGTCAACATACGTGAATCGTCACATTCAGTTTTAAGACTAGAAATGATCTCATGATCCCGTTCTTCATCAATCAGTGGTAAATGATGTTCATCCTTATATTTACCAATTGATTTAATGATAGATAAACGTTGTTCAAATAAGTTTACTAACTGTGCATCAATAGTATCTATTTGTTTGCGTGCGTCTTTAATATCCATAGTTCCCCCTTATGGGTTATTACGTAAAATCCGAATTGCTGTTTCCTCATCGACCTTCATTTGGTCGATCAATTCTTGCAAATTATTAAATTTAACCTCACCGCGTATATACGATATAAATTGAACAGTTACTTCTTTACCATATACGTCTTGGTCAAAATCAAATACATGTACTTCACATCGATGATATTGATTTTTGAAAGTTGGATTATCCCCTATATTTCCAACACCATCATACCAAATGCCATCTATACAAACCCGATTAGCATATACCCCATCAGGTGGGATTGCCATCTCATTGGGCAATAAAAAGTTAATTGTTGGAAATCCTAATGTACGGCCTCGTTGATCGCCTTTTATGACGATACCTCTAAACTGGTATGGACGTCCGAGCCAAGCCGTAGCTTGTTCCATATGCCCGTCTTCTATAGCCTTACGTATATTCGTGCTACAAATAGGACCTTCTTCTGTAGATAGCAAAGGTTCAACAATGATATGAATCCCTTTTGCAGACAAACGTTCCCGCATTAACTGAGGATTGCCAGCCCCTTTGGCACCAAATGTAAAGTTAGTACCAATTGCGATACCTACAACATCTATATCACCACAAAGAGCGTCTAAGAATTTATCAGGTGACATATTGAATATGTCCAAATTCATAGGCAATCGTAAGATATAATCTACCTTTAGAGATTCTAAAATTTCATCCATAATATCGGCAGATAATACCCGTTTAGGAACATCTCCAGGTCGCAATATAGTCATAGGATGCGCACTAAATGTAACGAGAACCGTAACGGCATCATGCGCCTTAGCCTCTGCTATTGCATTACCAATGACCCGTTGATGACCACGGTGTACACCATCAAATGTGCCTAATGCGTATACGATTTTACGATTAATTTGACGTAATTCATCAAACGAGTGTAAATGTTTCATACTTATCCTTCAATAAAAATATTTTTGTCCACTTTAAGTGAATGTTTCGTTCGTTTTAGAATACCTACAAACCCATGAGGTCCATAAGCTCTATACTTGTTAGATGGAATCGTATGAGAAAAGGCCTCTACGATTGGTAATTCCTTACCTTGTACCATCATCTTTAATTGTACACTATCTACGTCCACTTTTGAAAGATGAGATACCGCAATATCCGTAGGCAACAACAATTTTTCACCGTGAATCGTTAATTCCTCCGCTATATAGGCAGATTGAATATCAAAAGGCCCCACACAAGTTCTTGCCAAAGAAGTCATAGTCCCAGGAATGCCTAATTGAATACATATATCACGTAACAATGAACGAATATAGGTACCACCAGAACAGGTGACACGAATTGTAAAATAAGGAAAACCATAAGCTACCAATTCAATAGTAGAAATCGTAATGGTTCGCATTGGTAACTCTACAGGTATCCCCTTACGTGCATATTCATAAGCCCGTATACCATTAATTTTTATAGCTGAGTACTTGGATGGGCGTTGCTCTTGTGTACCAACAAATCTAGATAGCACTGATGATAATTCATCCCACGTTGGCGGTATCAATCGTTCATTAATTGCAGAGTGATCCGTCAGTAATGTAACGCCACTAGTGAGATTCATATCATCGTCAGGTAATACCGGCTGTCCCGTACTATCTTCAGTGTCAGTAAAGGTACCAAATTTACATTCTGCTACATAGGTCTTATTAAATCCATCGGTGTATTCAATGAGACGTGTGGCCTTACCCAAAAAGATAAGCAATACACCATAGGCCATAGGGTCCAATGTACCACTATGACCAATTCGTTTTTCTTTTAAAATACGACGACATATACCTACAGCATCATGACTGGTAATACCAGGAGGTTTTAAAAATGGCAGCACTCCATCCATTATTTGATAACCTCCAATAGACGAGACTTAGCCTCATCGATAGAACCTTCTATGGTACAACCAGCAGCACGTATATGACCACCACCGCCAAAATGATTAGCAATAGCATTCACATCTGTCCCCTTAGATCGAAGGCTGATACGCGTGCGATTTGGGCTTTCACCTTTCAATAAAATGGCCACATCAACAGTATCTACATTACGAATAATGTCGACGAATCCATCTGTATCGTCGCCTAATATAGACATAACCTCTGGAGATAGCTCGATAGTAGCAACGCGATTATCCTTATAAAAAGCAATGGTTTGCATTACCTGTTTCGTTAATTCAAGACGTGCTGCACTTACGGCCTCAATCGTTTCGGAAATGACATTAGGGCGAGCCCCAGCAGCGACACAACGGCTAGCCATTTTAAGTGTATTAGCTGTAGTATTACTAAATTTAAAGAATCCACAGTCGGTGGCAATCGCCATATAAAGAGCATTGCCCATAGACTCTGTAATAGGCCAATTCCATTGTTCGCACAAGTCCGTAATAATTTCACCAGTAGCCGCAAAATCAGGTTTTAAATATAGATGATCTGCAAATTCTGAATTAGAAATATGATGATCTATATTAAAAATAGGTGCACTAAAGAGTGCACCTACGCGGCCAATCCGTTCATACGTGCTAGCATCTAATACCATGAGCATATCAACCTGTACAGGATGTGTTTCAAAATAGGCAACATCCTTAATTTGATCGATATACGATAAAAAGGAATATTTTTCAGGTATTACATCATCCACGACCATATACACAGTCTTGCCTTGCGCTACGAGAGCCTCATAAAAGGCAACCATAGAACCAATAGCATCGCCATCTGGTCGTACGTGGACAGTGAGCATTATAGAATTAGCTTCACACAGAGCCATGTGTAATTGATTAATTGTGATCTTACTCATGTTCTGTATCCTTTGTGTTAATTTGTTTCTTCATCCTTTTTGATTTCATTCAAAAGGGATTCAATATGCATGCTGTAATCCAAAGATGAATCCTTATCAAAGGTAATCGTTGGAATATGGCGCAATTTTAATACCTTGCCAAGCTCGGTACGCACATGGCCAGATGCATGTTTTAAAGCGATAAGAGTATCTTCTTTCTCTTTATCAGAACCAAACAAGGAAACATAAATCGTAGCTTCACGCAAATCACCTGTCACGTGGACATCGGTAACTGTAGTAAAGCCGATGCGAGGGTCTTTCAACCCACGCATCAACATTTGACTTACTTCTTGTTTGATGAATTCTTGTAATTTTCTTACACGAACATCACTCATAGTAACCTCCTAAATTTGAGGTGCAACTTCTTCCATCAAGTACGCTTCGATTACGTCGCCTTCCTTGATGTCGCGGTAACCTTCCAAAGAGATACCGCATTCGAAGGATGTTTTAACTTCTTTCACTTCGTCTTTGAAACGACGTAAGGAATCAACCTTACCTTCAAATACGACAATACCATCACGGATCAAACGTACTTCGGAATCGTTCGTAATACGACCTTCCGTTACATAGGAACCAGCAACGATGGCCTTAGGTGTGGAGATAACTTGACGCACCTCTGCACGACCAACGACAACCTCTTTAAATTGAGGTGCTAACATACCGCGCATAGCAGACTCAACATCATTAATAGCATCATAGATGACACGATATGTACGTAAATCTACCTTTTCTTGTTCCGCAGCACGGCGAACATTTGCATCTGGACGTACATTAAAGCCCATTACGATTGCATTAGATGCAGATGCCAACATAATATCAGATTCGTTAATAGCACCTACGGCAGCATGAACGATAACGATACGAACTTCAGGGTTTTTAATACCTTCCAAGGATTGACGCAATGCTTCTACGGAACCTTGAACGTCCGCTTTAATGATAATGTTAAGGTCTTTTAACTCACCTTGTTGAATTTGGTTGAAGATATCATCCAATGTAACCTTGTGAGTAGCTTGTAATTCTTGTACACGTTGTTTAGCAATACGTTTTTCAGCGATTGTACGTGCTTCATTATCATCCATACCATAAATGATTTCACCAGCTTGTGGAACTTCGGAGAAGCCCAAGATTTCGACTGGCATAGATGGACGAGCAACCTTAACCTTTTCTCCACGTTCATTTGTCATAGCACGAACTTTACCATATGCAGTACCAGCAAGAACTGTATCTCCTACGCGAAGAGAACCTTTTTGAACGAGCACTGTACATACAGCACCACGGCCCTTATCAAGTTGAGCTTCGATAACTACGCCATATGCTTTACGGTTAGGGTTCGCTTTTAATTCCATAACCTCTGCTACGAGCAAGATATTTTCGAGCAAATCATCGATACCTTGTTTTTGTTTAGCAGATACAGGAACCATGATAACATCGCCGCCCCACTCTTCTGGCAATAAACCATGTTCAGATAGTTGTTGTTTAACATGATCTGGGTTAGCACCTGGTTTATCCATTTTGTTGATAGCTACGATAATAGGCACATCTGCAGATTTAGCATGGTTAATAGCTTCAATTGTTTGAGGCATTACACCGTCATCGGCAGCTACTACGAGAACTGCGATATCTGTAGATTTTGCACCACGTAAACGCATCGCTGTAAAAGCTTCATGGCCTGGTGTATCAAGGAATGTAATCTTATTGTCATTATAACGAACTTGGTACGCACCGATATGTTGTGTAATACCGCCCGCTTCTCCAGCTGTTACATTGGTTTGACGAATTACGTCCAACAAGGATGTTTTACCATGGTCAACGTGACCCATGATAGTTACAACAGGAGGACGAGGTTTCAATGTTTCTGGTGCATCTTCAATTTCGATGATATCTGTAGGATCTTCTTCTGGTTCTACTTCTGTTACGGTTACACCAAAATCTTCTGCTACGATGGTAGCTGTATCAACATCTACCTCTTGGTTAATGCTAGCCATAACACCTAAAAGCATCAATTTTTTGATGATTTCAGATACTTCACGGCCCATTTTTTCAGCCAATTCTTTTACTGTTAAAGGACCGCTTAATTCGATTTCCGTAGCGATTGCTTCTTGTGCTTTACGTTCTTCTTCCGCTTTATGTTGCAAGTATTGCTCGTTACGATGTTTTACCTTATTTTTCTTCTTTTGCATGGAAGTGGACAATAAGGATTGTGGGCGATTGTTACCTTTTTTATTTTTCTTATTGCGGCGATCATTGCCATTTTGTTGGTTACCGCCATTATTGTTGCGATTATCTACACGGCCATTGCGGTTGCGGTTATCTGCATTACCATTGTGACGGTTGTCATTTTTTTGACCTTGTTGACCATCATTCTTTTGGCCTTGTTGATTACCATTTGGACGATCTTGTTTTTGATGGTTACGACCATCTTGTTTTTGGCCATTATTTTGTTTTTTAGTAGGCTCATTAATTTGTACATGACGAACATTAGATTTCTTATCGTCATGTTTCTTATCATCATGTTTAGACTCTTTTTTATGGCTCTGTTCTTTTGCTGGTTTATCTGTTTTTACAGTTTTATTATGTGTTGCAGCTTTTTCATGTTTGCTTGGATTAGCAGGCGCAGCTGCTGCCTTTGTATCGGCCCCATTAGATTTACCACCTAATTGGTTTTTCACCACAGTATAACCTGCATCATCTACTGTATTAACGGCTTTTGTAACATTAAAATTATGTTGTTGCAAAATAGAAATAACCTGTTTACTTTCAACGCCAAATTCCTTAGCGATTTCATGTACGCGCTTTTTGGACATCTACATACCCCCTTCTTACTGATCAATCTCTTTTAGTAATGCTTTTGCAAATCCATCATCCTCTACGGCTACCACTACACGTACTTCTTTGCCTATAGCCGTACCTAATGTTTCTTTACTGCCGACTTTACGCAATGGGATATGATGTAATTCTGCTAATTGTATGTATTTCTTTTCATTATTGGCCGCACAATCACCTGCTAATAGAACAAGCTTAGGGGTTTTCTTTTTCATCGCTTTCTCTACGATGAAATCTCCGGAACTCAATTTTCCGGCCCGTTGTGCCAAGCCTAAGAGATTTAAAACTTTATCTTCATTCATATGCTGAAATTATTCATGACCTTCCAAATCGTGCTTCAATGCTTCATATACCTCTTTTGATACAGCATGCTTCAAAGAGCGTTCTAGTTTTTTACCCTTATACGCAGCCTCAAAACAGTCCATGGATGCACAGATATAAGCACCACGACCAGGGGCTTTACCAGTTCTGTCGATACTGATTGTCCCTTCTGGTCTTAGAGCAACACGCATTAACTCGCGCTTACTCTTTGGTTCACCACAGCCTACACAAGTGCGCATAGGTTGAGATTTGGTTTTCATTAGTCTTCGCTTTCCGCTGCTTCAGTACTTGTAAAACCTGTGAAAGGATTTTCTGCAGCTTGTGTTTCACTCTTAATGTCGATTTTCCAGTTTGTCAATTTAGCTGCTAAGCGAGCATTTTGACCAGCTTTACCGATAGCCAAGGATAATTGGTAATCAGGTACTACAACATAAGAAGATTTTTCTTCTTCGCTAACATCTACAGAGATTACCTTTGCAGGACTTAAAGAGTTCGCAATATAAATGGCAGGATCTTCATCCCATTTTACAATGTCGATTTTTTCATCGTGCAATTCATCTACAATGTGTTGAACGCGTTGACCTTTCGGGCCTACGCAAGCACCAACTGGATCGATGGATTCATCGCGGCTATATACGGCGATTTTAGAACGCATACCAGGTTCACGAGCTACAGATTTAAGTTCTACTACGCCTTCATAGATTTCTGGCACTTCTAATTCAAACAAGCGTTTTAATAGGCCTGGATGAGTACG
>PPYE01716506.1_pt1 | contig 10365 bp, 8 predicted proteins | sample 1559881 | NCBI WGS metagenome assembly PPYE01 (sample SAMN08240022, study PRJNA423297) | Human gut metagenome, whole genome shotgun sequencing project.
TAGGTATAACAAGCGAAGTTGTCAACTAAATCCTGTACAGTACAGACAATAGGAGATCATTTGCTTTTCCTGATAGGGGAACACTAGTTTCTCGGTGCTGAAACTACAGTTTCCCAATGCTGAAACTTTAGTTTCCCGGTACGAAACCTTTGGTTTCAAGCCTTGAAACTAAAAGTTTCCCCACGAGAAACAAAGGTAATGCATTCATGAAATAAATAGGATTGCCTGGAGCTTCCAGAGTGAATACCTCCGCGTTGTGAAATGTAGTTTATCTGTTTCTGGTGACAGCATTATTGTTGTCACACTGCTGTCACCTATTGCTGTCACGGTGTTAATTGTTAATAATCAAACCGTTAAGCAGCAATCGGTGACAGGTGACAGATATATAATTAAAATAATTGTATAGAGAGGTTAGAACATAAACATGGCAACGGCAACAATACGGTTGTTACATACGGCATGGGTATCTTGAATTTTCCCATTGGACGTATTGAGCGAACCATACCATGCAGAGCTTAATGTATATTCCAACCCGAATTTCCAGTGGGGGACATTGTAGGTCAGTTCTGCTCCTGCCGTAACTAATTGGTTAAGGTCTGTTCCTGTTCCATAAAGTTTTGCATCATTTCCTTTGGGAGCATATAGTGCATCACTTGTTCCCAGATTCTTGGCATAGCCTACGAAGATTCCCGGCTTCCATTTCTGTCCGTAGACAACGTTGAACCAAGAGCTGGAGAAACGTATCGGAGTATATTCTTGTTCTCCCGTTTGTTCGTTGACAGACTTGATCCCGAATCCACCCAAACCGGAAGCTTGTGTCAGATTGGATCCTAATACACTCTTCGCAGCGATGAACCAGTCTTTGTTGGTGTATTTCACATGAGCTTCGTATGAAAGAGTTGTGATGCGTTCGTCTACCTTGTATTTATCTGTATTTACTATAGACTCCGTACGTGGTTTCAATGATAACAACTCAATGCCTACGCCGGCCAGCAAACCGCCATTCTTATAATCAGCTCCGACATAAAATTCGGGAATACAGCTTTGCTTCAGATACTTATGTGTTTTCCCTTCCGGTCCTTGTGAAGTATATTGTGATTGCCACACTGCGGCTCCGGTAAGTTGGAAATTCTTGTTTGTATAGCGATAACGAATTTGTGGCGCACGGCTGAAGGGCTGAAACGGTGCTCCTACGGAGAGATTAAGAATCTGCGGAGACACATCTCCGAATAAGGGATGCCAGTTCTGTCCGAGTAATAAAGTTGATTTTCCCCAATCCAGATTCAAATAAGCATGACGAAGGCGAATGACCGAATAAGAAGTGCCTGTGCCGCGGAAGTCGACTTCTACTTTGGCAGATGTCTTGGCTGTTCCCAGTTTTGGACCGGCAACGTCTACTCCAAGGCGCGAATATAAAGTATAGAAGTTACTGTTGGGTGTTGAGTTCAAATCGTTCCCCTCCGGATCACGCACTTTGTCTTTTGGATACATATAAAACAATCCGTCTACGGTTTCTTCGTTAGCACGACTATTATAATAGAAGTCAGTACGAATCTGTCCATAGAATTTGAACTTGAAATCCTGCATTTGTGCGAAACTGCCTGATACGGTTATCAGACAAAGAAAGATTAGAATGTATTTTTTCATAATGTGCATGTTTGTAAACGGGCGCAAAATTACGTAAAATTACTGGTTATCAGTTCATCGTTGATTAAAAAAGACAAGGATTGCCTGATTATATTTGTTGAGACTTGTGCTTTTATGAATTGCTTTCAGTAATTTTCTGTCTGCTTGCGGCATTAAATATTCCCAGAAAGTTTTCATTTTGTTCAGAAGTTGTTCGTCTCCTCCTTCCAACTGTTCTGCATATTGATTGTATACGCATTTGTGCATAGATTGCAATTTTTCTCTCATTTCATCGAACTCGAGTGCACGGTTTTGTCTATACTCCAAAGCTAATGCCGGGTTGGCAAGTAATCCCCGTCCTATCATCATTCCGGCTAGTCCGGGAAACTGTTCCTGAATGCGGTGAATATCTTCTACACTATTGATATCTCCATTATAGATGAGCGGATGCTTGCAGGCATTCTGAAAAGCCTCAAACGCTTTAAGGTCAACTTCTCCTTTGTATTGCTGTTTTCCCAAGCGGGGGTGCATAACCACTTGTCGCAAGGGTAGCTCATTGATAATCGGAGCCAGTTTCAGACATTCTTCCGGATCTTCCCAGCCCAACCTCATTTTGATGGAGAAACTTATTTGCGGATATTCTGTAATCAGGCTAAGTAACGCCTGAACTTCTTCGGGATAAGGAAGAATGCCGGAACCATTGTGGCGTTTAGCCAGCATGGGAAAAGGACATCCCATATTGATGTCGACTTCCTTATATCCCTTTTCAATGAATAGGGATAAGATTTTTTCTGCTTTTTCAAAAGAAGGGGCTATCAGTTGGGGAATCAGATGGGCTACCTGATTATTCCCGGGTTCGATTCCTCGCACATCTCTATGGCGGAATCCGCCTTTTTCGAGTCGTACAAATGGGGTATAATAAGTATCTATACCTCCGAAGCAGGCAGCATGAGCATTACGGTAAAACACTTCGGTGTAACCTTGTAATGGGGCAAAATGAATAGGAAGAGTCTTTGGCATTATTTTTATTTTTGTGCAAAGATACAGAAAAAGTAAAAGAGAGGAACCTCGCGGTCCCTCTCTTTCTGATGTTAAATTGATTAAAGTCTGATTTTTATAAACGTTTTCTATGATTGAAGGTTAGAAAAATTGGGGGATATATTTTTATTCTACAACGTTTATAGTCAGTTCACGTACTACTTGACCACCTTGATGGACGTAGTTTGCATTGTTGGCTACGAAAGTAGCGGTATATGTACCGGCCTCTTCATAGGTATGTGAGTATATCTCCAACGATTGCGAGATATTCTTGATAGCTACACCAGCGTCAGGATCGCAGGAACCGTTAAGGAGGATGGAATTGGAGATAAGCCAAGTATCTCCTTTTGTATACCCTGCTGCTCCGCCACTGGTTACGAAATCGCTTGGCTGGCTAATTCTCCAGAAATAAGGAATATTACCGTCTACAGTAGCATATGCTATTTTATCTGCATATTCTGCGCTTTTCATCTCTTCAAGTGTGAGGTTTTTATTTCCTAATGCTTCCTTCAATTTGGTAAGATGAGTGTTGTTTTTTGAAAGATCATCTAAATTGTAGGTTACATTTAAAGCCGAGAATTCGAAGTTCTTTGCATTAATTGTGGTTGATTTTCCATTGTTGAACTCCAGATTAAGCTGTAAGCCTTTAATATGTATTACAGGCATTGTGCTGCTATTATCAAGAGGGTTGAGGCGGAAAGCAATGCTGATTTCTTTACCCAAGTAAGATATTAAAGGACAAGAATAGTCTTTAGTATCTTTGGTTGCTTTAGGAAGCTCATCTTGGCTGACAAGTTCTGTCCATTCGCAATTAGTAACTGCTTCTTTGTCTTTTTCCACATTGTTGCCACTAATTCCTTCGAATTGATCGGATATTAATATGTGAGTAGAACCTTCGATGGTTTTCGCACTACCATAGTCATATACTACGGAGAAGTTGATTTCACATTTTTCTACGTCTTCCGGTTGCATTTCAATTCTGTTCCGGTGTTTGTATTCGTGCCCTATCTCACCGCTGAAGAAACTGATAAAATCAGGGTCACCATCGAAGCTGAACGTTACAGGGTTTCCTTTCTTTACAGTCACAGTTTTGCCATCGAAGCTGACATTGCTGTCTGTCACCACACCCACTTCCATTGCTGTTTCTTCTTTTAATTCCTTGTCGCATGAAGCCAGGGATAGTCCGGCAAAAGCGATAGTCATCAAACTTTTATATATTATTTTCATGTCCTTTTCTTTTTAAAGTTATTAAGAGAATTACCAACCCGGATTATTCGTCTTGATAGCACCGTTTGATCCTATTTCATTGGCAGGAATCGGGAAATAGTTGTAAGACTTCGGAATATTGAAGTAAGTATATACATTGATTCCGAATTTCCAGGATTCGTCAGCCTGTGCCTTGTCCACTTGTTCCTGCATCAGTTTGTAATAGTCTCCCCAACGGATCAGGTCGAAACGACGTGTGTACTCGAAACAGAGTTCCATTGCACGTTCGTCTTTGATAGCTTTGCGGAAGCTCTCTTCATCCAGATTTGCTGCAAGTTTTTTGATTCCTGCACGTTCTCTTACTGCATTGATACATTCATACGCCAAATCATTGGGACCATGGTTGACTTCATTTTCTGCCTCTGCAATCATTAGCAGAATGTCAGAGTAACGGAGAAGAGGGAAATTGATGGAAGTATCGTTTTTACTCTTCTTGTCTGCTTCATATTCTCTACGATATTTGGCGGCAGCCCTGTTGCGGTTCTTATTGGCATCGTTCTTCGATTCACGATCACCGTAAGTAGACCCCGGCTCTGTTTTACCATAGCTGAAGGCCAAATACTTTCATTAGCCTTGGCACCATCCTTATTGAGAGCAGTGTTATACTTATCAGAACAAATGTCGATAAAGAAGTCCCAATATTTGGCAGTCAGTGAATGACCCTCATTCTTAACTAACTGTGCATAGTAACTTGCTTTTTTGAAATATTCTGTAATCTCGGCACTAGTCGTGTTGTTGGCTAAACCCACTTCCTTGTCACGTTTAGGCTCACCGGCCCGGAACATATATACACGCGCCAACATTCCCCAAGCAGCCGATTTAGAAACACGTCCCGGTAAATAGTTCAAATCTTGAGCAGATTTGAGATCCTCGGCAGAACCATACATCTCTTTGATGATAAAGTCGTAAATCGTCTGTTTGTCCGTACGTGGAATGGAGAGGTTATAGGCATCTTCTGTAGAAGTAGTCTTGAAAGGTACATCTCCCCAACATTCTACCAAAGTAAAATAATAGAATGCGCGTAAGAAACGGGCTTCGGCTTTGTACTGCTTGCGGGTATCGTCGTTCATATCGGGCACTGCATCAATATTTTCCAGGAAAATATTGGCTCTGTTGATGCCGGAGTATAATGTGTACCACAATGCTGCAACGGCCGGATCACTTGTATTGGCATTGTTACAGATCAACCCACTTTTGTTAGGTCCGCGGTTGGCACCACCATAGTGTCCCAGATCGTCACCTCCTACAAGGTATAAGAATTCATTTCCGTAGAAGGAACTTTGTCCCAGAATGGCATAGGTTCCTGTTAGCCAAGAGGTAGCGTCCGCTTCATTTTTGAAGAAGTTTTCAGGAGTGGTGTATGTCGGGTCTTTTTCCAGGAAATCGCAGGAAGTCAGGTTAAGTCCGACAAGAAGTGATATGATGATTATTTTTATTGTTTTCATATACGTAATTGTTTGAAGGATGATTGATTAGAAACCTAAGTTTATACCAAAACTGATAGAGTAGGCTCTCGGATAAGCGGAGAAGTCCAGTCCCGGAGTCAGTGCGCCTTCACGGATAGATACTTCCGGGTCGTAACCGGAATACCCTGTACATGTCCATAGATTCTGACCGGCAACGAATACGCGTGCATTGTCTATCTTCCATTTTTTGGTCAGTTGTTTCGGCAGTGTATATCCTAAAGATACGGTCTTCAGACGAAGGAACGAACCATCTTCGATAATACGTGTAGAGAACACTTTGTTAGAACCGGAGTCGGTAGCTCTCGGAATATTACTTTCCGGATTTTCCGGTGTCCAGCGGTCTGCGTAACTTGCGTATTGGTTCAAGTCACGTGTTTTATTGCTGTTCTCGAAGAACAGGCGGTTGGCATTCAATACATCGTTTCCATACGACCATTGGAAGAAGATGCTCAAGTCAAATCCTTTGTATTCGAAATTGTTGGTAAATCCACCCGTATGTTTCGGCATACCGTTACCGATCATAGTACGGTCGTTATCGTCGATGATACCGTCACCATTTAGGTCTGCGTATTTCGGCATACCCGGTTGTGTATTACTTTCGGAAGAGAAATACGGAACATTGCGTTTCAGTGTATATGTATCACCCACTTTGTCGAAATCTTCGTATTTGTATGTACCTTCGTAGATGAATCCGTACATCATTCCCATCGGATAACCCACTTTGGCAATGTAGCTGTATTGGGAGTTATAGTTCTGGTCAAATTTGGCTGCACTCAATAGAGAAGATTGGTTTTCGGCCAGTTCTAATACTTTGTTCTTGTTGAATGCAATATTAAAGTTAGTAGTCCATGAGAAATGACGGTTCTTGATATTGGTCGTGTTCAATGTGAACTCGATACCTTGATTGCGTACCTTTCCTACATTCTTCATGGCACTGAAATAACCGGAAGAGGTGGGGAGTGCAGTATTCAGCAACAGGTCACGAGTCGTTTTACGATACCAATCTACGGTTAATCCGATGCGTTCGTCCAGGAAGCCTAAGTCCAGCCCCAGGTTCCACTGTTCGGTAGTCTCCCATTTCAGTTTTCTGTTTCTTAAGGAAGTGGGCACTGTACCTACACTTGTCAGACTATTTTCGAACGGATATACGCCACTGGGGAGGCTACCGATCGAAATAAAGTCTCCGACTTTATCCTTCAATATCTGATATAAAGCATACGTATCATACTCGCCTACACGGTTGTTACCGGTCAATCCCCAGCTTGCTCTTAATTTACCTGAAGAAACAACAGACTTCAATGGTTTCATAAAATCTTCCTCCATGAATCCCCATGCCAATGAACCGGAAGGGAAGTAGCCGAAACGGTTATCACCACGGAACTTGGAAGAACCGTCGGAACGGAAAGAAACCGTTGCATAATACAATGATTTATAGTTATAGTTCAAACGTCCCAGGAAAGAAAGCATAGACCAGGAACTCTTTAATGATTTAGTCGTACTGGGAGTTCCTTCACTCATTCCCGCCATGCCGAGTGCTTCGTTCGGAATCTGTACCGTTTTGTATGAATAGTATTCATAGTCGGAATTCTGCAGGGTTACACCTACCATGCTATTGAAGAAATGCTTCCGTTTGATATTGCTCTGATAGGTCAGAATATTTTCATTCAACCATGTTGCACGTTGAGAATGGTAGATTTCTGCATTTACCTTATCGGATGATTTCGGATTACCATAACGGGTCTTCGAGTTGTTGAATGTTTCCCCTTTGCGGGTATCGAATGTGTAACCGCCTGAAACTTTCAACTTCAATCCTTTGATAAATTCATATTCTGCAAATCCGTTGAACTGAATGTAGTTCGCATACGTCTTGCGATATTCGTTTTTCAAGGACATGATAGGATTGAAACGATAATCGTTGGTATTGTTTATCGCGTCGTCCATGATGTTATCCATCAATGAGTTTAATGGTCTGTCCGGTTCGGTCACAGGGCGATATCCCCATACACTATAGAACAGGTTATTCATACCACTGTATGAGTTCTGGGAAGGAGAACCACCAGTGGTTGTAGTGCTTGAATAGTTGGTTGTCAGATAGATTTTCAGTTTCTTCTTTTGGATGGTAGTACCCATACGGCCTTGTACACGTTTGTAGTTTGATTCCAATAAGATACCGTCCTGGTCATAATAAGATAAAGAAGCATTGTAGCGAACTCCTTCCGAACCACCGGTCAGGCTAACATTGTGGCTTTGCATCCATGCGCTGCGGAAGATTTCATCCTGCCAGTTATATTGCGGGATATTCCTATAATCTTCCAGTCCCCATTTCTTACCGTCATAATCCATGAAGTAGGTAGTTTCCATATCTTTGGGACTACGTTCTGCCTGTAGTTTGACGAACTCGTATGCATCCATCATCGGAATCGTTTTGGTGATATGCTGAATACCGAAACTTCCGTCATATTTAATTTTAGGCTGGCCGATTGTTCCTTTCTTGGTTGTAATCATCACGACACCATTGGCACCACGGGCACCGTAGATAGCAGTAGCAGAGGCATCCTTCAGGAAATCGAGTGACTCAATATCGTTCTGATTGATGGCTGCGGCTATGGAAGGGTCTTCCACCGGGAAACCGTCAATGACATAAAGAGGAGAGTTGTCCTGTGTCAAAGAGTTGTTACCACGGATGACGATGTTCATCTGTCCGCCCGGCATACCTTCGCCCGAACTTACGTTGACACCGGCAATACGTCCGCCTAATGTCTCGCCGAAAGAAGCAGTCGGAGTGCTAAGAAGTTCTGCCATGCTGGCTTTGGCAACAGAACCCGTCAGATCCTTCTTGCGTATTTCCTGATAGCCGACTACTACCACTTCGTCCAATGTCTTTGTGTCTTCCTTCAATGTGATAACCATTGGCTTTTGAGTATCCGCCTTTATTTCTACAGTGACATAACCAATGAAAGAAATAACCAATATTGAATTCTTATTGGGCACGTTAAAAGCAAATTTACCGTCAAGGTCAGTGATTGTTCCTTGCGAAGTACCTTTTACCTGAACACTGGCTCCCGGCACTCCTTCTCCTAAGTTATCCTTCACTGTACCTTTAACAAGTACCTGTGCAAGTACAAAAGAAACAGAAAACAAGATCAGTCCGATGGAGGAGAGCATCCTTTTTCTAGTTTGAGTGGATAAATGTTTTTTCATATATTAAAAATTAAGTGATTTTATTGAATCTACGCTTGCAAAGATAGACGGATTGAATATTCTAATATGGATAGAATTATTCAAGATTGGTGCAAAATCATACAATTTTTCTGTTCTCATAAACTATTTCTCTTTTACGGATTCTAATAATTCGGATAACTCTTTTACTATGTCGGGATGTTGTTTTGATACATTCGTTTTCTCCGATGGATCGGAGGATAAATCATATAGTTGAGGCTGTTTGTCGTTGCCTAACTCCATTTTCGTCCAATGTTCGATGGCGGGGCCGTCGCTCGGTTCGATGTATTTCCATTGACCTTTTATGATGGCAAGTGTGTTATTGAGATTCTGTTGAACGACATACTCACGGTTTGTATTATTTTTGCCGAGGAGAACGTTCAGATGCTCCTGACTGTCGGGGGCCGCTCCCTTGCGTAAAGGTTGCTCCAAAAGTGAGGCGAGCGATGCATACACATCTATTTGAGAGAAAAGAGCTTGTTGCTTGTTCGGCTTCACCCGGGCAGGCCAACGGACAATAAATGGAACGCGTGTACCCGCTTCGTAAGCGCTGTATTTTCCACCACGGTAGATCCCCATCGGAGTATGTCCGTTGAGAAGTTCGTAAGCTTGGTCTTGATAGCCGTCGTCGATAACAGGACCGTTATCGCTGGTAAAGATCAGGATGGTGTTGTCTGCGATGTGGAGGCTGTCCAGTGTGTGCATGATTTCACCGATGGTCCAGTCCAGTTGCAGGATGACGTCGCCACGAGTGCCGAGTCCGCTTTTGCCTGCGAAACGTGGGTGGGGGATGCGCGGTACATGTACGTCTTGCGTACCCATATATAAGAAGAAGGGTTCTTCCTGATGGGATGCAATGAAATTTTTAGCCTTATGAGTGATGATATCGGCTATGTTTTCATCTTTCCAAAGAGCGGATTTTCCTCCGGTCATCCAGCCAATGCGGGGAATACCATTGATAATTGTATTATTGTGTCCCTGGCTGGGTTTTAAGGTTACGAGCTCCGGGTTTTCTTCTCCTGTGGGCCAGTTGCCTACTTTGTGGTCGTAGCTTACGGTGATAGGGTCATTGGGGTCAAGTCCTACGACATGTCCGTTTTCTACAAATACACAAGGTACACGGTCTACGGTAGCCGGAATAATAAATTCGTAGTCGAAACCGATGCTTTGCGCGTTAGGGGTAATTGGGTTGTTAAAGTCGGTTCCACCTTTCGGACCGAGTCCCAGATGCCATTTCCCTACTGCACCGGTTGCGTATCCTGCATCTTTCAGCATATCTGCCATGGTGACGCAGGTAGTGTCGATAATGAGTTCGGAGTTACCGGGAGCGATTTCTGTGTTTTCCTGTCTCCAGGGATACATACCTGTTAGGAGTCCGAAACGGGAAGGGGTGCTGGTGGCAGAAGTTGCATAAGCATTGGTGAATTGTACTCCTTGTCCTGCCAACCGGTCAATGTTGGGAGTGCTCACTTTCGTTGCTCCATAACAACTTAAATCACCAATGCCGAGATCATCTGCAAATATATAAATAATGTTAGGCTTTTGGCTATTCTGCCCATTGTTCTTTTGGGGTGCATGATTGCATCCTGACAGCGTGACGATGCCAGACAATAGGGGAAGTAGACGCGAAACGTTTTTCATAATGCTGAATGTTTTAGGAAATAATGTAATGAACACAAAGATAAGCGAATGGAAGAAAAAGAATGAGTAGGAATGTACAAGTGAAGTACAAAATAGTACACTTAAGAAG
>PPYE01031124.1_pt1 | contig 10364 bp, 7 predicted proteins | sample 1559881 | NCBI WGS metagenome assembly PPYE01 (sample SAMN08240022, study PRJNA423297) | Human gut metagenome, whole genome shotgun sequencing project.
ACCATCTCGCAGGCCAGATTGCCAGCTTCTTTTTGTCCGTTTCCGAATTTCGCCCCTTCATTTATCATCTTCATCTGCAAAACCTGATTTCCCTCCCAGTTATTTTTCAGGATCTCCACCAGCTGCGGCAGCGTCACCATCTCTTCTTCAAATACGAATTTGTCATAATCATTCTACGCGTGTTTTCCCAATAACAATGTAAAACAACGGTATCATTATAATCATTGCTGCTATGATATGTACATATATGAAACTTTGTGTTCCTGTAACAAGAAACAAACTTGTTATTGTATAATTCCATAACCAATGAAATCCTGTGGGCATCCAAATACTCTTTGTAGTGTAAAACATTTCATTGGCAAATATTCCATATAGAAAAGGAAAAATAAACATTACCAGAACAGAAATATTATCGGTATTAAAAATATGTGGTAGTGTAAAAATAAGTGCAGCTATTACGCAACTCAAATACTTATTTTTACATTTTTGCAGCAACAGCCCAAAAATAATTCCTCTAAAAATAACTTCTTCAATAAAGGACACGAAAAAGTAAAATATGAATTTCCCTTTATGATTCATCAACAGTGATAAAAAATCAGTGTCTTGAAGAATTATATTTGATTTGACTGATGAATAAACTATAAACAATACAATGATTGGCATTATAGCTCCAACTGCAAAATTCAGAAAATCTATTTTTCTAAAATATAACCCTATGCTTTTTAACATAACGCACCTTTTAACCTCTGATTTGTCATAATCCTGACACCATACTATTATGAATAAATTATCTCATGCAAAACAATTTCTTCTGCCCGATTGTGGATATTATTGCACCGCCGCACCCATTCCATTTGACGGGTACACTTTAATTCCTCGGTTACGCCCTCGGCAATTTTCATCTGCTCCATGATGGTGTCTAACCGTTCCTGTGCCTGTTCGTTCAGGTCTGAAAGATATGTCCATAACTCCCCAGTCAAGGTCAATGTGTTCAATCGGGCTGGATGGATTTCCCTTAAATATTCCCGATGCAGCCGTCCATACTTTCCAATGGGGCGGTGTTCTTCCGGCAGTTTCAGGTCTGGGATGTAGTAATCTCCAACAAGGATATAATCAATTCCGTTTTCCGTTATTCTTGGTTTCAATTCGCTCATGTTTTAATCTCCTCATTCTGGCTCATTTTTTTGCAAGTCTGGCTCTCCAGAAATATTGGTAAATCTTTGGTAAATTTGAAACTGAAGCACAAAAAACGCTTAAAAACGGGGCTTATGAGACGATATGAGACTTTTCATCATGCCCGGTAAATACTGCCGTGGCAGACCATGAGCACTTTTATTTTATCTTGCATATCTTCGTTTTTCCTTGTATATCCTTATTTTTCCTAGGTTTTATCGCACTTTCACGACATCTAACCCAATGTACCTATCCTAGCATAAAATCGCATATTTTATCATATCTCGGTAAGTAAAATGAGTACAAATCTAGGTACAAACCCGATTCGTACCCATCAGTACTTTTTCCCTATGCTATTTATCTCCTTACTTGGCACATTTTTTCATTTCTTTTTCTATCCTTTCAAGCTGATCCGGAAAGAACTTCATACTTTCTCAAAAGCAGTCTTATAACAGTATCACCACTAATTTTAATACCAAGTGCCTTACAAATACGGGCACAACCTTCGCAGCCAGATTCCATTGCTAGTGTACAGATAAAATCAGCACATCGTTCTGTCATACGACTATAAGTATTAAGAAAGCCATCAAATGTTTCAGCAAACGTTGTTACTTCACAGTCATTATTTATACATTCATATTCCTGAATCTCCGTAACATTTAATTCAGTTTCAGGATAAAAACTATTTATACATAATGCATCGTGTGGACCTGACATCTGACTGCCTCCTCATATCTTTTGATATGTTAATTATACTATGTTTACGATAATATAAAAAGGCGAAAACGGATAATTGCGGGAGAACCCCTTTTCCAGAAATGTTATACCGATGGCCATTTGTAATTCTCTCGCAAGATCACAACACTTATTTAACAACTCTTATCGAGGTTCACATGAAGTTCCAGATCCTTATAACCGTTTTTCATATAGAAACGGTACGAAGGCTTATCCTTGTCAGTCCGAAGGAATATTCCGACCATCCCCTGCGATCTGATCTCTTCTTCAATCACAGACCTCTAATCCAGATTCTTCTGCAGAATGCTAATCAATTCCTCAATAACGATTGGCTTGGATAAGAATCCGTCCATACCGCATTCCAGAGCTTTCTTTTTATCCTCATCAAAAGCATTGGCAGTCATGGCAAGAATTGTAATCCCCGCCAGTGCCGGATTATCCAGAGCACGGATCTGCTTCGTGGCCTCATATCCATCCATTACAGGCATCTGCACATCCATCAGCACCAGATCATAATTACCTGGCTTTGAATTCTTAACTTTTTCCACTGCCTCTGCTCCATTTTCGGCAGTGTCAACCAGAAAGCCATATTCATTGAGGATCTCCGCTGCAATTTCACTGTTCAGTTCATTGTCTTCCACAAGCAGTATGCATTTGCCCCTGAAATCCGAACCTGCTGTCGGAAGGATTGCAGTCTCTGCCTCTGCCTGTTTCTGGCCGATAGCAGTCATCAAGGTATCTCTGATATCTGACATGAACATTGGTTTTGCACAGAATGCAGTCACTCCGGCTGCTCTGGCTTCCACTTCGATATCTGACCAGTCATAAGCTGTCAGAATTATGATCGGCGTATCATCTCCAAGGCTGCGGATCTGACGGGTAACTTCAATGCCATTCATATCCGGCAAACGCCAGTCGATGATATAAGCATGGAATGCATCTCCCATTTCCATAGACTGCCGTGCACGGAGAACAGCTTCTTTTCCGGAAAGTGTCCATTCCGAACGCATTCCAACCTTCACAAGCATTTTTGTCACGCTGTCACAGGTATTAAAATCGTCGTCTACAACTAATGCTTTAAGTCCTTCCAGTTCTGCGATCTTCTCTATCCGTTGGTGCTTAGACTGAATCCGAAATGGCAGACGAACAATAAATTCGGTGCCTTTTCCCTGTTCTGTCAAAACCTCAATGGTACCGCCCATCATATTCACAATATTCTTGGTAATGGCCATGCCAAGTCCTGTACCCTGGATCCTGCTGACCGTGGAAGTACGTTCCCTCTCAAAGGGCGAAAAGATCTTCTGTACAAATTCCTGGCTCATGCCGATTCCGTTATCCTTTACCCGGATCTCATACAATTCACTGCCCTTTACTGTCCCCGGGTACTGTCTGATCCGGACAGAAACGGTTCCTCCTGCCGGTGTAAACTTCACTGCATTGGACAAAAGATTCAGCAGCACCTGGTTCAGCCGCGTCTTATCACAATAGACATCCTCATTCGTAATATCCATGGCGTCCATATAAAGTTCCAGCTGCTTCGCATGTATTTGTCCACTGATGATCGTCTTCAGGTCATGAAGTACATCCGACAGACTGACCTCTGTTTCTTCCAGATGGATCTTTCCGCTCTCAATCCGGCTCATATCCAGTATGTCATTGATCAATGAGAGCAGATGGTTGCTGGAGGAAAGGATCTTGCCCAGATAATCCCGAACTCTTTTCTTGTCATCAATATTACTTACAGCCAGTGTCGTAAAACCGATAATCGCATTCATTGGTGTCCGGATATCGTGAGACATATTGGAAAGGAATGTACTCTTTGCCTTGTTTGCTGTCTCCGCAGCACGTACTGCCTCAGAAAGCGCCTGGTTCATTTTCCGGTCAGAGGTACGGTCTGACATAACCAGGATATATTTCTTTTTCCCGTTTACCTCACTGCCCATTACAATATTATGGAACCAGCGTTTTTCCCCTGTCTTCAGATGAACATATTCAAAATCCCATTCTCTCTGTTCCTGAACCTGAATTTCCTCCAGATAATTTTTCTCCGGATCTTCCTGTTTCTCTGAATACAGTTTTCCCAGAATACAAATATCCTTATGAATCTGTTCTACCGTAATCCCCAACAGCTTTTCCACATTTGGACTGACGTAATCTGCCTGATATGTTTTTGCATCCAGCATCAGAAAGACATCATCCACGTTCATGGAAAGCTTTTGAAACAGCTCATCCCGATACAGAATCTCCGTATCCTTTCTTCTGAGATTTGTCCTGTTTTTTTGAATAATAAGACTGATAAAAAGTGCAGCTATACAGAACACGATCGCACTGACAAAGATTATCGTACTACGCTGCAGACGGTTCATGCTGGCATTGACGATATCCGCCTGGACAAGTCCCAGAAACATCCAGTCCTGAATATCTGCTTTTTCATAGACCAGATAGTAGTTCCTTCCATCCAGATTTAGCAGCATCGCATCGGTACGTCCTGCTTTAAACTTCCCCAAAAGCGCATTGATCTCTTTTTCAGACATATCAGAATGCTCTCTTAGAATTCCGAAAAAATTATACACGTTCCCCCATGCCTCAGAAGAATGATCCACCACAACACGACCATCCGGATGAATCATAAAGCTCTGGGCATTTCCATCGAAAGCAGAAATATCCAGTACGTCTACAATGTCAGAGTTTTCGTAAGCAATCGCAATCGCATCATATTCAAATCCCTGATAAATTCCATGAGCCTTAGGCGTGGCAAAAATAAGCAGCTGAGATTTTCCGGGAACTGCTGCATTCGCTATCACATCATTTCCCTGCCGGATTTCCTCTTCCATATTTTCCTGTAATCCAAGGTACCCTGTTTCCCCTGTCGCCATCTTGTAGTCCCCGTCAGCTGACAGAAAAAAGAACTCTAAAAATCCTGCATCCTCCTGTGCTTTCTTTATATAGTCACAAATTTCATCTTCGCTCAAAATATTCTGCAGATTCTCTCCCCATATATGAAGATATGTCAGGTTCTTATCTGTCAGTTCTCTCATCATGTTATCAGACTGATGAAAAACCTCCGTCAAATGAGAAACACTTTCCTCATAAACAGTTTTCGACACAAATTTAAAATATCGGAAAACCCCCAAAACAATTCCCACCAAAACAGCGACACAGACAACTGCCATGAATTGTTTTCTCCTGACAGGCTTCTTTCTATCCGTATTATGATTTTCAATATCCATTCTTTCCGCTCATTTCTGCGCACGCTTTTTGCGCATGTCGAGTTTGTGTCAGTGCGCGCACACACAAATCTCACGATTGAAAAACTTTATCTTTCAATCTTCTCACCTCAGCGTCATGTAATCTTCAGGCTCTGCAAGAATGGCATTACCATCTGAAACATACCCTGTCCAGGTGTCTTTCACAGTGGTATCTCCTCCATCAAACACAATATTCTCATCTTCCGGATAAGCCTCCATGTGTTTTGATGTCGCGAGACAGGTTACCGTGAAAGTATCCTCGTCCTGAATTTGTTTTCCGTCCTTTGTAACCTTGCTCAAGGTGTAACCATCCTCTGTTTCCTTGATTTCCACAGAAATTCCACTGACCACTGGCAGAGAGCCACGATTAAACGGAATAAAGCCTCCCTCATAGCCTTCTACAAAGCTTTTCACTGTCTCTTTCAGTTCAGCACCGCTCATCTTACTGCTGTAAGCCAAAAGATCATTTGGCATGATCATGTCACCTGCCATTTTTTCTGTATAACCGGCTTTCAGCACGTTTCCCGTAAAGCTGTTTCCGGTTGCAATCAGCACATCTGACCCATAGATGCTGCGCAGAGTATTTGCCATAACAGAATATGCTGCATTTCCTTCCCTGCTATGAAAGCGGTTGGAATAAGACTTCTGTGAATCCAAAACTACTTTCTCAGAAATGGATTTCTCCTCAAGAAGCTGAGCATTAAACGACTGATAGGCCTGCCCTGCATCGTATTCTCCTGAGATCATCCTGGAAACCACATCCTTGGAAACAGAGAAAAAGTCATTTGACGCAATGCGGATATACATGTGGTTTTCTTCGATCACAGGTTTCACATCTTTCATATATTTCGTAAGCTTTAGATCCACATCCTGACTGTAGCTTAACAGATCCTGGCCATCACTGATAATCTGATTCTGCGCATCCTCTGAAAGCATTGCGCTCAGTACCTTCATTGCTTTCTTTCGACGTGACTCATCCTGTGTCAGATCGCGGTTTAAAGCCACCTGGAAATATGGTGTAGTCATAATCCACTTTTCACCATTCTCCTGAAAGAATGGAAGAAAGGTTGTGTTGATGCCCTGATCCTGAAACATTTTTACACCGGCAGAGCTGCCAAAGTACATGGCAAGCTTGTTACTTTGATACATCTCAACGATATCATCATAATTCATATCCAGATCATCCCGGCTCAGCCCTGTATCCTGGATGAACTGCTCCATACGTTCAAAAGCCTCAGGCCAGACGGTACTGTCCAGGCCTTCTCTCTTTGTATTATCCGGGTCACTGTATGCGGTACGCCACTTGCGTCCGTCTACAGAAGACAGCTCTGATGCTGACAGACCCTGCAGTGTCTCCATACAGGTATAATCATAATAATAGTCTGCCGTAAATCCACGAATCCCCACTTTATCAAATGCCTGGCAGGCAGAAACAAAGCTTTCATAATCTGTTGGCAGAGGAATCTCATACTTTTCAAAAAGATCTTTGTTCACTACAAACCCATGGGCATCTGCACACACGGGAAGCCAGTTTACGCTTCCATCCTCATTCATAAAATTGCTGAGATATGTATCATAGACAGCACCTGCTGCATTGGTTGTAGAAAGATCCATCAGACTGTCTTTCAGGGGACTTGCATCATGCAGGGAAAATCGACAGCAGGTTATAATATCCGGCAATCCATCGTTTTCCTTAAGAAACCTGTAAAAATCCAGATCATTATTGCCTACAACAAATTCAACCTGGATATCCGGGAGCTGTTTCTGGATGTATGGTGCATATTTTTCATACAGGTTTGTGCTCCATAAATACACAGTGATTGTTTCTGCATCTTCTTTTTCTGCACGCTTCCTGCCACAGCCCGGCAAAAGTGATATAACTGTCACCATCACCAGAAGCACGGGCAAAACTCTGCTCCATTTTTTCTTTTTCATTATGAGCTCTCCTCTGAGTTTCCTTTGTATTTTTCTATTTTACAGTGTCAATTATGTTTCACCAATTTATGGATTACTTTTATCAGTAATTCCACATCAATAGGCTTCGCAACATGCTCATCCATCCCTGCTTCTTTTGCTCTTATTCTGTCCTCCGTAAACGCATTTGCTGTCATTGCAATGATTGGTATTTTTTTTGCATCCTCTCTGTCCAAAGACCGGATCCTCTTTGCAGCTTCATAACCATTTATGATCGGCATCATAATGTCCATAAGAATGACATCAAATTCACCTGCTTCACTTTTTCTGAATAGCTCAACAATTTCCTGACCATTCCTTGCTTTGGTCACTTCAGCACCTTCATTCTGAAGCAAAAATTCAGCGATTTCCATATTCAGCTCATTGTCTTCTGCCAGAAGAACATGCATCCCCTTTATAGATTTTTCGGATACATCCTTCGATTCTTCACGTTTATCCACATCCAGATCTATTTTAAATGGAACCCGGATCACAAATGTCGTCCCTACGCCTTTTTTACTTTCAAAAGTAATGGTTCCGCCCATTTCCTCGACCAGCTTCTTTGAAATAGCCATTCCCAGTCCGGTTCCGGCAAACTTTGCGCGACTTCCCGTATGTTCCTGTGCAAATGGTTCAAAAATATGCTTCTGGAACTCCTCAGCCATTCCGATTCCGGTATCCCGGCAGACAAATTCCATTGTCGTCATTTCCGGCTGTTCGGACGGGATTTCCACGCAGCTGACATAGATCTGTCCGTTTTCTTTGTTATATTTCACCGCATTCGACAGAATATTCATCATCACCCGTTTCACATATCCCGGACTTCCAATAAAATCACGGTGTGTGATTTCTTTTTTCTCCCACGCAACCCGGATATTCTGTTCTGCCGCCATCTGCTCGATCACAACAAATACTTCCCTGGAAATACTGCTCAGATTAAATGGAATCTCTTCCAGAACAATTTCACCTGACTCCAGCTTACTCATATCCAGGACATCATTTACCAGTTCCAGCAACAGATTCGATGCCTCTTTCACCTTTGTCCTATATTCCGTCTGCTTCTCCATATCATCTGCATAATGGTCTGCCATATTGACCAGGCCGCGAATTCCATTGATCGGAGTCCGGATATCATGGCTCATCCGCTGGAGAAACTCTGTTTTTGCCTCATTGGCAGCCTCTGCCTTTTTTGCAGCTATCAGAAGTTCTGCCTTATATTTTTCGTCTTTTTCCTGTTCCTGTTTCCGGTGTGCCAGATTGGTTCTGTATGTCCAGAACCAAAATATACTGAACATCAGGAAATAAAAGAAAATAACGCTTATCACACCGAATGGAAGGTTATGGAATACTTCCGTATCCGGCAGATACGCATAGATATAATAATCCCTCTGCTTCAGCATGATTCCGTAGCATCCGATTCCTTCATTCTTCAAATGGTAAATGTGCTGACTATCTGTATGCCTCTTCATTGCCTGAACAACTTCGTTGTCAGCCGTATTCTGTCCCAACAAGCTCTCATCATTGCTGGCAACCACTATTCCGTTGTCTGCAACTATAATCGTTCCATCTTTCTGAGTACTATACCCCTTTAAAAGCCCCTGTATTGTCAGAGTATAATTTCTGGTAAATTCAGGAGAGGTGTAATAGTAAATCGCAACGATACCTGGCTCATCTTTTCTGGCACAGGCTGCAATGTCAATACGAGATCCGTCTTCCCTGGTAAACCGTTCCGAATAGCTTCTTTCTTCATATCCGGCAAAATCCATGATAATGTCTTTTTGCAGATACTCTGTAATCTCACTGGTCAGAGACTCATCCATGCTGTATTCACATTCCGTCCTTCCCTCTGTATCCAGCACAAGGATGCCATCCACCCAGAGTGTCTGCAGATTTCCTTTCAAAAATTCCCGGCTCAGCTGACCGCCGTTTTCTATTTCCATGTCGATATTTGTACTCATCTGTCTGGCACTTTCAATGGCACGGAGAAGACTTTTTGATTCCGAAGACTCATTATAATGGGTGTAGGTGGAACACTGCACTTTTACATAGTTTACAATCTCCACCATTCTTTTCTCTGCTTCCGCCTTTTCCGCCTGAAAAAAATAAAATAAAGAGACTGCAGACACACAGATTCCAATCAGACCACCGAGCAGATAGATTCGTTTTTCTTTTTTCCTTCTCTTAATATCCAAGATCATCCACCTCCAGATACTTCTGGGGATCATCCAGATATTTTTCAATGATTTTCAGGGATGTGCCATCCTGACGCATTTCTTCCAGAGTCCGGTTCATCTGCTCACAGATTCCTCTGTCATCGTCTTTTGCAAAAGCGACACCTATTCCGGTGATCATCAGAGGCTCTTCCAGAATACGGAAGCTTGCATCATAATCCTTCCTATACTGAACAATAGATTCCTCGTGTGCTGCAACTGCATCTACATATCCTTTCCCAAGAAACGTATAGATCAGCTCCCTGTGTCCCAGACTGATCAGATTGCCCAGTTTGGGGATTCTTTCATCTGTCCGGTTCAAAAAGATGCCTTCCGGTTTGGTTGTGGACTGAACAGCCAGGTTTTTTCCCTCCAGGTCACTCAGTTTATAGATATCACTGTTCTCGTTTACAGCGACCACCTGACGGCTTGCTATGTATGGTCCTGCCCAGCGGTAATCGTCAAGGCGCCCTTCCATGGAAAAACAGCCCATGATACAGTCAATTTCTCCGCTCTCTACCAGCTCTTTTTTCTTCTCCCAGTTGATCTGGACAACGTCCACCTGATACCCCATTCTTTTGAATGCTTCCGTAGCCAGTTCTACATCAATCCCCGTCGGTACACCATCCTCATTCAGATAATTATATGGTGGATAGTTGTCACTGCCCAGGGTAATAACAGGCTTTTTGGTTTCTTCTTTCGTGTTGTCTGTGTTTTTACACCCTGCCAGGGTAACTGCTAAAATTCCCACAAGCAGAATGCCTGCGATCACTGTTTTTCCTTTCATTTTCCTTTCATTTCCCTTTCATTTTCCTTCCATTCCTGCTTCTACATTTTCATTTTTCATATACCGTTCATCTGCAATTGTATTCCGCTAATTCATGAACCTCTGCTAATCAATTATATACATACCTTATAATCGTTTTTATAACTTCATCAATTACAATCGGCTTTGACAAATGTGCGTTCATTCCTGCATCCAGTGATGCCTGAACATCTTCTGCAAATGAATTAGCTGTCATTGCTATAATAGGAATGTTTTTTC
>PPYE01321340.1_pt1 | contig 10364 bp, 7 predicted proteins | sample 1559881 | NCBI WGS metagenome assembly PPYE01 (sample SAMN08240022, study PRJNA423297) | Human gut metagenome, whole genome shotgun sequencing project.
AGATAAGCGGAAAAGAAGGCTGATTTAGCCAGATATAATCTGGTAATAAGTTTTTCTATAAAATTCAAAACGGTTTCTTAAATAATGAGAATTTAGACAGGTTCTTATAAAAAGAACTTAACTTTGATATAAAATTCAGAATTCCTCATTAAAACTAAATAAAATAGAAAAACTCTCGACCATGAAATATTTAATAACAATAATTTTTGCCTTATTATCTACCGGAATATATGCTGAAAACGGTAGCCAACTATGGTTGCGTATGGAACCAAATGCAAACACACAACCAATAAGCAGCAAAAACAAAGGAGAAACTATTGATATTGCAATTCAGGAACTTCGTACCTATTGGAAAGGCTCTCCTGTAAATCTCAGCCTGCAAAGCATGAGAAAATTCGGAAAATTGGCCCAGGACAGTTACTCTATAATTACTGAAAAAAATGGAGATATAACCATATCTTCTAACACAGAAGCCGGTTTGCTTTATGGATCTTATCACCTATTGCGTTTACAACAGACAAACCAAACAAGCGGGATTCTAAATATCGTTGAATCTCCCTATTATAGTACCCGGATACTTAATCACTGGGATAATCTCGACCGTACCGTTGAAAGAGGTTATGCCGGAAAGTCATTATGGTTATGGGAAGAACTTCCGGATAAGATTTCCCCTCGTTACAAAGAATATGCACGTGCAAATGCATCCATAGGTATTAATGCAACTGTACTTAACAACGTAAATGCAAACCCTTTAATTCTCACTACAGAATACCTGAAAAAAGTTAAAGCGTTAGCTGAAACTTTTCGTCCATATGGTATAAAGACTTATTTATCTATAAACTTTTCTTCTCCGGCAGAATTAGGAGGTCTCCCTACGTCTGACCCGTTGAATAAAGAAGTACGAAAATGGTGGAAAGAAAAAGTTAAAGAGATATACCAACTGATACCTGACTTTGGCGGCTTCTTAGTTAAAGCAAATTCCGAAGGCTTACCCGGTCCCCAGGATTTTGGTCGTACACATGTGGATGGAGCAAATATGTTGGCCGATATATTAAAGCCTCACAAAGGAATAGTTATGTGGAGAGCGTTTGTATACAATCCGGATGAGGAAGACCGTGCTAAACAGGCATATCAGGAGTTTATGCCTTTTGACGGACAATTTCGGGATAATGTGATTATTCAGGTAAAAAACGGACCTGTAGATTTTCAACCAAGAGAACCTTTCAGCCCGCTTTTCGGTGCAATGCAAAAAACTCCGGTAATGCCCGAATTACAAATTACCCAAGAGTATTTAGGTTTTTCCAATCACCTTGCATATTTAGCTCCTATGTGGAAAGAATGCCTGGATAGCGATACTTATCAACAAGGTAAAGGTTCTACTGTTGCAAAAGTAACGGATGGAAGTATTTATCCTCAAAAAATTACAGCTATTGCAGGAGTTGCCAATATTGGAGACGATATCAATTGGTGTGGAAATCACTTTGCGCAAGCTAACTGGTATGCTTTCGGCCGTTTAGCCTGGAATCACCAACTAAGCTCAGAACAAATAGCAAATGAATGGCTAAAAATGACATTCTCTAACGATACTCACTTTCTCAACCTCAGTAAAGAAATTATGCTTGAGTCTCGTGAAGCTGTTGTAGATTACATGATGCCCTTAGGATTACATCATCTTTTTGCATGGGGACATCATTATGGTCCGGAACCTTGGTGTGATATTCCGGGAGCTCGCCCCGACTGGATGCCTAGTTACTATCATAAAGCTGATAAAAATGGAATCGGATTTAATCGTAGCAAAACCGGAAGTAATGCGGTCTCCCAGTATCATACACCATTGAATGAAAACTTTGATAATATTGCAACATGCCCTGAAGAACTAATATTATGGTTTCATCATGCCTCATGGGATCATAAAATGAGAAATGGGCGTACCCTCTGGGAAGAGCTTTGTTTCAGATATGACCGTGGCGTTCGTAAAGTACGCAATTTTCAAAAATCCTGGGATAAAGCAGAACCTTATATTGACGAAGAACGATTTTACGAAATACAAAACAAACTTAAAATGCAGACAAGAGATGCAATATGGTGGAAAGATGCTTGTTTGCTCTATTTTCAGGAATTTTCCCGTAAACCAATCCCTGATGAGATCGAAAGACCGATACATGAGCTGAAACGTTTGAAACAATTCCGCCTCGAAATCGGGAATCATGAAAAAGCACCCATGTTTTATATACCATAAATATTCAAACCAATTTATTAATATCTATCTTTGTTATTCTTGTTGAATTCATTTATTAAGAATCAAGTTATAAATTAAAAAGTATGGAAAAAACCTGGAGATGGTTTGGTAAGAAAGATAAGATAACTCTTCCCATGTTACGCCAAATTGGAGTTGAAGGTATAGTTACAGCTCTGCATGATATACCAAACGGAGAAATCTGGTCGCTGGAAAAGGTTAATGAAACAAAATCATATATAGAATCAAATAACCTTCGCTGGTCAGTGGTAGAAAGTCTTCCCGTTAGTGAAGCTATTAAATATGGAGGTAGTGAACGTGATTTTTTGATTGACAATTATAAAATCAGTTTAAGCAATCTCGGTAAGGCAGGTATCAAAACTGTTTGTTATAATTTTATGCCTGTAATCGACTGGATACGTACCGATTTAAACTATCCTTTAGAAGATGGTACTTCCTCTTTATTCTTTAATAAAATACGTTTTGCTTATTTTGATATTCACATTTTGCAACGTAAAAATGCAGAGAATGAATATACAATTGAAGAAATCGAAAAAGTTAATGAACTACATAAAGTAATTACACAAGAAGAAGAAGAAGAATTAATAGATACCATTATCGTAAAAACCCAGGGATTCATTAACGGAAATATTCGTGAAGGAGAAAAGCATCCGGTGAATATATTCTGTAAATTACTCGATTTATATGAAGGCATAGATCGTAATTCCTTACGCGAAAACCTGAAATATTTTTTAAATGCAATCATGCCCGAGTGTGAAAAGTATGATATAAACATGTGTATACATCCGGATGATCCCCCTTTTCAGGTATTAGGATTACCCCGGATTGTAACTGATGAAAAGGATATTGATTGGATACTCAATGCAGTAAACAATCCCCATAATGGGTTAACCTTTTGTGCAGGATCTTTAAGTGCCGGAAATCAAAATAATGTTCCCGAACTCGCTGAAAGATTTGTAGACAGGACACATTTTGTGCATCTTCGAAGCACAGATACGACGTGTGACGGTAATTTTATCGAAGCTTCACATTTAGAAGGACGTGGACACCTGATTGATGTTATTCGTATTTTTGAGAAGAAATACCCCCAAATACCAATGAGGGTAGACCATGGAAAATTGATGCTTGATGATAAAGACAAAGGATATAATCCCGGATATTCATTTCACGGACGTATGCTTGCCCTGGCACAAGTAGAAGGAATGATGGCTGTAGTAAGAGATGAGATAAAGAGAAATTTAATCTGATACAAATAATGCTAGTGAGTAGTTATCAGTTTCACATTGCAACTTAATAGCTAAGCATGAAATGCATTGATTACTTGAACTACTAATAAACAAAACGAATGATAACTAATTCACATGAATAACAAACTAATATAATTTTGAAAATATGAATGAAATATTTAGTATAGCAGGTAAAGTAGCCATAATTACCGGTGCAGGTGGTGTTTTAGGAGGAAGCATGGCCAGAAACTTCATGCAGCAAGGAGCTAAAGTAGTTGCTATAGACATACGTCAGGAACAACTTGACAAACGGATAGATGAGTTGAGTGAATTTGGTAAAGATATAATTGGCATTGTAGGAAACGTACTGGATATAGCTAGTTTAAAAAGAGTAGCAGAGCAGGTAGTCGAAAAATGGGGACGTATCGATATTCTTCTCAATATTGCCGGCGGTAATCTCCCTGGAGCTACATTAAACCCGGATCAACCTTTTTTTGATATGAAAATTGAAGACTGGGAGAAAGTAACCAATTTGAATATGAACGGAACAGTTTACCCTTCTATGATATTTGGAGAGGTAATGGCTAAACAAAAGAGCGGATCTATTATTAATGTATCTTCTATGGCTGTTTACAGTGGTATCACACGTGTTCCCGGTTATTCTGCTGCCAAAAGTGCAGTAACAAACTTTACTCAATGGCTTGCATGCGAAATGGCACTTAAATATGGAGATAAAATACGTGTCAATGCCATTGCGCCAGGTTTCTTTATTGGTGACCAGAATAGAGCAGTATTGATCAATCCTGATGGCTCACTGACTGAACGCAGCCAAAAAGTTATGGCCAAAACTCCTATGAAACGTTTTGGTGATATCAATGAATTAAATGGGGCGGTGCAATTCCTTTGCAGTGATGCTGCCAGCTTTATTACAGGTGCTGTACTCCCTATTGATGGAGGATTCAGTGCATTTAGTGGAGTGTAATGCTAATCCTTTTTGATTTCTCAGAACAACTAAGGGAGTATCCCGAAAGTTCATCAATGATGTAAATTCACCACAGATTACTCAGATTAACACAAATCGATTCAAATTATTCGACTCATTATCATTATGATAGATATAAAATAATCTGTGTTAATCTGAGTAATCTGTGGTGAATAATACTTTTTAGACAAGTGCTAAAAATTATATTAATTTATTATTGTTCCACTTCTTCAAAGGAGCAATAATAAATTATGAAAAACATTTAAATTAAACTATAAGTATATGTCTATATAACTTGTTGATATAAAAAATCACAACTCAATAACAATATACTATAATTGTTTAAATTTAATCATATTAGAGGAATTAAAAAATCTATTCTTAGCGCTACAATATGTAGAAAACTATTATAATTTATAACTTTGTTTTTTATTTCAAAAATATGATTTATTAAAACGACTAAAAGAGATTTGAAAGGGAATAATATTTAATTTATGAAATGAAAAATCTATTTAAAACTTGCCAATTTCTGAATTTCTAAAACGATCTAATCTTAGCTACTATTATACCAAATAGCAACTATTTAAACATTATTACTTATTTTGCAACCCCTTATTGCAATTAAATAGTGAGAAGGATCTAGTCTCACTAAAAGCCTATTGTCATTTTCCCTTTATTTTTTTACATTAATCCTATAGCTATTGTAAAAGACTAAACAAAATTATACTTTTACACCGTGTAATATTTGACCTCCCCCAATTGTAAATATTAATAAACACACACTAAATCAAATATTGATTTTTACAGATATCCAGTATTATTCCTTTAATATATTAATTTATGTTCTCTGAAAGAGCAAAAATAATTACCCTTTATATACAACAATATTATTAACTATTAAAACTTTAATTCTATGGCATTTAGAGCAACTTTAAGTTTATGCGGAAAAGAGTTTGATGTGTTGGATTGTAACTACAAACTTGAAAGAGATGTAGATTCAAAAGGACGTCCTTCATCAAATATCTATGGTGGAAAAATTAAAGTTCATGTGGAATCTACAGAAGACACATCAATCCTTGAGCAAATGGTTAGCCAGTTTAAGCCTATCTCTGGTAGCATTGTTTTCAAAAAAGGAGACGAAGAAGCTAAGATGAAAGAGCTTACATGGGAAAATGGTTATATCGTTGCTTTTGAAGAAAGTATTGATGTGATCGGTAATAGACCTATGACTTTAACCTTTACCGTATCTGCACAAGTTCTAAAGATTGGAGGTGCTCAATTTGAGCAAAATTGGCCTGCAAACTAAAAAGCCAGCCTAAACAAGGTAGATGTGGAGAGATATTATCATATTGATAAGTCTCTCCACATTAGTATTATTACAAACACAAAACAAAATTTTAATATAAAGGATATAACAACATGATTAATTTATTAAAAGAAAAACATATTACAAATGCCAATGTCTATGTTAATGGTCAGAAAACAGAATTCGTATCATTAAGCTTAGAACAATCTTTAGGAGAACATCATACATTTAGTGTTACACTAGATTATGATAAATTAAAGAAATCATTTCTCAGTAATCCTAAAGAGCAAATGGAACTTATTGGCAAACCGCTGGATATTGATCTGCAACAAGGTGCTGATAGTGGGAATGCCTATGAATTCAGGGGTATTATTTGCGATATAATACATGAAGGTCAGGAGGGTAAACATGGTTTTCTTATCATTCAAGGAATGAGTCCAACCATACTACTGGAAAGAGGCAAGCGACTGGACATTTTTTCAAATATAGATTTGAAAACTGTTTTTCAGGAAGTAACAGCAGGTGCAGGAAACGGACTGTCTTGTGTCAATCAACCAGTATATACAGGACAATTGGATTTCTTGATGCAATATCAGGAAAGTGATTGGGAATTTCTTAAACGGCTCTCTGCTATAACCGGGGAAACTCTTCTATATACAGGACGTGATTTAGTATTCGGTGAACACAAAGAATTCAAAGAGATAGAAGTTACGTATGATAAAGAAATCACCCGATTTCAGTTTGGAGCAAAACTTATTCCTAATCATTTCTCACATTATCAGTACCTTCCTGAAAAAGATGAAGCTCTAAAACAAGATGCTCCTGCTTCAGTAGAAAACTCAAATGAATATATTGATACTGCTTCTGAAGGTGCTATGGAAGTTACGCAGAAAAGACCTGTCTATACTCCTCTGGCAATTTCCGTACAAGATCAAGGATCACTTGAAGAAATAGTTAAAAGAGAAAAAACCAGCAATGCATCTCAAACTGTTTATGTAAAAGGTACAGCTAAAACATGCGTTGCCCGGATCGGACGCCTATTAACTATTAATATGCCAACAGATATGATCGGAGCAAAACCCCTTGGCACGTATCGTGTAGTAAAAGTTAAGCATACAATTGACCAGAATAATAGATATGAAAGTGAATTCGAGGCTGTACCGGCTAGTTTAAAATTCCTTCCGGTACCAGAAATAAAACTACCTGTAGCTGAATCAATCCTGGCAAAAGTTATAAAAAACAACGATCCGAAAGGATTGGGAAGAGTTGTGGTAGAATTCCCTTTTGCTCAAGATAGAGTTAGTAATACGTGGTTACGCGTGATGTCACCAGATGCCGGTTCAAGTGGAGATGTGCCTCAAAACAGGGGATTAGTATTTATTCCTGAAGTTGGAGATCAGGTAATGGTTGGATTTGAATTCGGAGATCCTAACCAACCTTATGTTATGGGAAGTATGTTCCATGGGAAAAACGGAACAGGTGGAGGGGGCAGTAATGCCACAAAAAGTATCTTTACCAGAAGTGGTACTCAAATCGTATTTAATGATGGGCAAAAGTCTATTCATATATCAGATCCTAGTGGTAACACATGGGATATGGATGGAAATGGTACTATCTCCGTAAATGCTCCAAGTTGCTTTAAAGTAAACAGTGGCGGAAGTTCTTTAACCATGAATGCAAGTGGAGAAATTACAATCAGTGCCAGCACATCTGTTGAAATAAAAGTAGGTGAGGCTACAACTCTCAGCATGAAAACGTCGAGCATAGATGTTACAAGTAGTCAAAATACAGTTACCGGAACAAATACTATTACTGGTGGAGATACAACAATAAATCAAGGCAATGTAACAATAGAAGGTAAAGTTGTTACTATTAAAGGAACGCCTGTAAATATTAACTAACACATTTATATGGGATTTTTTAGTAGTAAAGAAGAATACGCAGCAAAACTTGTTTACACAAATAATGAATTTCCACTAAAATATCAAATAAAACAAAATACACTATTATTAATAAAAGAAGAGATATTTAGTGAAACAAATGCCGATATAATATGGAGAATTGATAACTGGAAAAAAAATGATGATGGTTATGAGGTTTCCATTACTATTGAAAAGAATGAAGCAGAAACATCGGTAAGCCAGATGAAAGAGATATTGAATTTTATGAAATTATTCAACTATCCTATTTCTCACGTAAAAATGCAATTAAGTAATAGTGGTTTTCCTACAGCAATACTTAATCAGAATGAAATCTATGGTCGTTGGTTGGAATTACGCAATAGTAAATTCTTAGGAATGGATCAGGATGATGCAACTAAAGATATAATATTAAGTGGTGATAATGACTTTAATTATACCCTTCCATCTTTATTAAGGACCATTTATTATTGCTTATTTTTCCCGCCCATACTTGGAAATAAGAATATTTCAACCTCAAATTTTAATAAACTAAATTTACCTTCTATTTTGTTTCAAGGGCTTGATATTTCTACGATTATTAAAGAAAGAATAGAAGGGATATCTAATGTGAATTTAAGAATACATCATTCAGGAATTGGCGAAATTAGCGATTATAAAAAGGCAGAAAAGATTTATAAAGATGGATATAAACAAATCGTAGGAGAAGATTCATTTAATTATAAATATAATTATGAAGCCTATTATAAATATAATGTAAACGGGAAAATTGATAGATGCAAAGCCGAAATATTGGAAAGAGCAAGTGAAAAAATTGTTTCTAAACAAACTATCTCAATTAATATTTTAAAAGAATAATTTTATGTCACAGCTATATGTACCTGATAGTGTATTTCTAGTATGCACAGAAGGAATGAAAAAACAAAAATTAGCAGTTTCAAGTCAAACAACCATAAAAATAGCAGATGGAAGATTAATAGCAACCGAAAATGATAGAATGGGAGGAAACCATAACTGTGCATTAATGGTTATTGCCGGGGCTATCATTGGAGCCATTATAGCTGCAGCAATATGCGCTGCAGTAGTATTAAGTGGCGGCACTCTTGCAATTGGACTTGGTACTGCTTTAGCAATTGGTGCAGCTGGAGGTGCGGGACTTGGTGCGGCAATAGGAGCATTTGTTCCCTGTATTTGTGCAATGCTTACATTAAATTGGCTACCATTACATCCAAAAGTATTTTGTGAATCACAAAAAGCTCTTCTTGAAAACTCTGTGATACCTTGCAAATTAGGAGGTATGATAGTAATTACATACTCCGAAGAAAAAGCAAACGCAATGACAAACTTTAAAATTGTAGAAACTATATTTAGTACAGCTGCTATAATTTTCGTTTGTTATAGTGGTGGAGCAGCACTTCAAGGAGCAGCAAATGCAATAGGTTCTATTGTTACAGTCGGAAAATTATTTGGACTCAAATCTGCTGTTTTTCAAGCAGGTGGTATATTGTTCGGAATTTTGGCTCCTAATCCTATAAGTTGGGGATATGATCATATTAAAGAAAATGTAGAAATTGATGGACATTCTATAAATGATCATATTGAAGGAAAAGCTGATGGACTTGAAGATAATAGAGTTAATCGAATAATGGATAATGATGTGAGTGCAGTTTTAGATGATTATGTAGGTGATTCAGGTGATGCTGCAGAAGGTGTTCTTGATAATCAGTTTGATTCTTATCATTATGTTAATCAACAAACAATTGAAGCTAGAAACACGGGAAATGTAATAACAGTAACACCAGATGGAACTGCTTTACCTCAAAATACTACGATTGTAAATACAAGAGAGATTTCTGTTAGTGATGCAGGAAGAAACGCATCTATTGCACCAGCATCTACTACAGTAACTGAAAGTACAACTATAACATCTAATGAAATTACAGCTACAAGGACGACAGAAACTATTGGGGTACAATATCGAAATTCAGCATGGGAAGAATTCAAAAATACCTATTTCTCAAAAGAAGCTTTTAAAAACAGTTTATTCAGCTTAGCTAAAGATATAATTAAAGATGGAGCAAGGCTGGCTGCAAATAAAACTCTTGCTTTATTTATGGGAGATCAAGCTGAAGCTGAAGATGCAGAAATGGCAGCCAAAGCTAAAATTACAGTTATTGAACATGACGTACCATAAAAAATGAATTATTGTTGTAATTTTACCTTTTTACAAAAAATAAAAAATTATGAAAAGTAATTTCTATTTAATATTCCCATTCTTATTACCTGTTATTTTCATTCTGATCAATGTATATTTAATTAATTCTACAGATAAGCGATTGACTTATGAAACAGTTGCAATAAAGTATATAGATTTGAATTCTAACAGGAAAGATGTCGGAATAAGAAACAGTCAAGGGAAGTGGGGAGTAAGAGTCTTTTTTTTAAATGAAGATAGCGTCAGATTTGAAAGAAGATATCATGGTATTCTGAATCGTATAAATGCCAGAATTCATTCTAATAGATTAATAGAGGAGAAACCATCTCAGGTAAGTTTATATATTGATAAAAATAATTTCGATAAGGATAGCAAAAATTCTTTTTTTAATTTGGGAAAAGGAAAAGAAAAAACTTCTTTCTATTACTTTGATATTCTTAATTTTATTAAATATAAATA
>PPYE01091494.1_pt1 | contig 10362 bp, 18 predicted proteins | sample 1559881 | NCBI WGS metagenome assembly PPYE01 (sample SAMN08240022, study PRJNA423297) | Human gut metagenome, whole genome shotgun sequencing project.
GTTATGTTCCCATTTATAACCGTTGTATGTTTTTCTTTTCCCGTTACATACCTGTAATATTACATACTTTTGCCAAGGAAAAACACACGCATCTAAAATATTATCAAAACATACAATATTACCTAATTTATCAATACGTTTAACGGGATATAATTTTGATACACGTTTAACGTTCTCAAATTTTAGGTTCTCGCCAATAGTACACCAACGTAAATTATTAACATGATTATTTAATTTATTCCCGTCGATATGGTCAACACATGGTTTGTTGTCCGGGTTGGGAATGAACGCCAAAGCAACCAATCTATGAACCCGCATAACTTTTAAACCATTGATTTTTAATTTTACAGTCATATAGCCACCGTTCAAATAAGGCTTTATTTCCTTATCATTTTGCGTTATATTGCCATTTTCAGCAACGTAACAATCATATTCTATTAAGTATTTACCTTTTTTCATGCCGCAAATATATGTAAAATAATGGATATACCAAAACTTTTATCTTTTATTTTCGGCTATTTTTTTATTTTCCGCAATAATCGCCCCAAAACAACGCATTTACCCACGCCGCCAAACTCAACTAACATATTACCGTTGCGCCCTCTTATACATTTACCATCGGAACGACGAACCGCCCGGCACGGCATACGTCGCAATTCCGGGCGGGTCAATCGGTCGCCTAAATAGATATAATCCATTTCGTCCATTATCAAAACAATTTCATTTGTGTATCGGTCAATACAGCAACGACCGCATCAACTTTGCGTTCCCAACTTTCCAACGTTGCCAATTTTTCCGGGGTTGGGTTCCGTTGACAACGTCGTTGGTTGTGCCGCATCTGTTTTACCATTTCCGCCAAATCTTTTGCCGTTATTTTTTCGGGATTTTCGATTTGCGGGGCTTTTGTTTCGTCTGCCATATAAGTAACCATTTGAATAATTAAACGTCCCTACGGGCTTAAAATAAACGGTTGTGCATTTGTTGGGGCAAATTTTCCAAAACCCAACGGGGGTTATTCTGCAAAATGAACCGTCCAAAGTGCATAATTAACGTTGCGTCCGCATTCCACAACGCCGGGGTAATCTCCGGGTACAATTTCCCGGCAATATCCCGGAACCGTCGTTTGCGGTCTGCCTTTTCTTCCTTTTTCCCTTTGACCTTGATACGCAATTTAAGGTCGTTTTGCCATTTCATTGCATTAACCAAAACAAATGGTATTTCGGCGACGGTTATAATAGTTTTCAAATGTTCAAAGTTTTGCAACATCTTTTGAATGCGGTATAATTTACCCATGTTTGCCCCGGTATCGCCAACCGTTACGTCGTCCGGGCGAACACTCAATTTTTCCAAAAAGATAATCGGTGTACAAATCTCTTTGTAATAGTTCAGAAAATCCCGTATCTCGTTAATGTCTTTAGGCATCTTAATTGCCGTTGCGTTGTGGTTGGGTCGCCAAACCACAATACCCCCATTGCTTCCGGGGTCTATGCCTATAATGCAATTTATTTTCATAACATCTTTTTTATTTGTTCAATCTTAATCAATCGTTCGTCATACGCTTGCTTTGCAGTTATAAAACCGCTCTTTCTGTATCGTATTCCGTCGATTTGAATTTCATAATTATATTTCCCGGTTTGTTTATGCCGGGTTACTCCCTTATATCCGGTTGTGTTATCTCGGCGTATTCGCCTATTTCTATTATTTTCCGAATGAGTAACAAAACGGCAATTTTCCGGGCTATATATCCCGTCGTTATCTATCCGGTCAATTTCTAAACCGGGGTTATATCCATTTTCTAAAGCCCAATTTTTGAAGGCATCAAAACAAAACCATTCTTTGCAAATAGTTATTCCACGACCTCCATAATTGTTATAATCCTTTCTTTTAGGATTATAACAACGGGCTTTTATACTTTCCCAAAGTCGGTACAACTTTGTCGCTGAAACTCTTTTTTTCATTTTTCAAACCTTAAATAATGATAGATATAAATTTCGTCCTTAATCATTCGGTCAAACGTCCGTTTAATTTCTTTGCGCCGGGCAACCTCAAAGGCTGTATAATCAATTTCCGGGCTTTGGGTTCCTTGTTTCCGAACGTGGTAAACGGTAAATTCATTAACGAACCCACGGGCGGCACGTGCCAAAAATCGGTTATATGCTTCTTTCCGGTCGTCCTCGGTTTCTTTCACTTCATCCGCTAACCCAACGCCCAACAACCAATTATAAACAAACATTTCGTCGGTTAATCCAAACACTAAACGCCCGGTATATTTATAGCGCAAAAAACACATTAAACAAGTCATAACCGATTGATTGCGATAATACCGGATTTGCTCCGGGCTTAACTCCTTTTTCGGTTCCGGCAACGCTGTATATGCTTTGCCGATAACTTGGTTTTGTTTCCGGCAATATGCGTTCAATACTCTTGCGAAATAATCGGCGTTGAATTGTTGGTAATGTTTCCGTTCGGCGTTGCCGTCCCTATCCTTTGGCAAATAGTCGTCTAATTCCCCGGTAATCAGCAATTCAAACGCTAATTTAACCTCCGATAATGTTAATTGCGAATAATAGCGTTTTAGCAAATCCAACAACCGGGTACAAATATACGTCCAATCGTCCCAGTTTTCCGTGGGAATGATAAACCCCACGTCCATTGCGATAAACCGGAACATTTGCCCGGTTTTGGCAATCAACGTTTCGTCGTCAATCTCGGCAATCTGTTTTTTTGTGGACGCCACGAAAATATACTTTTCAACCGGGGTTAATGCTTTTGCAACCTCCGGCAATTGTACCATTTTACGGCGAATCTCAATTGCTTTTATTCCGGGCTTTGGGTTGTATATTTCCAACGCCACATTTTGAACATTTGCTTTTTCCGGTAAATTTTCCATATTACAATTTACTTAACCATTGTTCATAAATATTATTTGCTACGTTTGCCATCATTACGGGCGGTACGGACATTCCGCACACATAATGGGGTTTATTACCCGCAAAATTGTAGTCTTGTGGAAATGTTGCAATTGTCGTCACTTCTTGGGTCGAAAGATAAAACGGTTTATCATAATGCACCGTTGAATTTTCTTTTCCCGTAAGAGTACTGCACACACGGTCAAGGAATGCAAATTTCGTGTTGAATGTCAATCGCCGTCCATAAAGCCTTGTTGTTACATCACCAAAATTATCATCGGTCGGCAATCTTGATTCCCATCTTTTCCGCATCTCCTTTGATTTTATTTCACGACCAACGCCCGCAACGACATCGGAAAACATAGTTGGTGCTTCTTTGAAGTCAAGGTCTAATTTCGGCACATCATTGAAAAGGCTTTGCATCACCAAAAATGGGGTTGCAAGGTCTTTCCGTAAACAGATAAAGAAAACCCGTTCACGCCGTTGCGGAACACCCATCTTTTGTGCATCAAGCAACCAATGTTGGCAATAATACCCGGCATCCTCGAAGCCCTCGTATATCCGTCTTACATAATCCTTGGCTTCACCAAGCAACAACCCCTTGACATTTTCGGCGACAACGACTTTGGGTTGCAGCTTCTTTGCAAGGTCTATGAAGTCAAAAAACAAGGTGTCTAAAACTTGTTCGGCTTGCCCCTCCCTAAATTTCTTTTTTACTCCCCATGAATCTTCACGGCTCCCGGAAATACTAAATGTAGAACATGGAGGCGAACCGTCTAATATATCCAAATTATACAATTCTTCCGGCAATTCATTAGATTTTACCATATCCCTTATATCACATACGTAATTGTATTTAGGATTATTATTTCTTACATAACATTCGTTCATTTTTGGGTCTATTTCATTACAGCCTATTACATCAAATCCCGCTAACTTATATCCCATCGTTGAACCTCCTCCACATGCAAAACATGAAAAAACTTTTCCTTTGTCTTTCGTGAAATTTGCATCTTTCAACGTCCAATTGTAACTAAATCTATGTCCTTTTCCCATAATCAAAAATCATCATTTAAATATTTGACTGCATCAGATACGTTTATCTTGGATTTGCTTTGTTGGAATTGCGGTTTCAAATGTAATTTGTTGCGTTCCACATCGCCACGGATAAAATTACGCACGGTCGCCAACCAACCGTTTTTAGTTCGCTTCATATTCTTTTGGTCGCTCCAATCGCTAACCGAATGAAAGTAATAAACCAAATCGACCTTTTCAAATTCCGGTGTCGCAAACTTACTTTCAAACTCTGAATAATCCACGCCAACGCCGTTTTCAAATTTAACCATTTTGTAAACGGCGGAATTGCGGAATAACGTTTTTTTCTCTTTTGGTTCCTCAACCTTTGTTTCTTCATCCGGGAATAATCCGGGGTTCTTTACCCCGGTATTATCATTATCAAAAGAGGTATTAATATCATCTATCTTTATTATGTCGGATTTTCCAACCACGGTGGTTGGATTTTCCAACCGGGGGGTAGTTGGATTTTCCAACCGGGGGGTAGTTGGATTTTCCAACCACTCCAAAGCAACCCAATAATTAGACGTATATTCACAATAACGCACCTTATTTTTTTCATACTCAAACTTATTGATATACTGTTTATCAACTAATTGTTTGAGTAACTTAATAACCGTGCTTTTATCTAATCCCGTCCATTCGATAAGATACCGCAACGAACCCTTAAAACGGCTTTCGCCGTCTTGACTAAAACCATGTATCAAAGCGAAAACCAACAATTCGTTACCTTTCAATTTAAGTTTCGTAATCATTGGGGCTAATATGGTTATGAAATTACTATCCCTTATTGTCATTTTCAACAAATTTAATGTTATTACCGTCTTTTCGTTCGTGTGCATTACACGGGAACCGTTTACATGAACCGGGGAATTTATGGAAATAACAACTTTCACAACCTTGCCAACCCGTCCTTTTAATGGCTCTTATCTCTGTATGATTAACAATAATTGTTTCGTTAATCTCTATTTCAATTTTTTGTCCCATTATTTGCCGCCCTCCAATTCTTTAACGGGTTCCCATGCCTTACGTACTTTTAAAACATTGTCGGCACTCTCATTGGGAACCAACGACACGACGGGAAAACGGGAACGGTCGCCCGGCTTTTGGGTCGTGGCAAATTGTACATTCAAATCAAAGATAATGCCTTTGCAAAATCCACGTTCCAATAACATACCGTCGAACGTTTCCCGGATTTGCGGAATTGTGGACGCCGTACCCTTTGTTGCGAATTGCCAAACCCCGGCAACCCCACGAACCAAAGGGACAATAAAGTTTAGCGTTAATGTAACCTCCCAACCGTCGCAATCGGGTTGGCGGCTCTTTTTATTCGGGTAACGCTTGGTTATCGACTGCATTAAGTTTGGGTATTTCTCCGTTGTCAACGTTTCGTATTTCTTTCCGTCCCATACTTGGAACGTGTCGCCATCGCCCGCCGCAATCAATCGCCCGTCGTCGTCCCGGTATTCGTAACGCTCGTTACATACTTTTGCCGGGTCGTCGTCCGGGAAAACAATTTGTATTGTTTGCGGCTTTTCGCCGTATGCCTGTGTAAATAACCCGGCATACTTTCCCGTTGGTATGAAGTAATCAACGCTTTGCGGATAACCGTTTGCGTTTTTCATACCGATTTTTATTTGACCGACACGGGGCAATATCAAACGGGATTTTCCCGCCTCCGGTCTAACAATTCTACCTTTTATATTTCCATTCATAACCTTTATGTTTTTTGCGTAATCCTTTGCAACATCTTACTATTAGCGAATTATTAAAACCGTCCCTTTCTGCCAAATTTATAGATTGGTATTCTTTAATAACAACGCCATTTTTAAGCATTAAAACCGCTTTTGATAAGTGGTTATTGGCTCCAAATTTACCCGTCATTGGCTTACTTGCGCTTTTAGATTGCCGTTGTTTTGTAATCGGATTATTGTTATTTTCCGAATGTGTAACCCAACGCAAATTATCCACATGGTTATTAAACGGGTTCCCGTCGATATGGTCGATACATGGTTTATTTCGTGGATTATCAATATATGTTTCGGCAACTAATCTATGAACATAGATAGTATATTTTATACCAAAATTATAAAGACAAACGCACAAATAACCCTTACGCAAAAACGGCTTTAATTCTTTCCCCGTTATTTTAGAGAAAACAACGCCGTTTTTGTTTATCAAATAGCAATCAAATCTTTTTATCGTTTTCATATTTCGGGGTCGTCGTTCAACAATCTTTTCTTATTCTCGTTTTTGGGCTTTTTGGGCGCATTTGCGGGATTTTGTTCCTTTTCCGGTGCAACCGTCCGTTCTGCCGCCTTTCGTCCCGTGGCGGGCTTCTTTTCCGCCTCCTTTGTCGTTTTACCGGTGCGTTTCACAATCTTTGTTTTCTTAATCTCCGGTTCCGGCGTTTGTTCCGGGGCAACCGCATCCGCTTTGACGGTATCGGCGGCGTCCGTGGTTTCGTCCGGGGTCGCCTCTTTGGGGGCTTTTGTTTTAATCAATTCCGCCAAAGACAACGATATTACATTTTGGGACAAATCCGGGGCGTCGTCCAATACAACCATACCATTAACCGCCGTAAACGTGTTGTCCCGCTTTTCGTCCTCAATGGCTGCAATTTCTAACAGATACGGGATTTTCCGTATATTGGGGCTATCCGTTTGTTCTTTCAAATTGTACGACGGACGTTTGCGCCAATCTTTCGGGCTGAAATTGAAAATACGTGTAACGGGGAATTGCTCAAAATTGACGTTCCACATATCCCGGTACATTCCTAATTGTATCTCGCTTTCCTCGTAAAATCCTTTGCGTCCGCTCTTAAAATCGACGATTGCGTTAATACGTTCGTCGCCGCCTATCTTTGCCAACATGGTACACGGGCAATCAATCATTCCGGCATACTTGTAATATGGATGCACTAAAGCAATTTCAACCGCCAACGGGCGCACGTCGTAATCTAATACGAATTGAGCAAACGCCAATACGTCCTTTTTCAAATCGTCGGCATAATATATAAAATCGTCCGGCAATCGGTAAACCTCAATATATTCTTTTAGTTTGCCTTTTAACCCGTCCAAATCATAAGCCCGGTTAATTAATAATTCCTCAAATGCGGCGTGCATAAACGTACCATACGCCGCCCGTTCGCCTTTGTATCGTTCCGCTTCCTCAATGCCTTTGTTGGCAATCCATTGTATTAAGTGCGGGGCTTTGGGTAACGTTTGGGACAATATCGTTGTAACCGACGGGAAAAACTCCGGGTTCCCGTTGTCGTCATATCGGTAATAATAGCGGTGTCCCTTACTATTCAATTGCCAAACCTTATACGGGGGTTCAATCAACGTTTTTTCATCAAAAAACATTGCCGTCATTTCCTCAACCGTCATGCCCGGCAATATCTCAAATATTCCGGTTGGTTGCTCAACCTCGACCGCTTCAAACGGGGGGATTATTTGTTGTTGTTCCTCGGTAATTTCCGGGAATTGGTCGGCGGGAACGGCTCCCAAATTTTCGACCGTCTTTTGTACCGGGTTTTCCGGTTTCTTTTTGTTCGCTCTCATTTTCTACTCTTTTTTAATTCTGAAAATCCACATAATACCATTACGGCACACATACCCGCAAACATCAATTGCCACGGGTTCCACAATGCGCCAATCAGACAAACAACGCCCAACGTTCCAAACGTCGAAATAATCGCTTTCGCTTGGAACCTATCGGAAAACATAACGTCCGCCATACGTTCAAACCATTGTAACCCGTTATTCTTCATATCCAAACAAATAATTAGGGGTGCAATTACACATTTCGCAAATGATAACAACCCATTCCGGGCGTATCTGTTTGGTCGTACCGTTACATAAGTTAGTCATATTAACTTGTTGTGCGCTTTCGGTGCGTCCCTCCCATAAACGGGCGGCAACCTCTTTTTTATAAACTTTAATTCCGGCGGTTTGCGCCCGTGCGATTGCCTCGTTTACTCTTAATTTCGTCATTTCTGCCATTTCTTTAGTCTTTTATTGTTAATAACTCGGTTCGTTGCTCTCTTTGTGTCCGCAATGCGTACACGTCATTTCCTCCCAAATTGCGGTATATTCCGGCGGGGTCAAATATCCGTCGCCTCCGGTCTGTTTATATTCCCCGTCGGTAACTTCCATTTCGCCGCCGCACTCCGGGCAATCGTCGTTACCCATTAAATCCAAATCCGGTACAATGAAATATACCCGTTTCAGATATACGCCCAACGCCTCGGAAATTGCCGCATAACAATTGGCGGTTTGTTCCTCGGTTACGTCCTCGTTTATTGCATCGAAAACGGAAACGCCCCAATTGTCCGGGGTGTCCTCAATAACTTTGTTTTTGAGTAATTCCGAAATGATAATTTCGGCAACTTGGTTGGCTGTTTTCCCGCTATCGGTCGCCAATCTCTTTAATAAATCGCTCTCTTTTATTCTCATATCTTTGCCGGGTACTCCCCCGGTGGGTTTTTGTTTCTGCAAAAGTACAAATAAAATCTATATTACCAAAAACAAAACCTTTGAAAGTTTTATTTGTTCACGTTGGACGCTTGTAATACAGATAAAAAGCACTAATTTTGTTGCACCGCATAACCTTACAACATCGCTCTCGGTTATTGCGTACCAACCCCCGGCGTTACTTCATTGCGTCGGGGGTTATCTTTTTAATCATGTATTCCAAATTCACAATCGCCCCATTGGTCGAAATCCGCCCCGTCATAACTTAACGGGTAACGTTCCGGTTCCGGGCAATCCGTCCAACATTCCCGACGTACATTATTTACGGCGACCCGTTCCGGGTTATATCCGGGTTTATTCTTTTCCCTCAATTGGGCGGCGCAACTCTTACAACAACAACGTCCCCAACCTCGGCGTAAATTCCGGGTATCGGCGTTGTATTCTTTGCCGCAATTGTCGCAATTCCTTTTTATCATTCCCATATATTAACCCTTTGTAAATCCCTTAAATGCTACATGGTAAACGTCGTATTGTTTCCCGGTAACATAGAACTCAATCATACGGTTGGCGTTTCCGACGTCGTTTATTGCAATAGTTGGGTACGGTTCCCCCGGCAATTGGTTATAATCGCTTTCAATATCCCGGAACCCCTCCGGGAACTCCGAACGGTCGGCGGAAAAATACCGGGTTAAACTCTCTTTTATCCGGTTCAACATTTCGTCCCCGTTTGGCTCAAAATACGCTTTTATCTTTTCTTGTTTTCTTAATGCAAATCGCATGGGTATTTGTTTTAATAGGTTCTTAATTCCCCGTCCATCGGTAACGGTGCGCCCGGTAAACCAACCGGAATACGGGTATAATGTAACCGGGGAACCCCGGAACGTAAATTGTAAGGTGTGGCATTTGACCTCCGTAACCGGATAACCCAACGCCGTTATTTGGTTCCGTGCGTATTCCATGCGCTTTGGTTCTAATTCCTTTTGTTTTTCAATATCTAATCGTCCCATAATTCACTAAAATAATGTATTGTTTTGCCCGGTATCAATTCCCCGGTTTTTTTATTCTTTCGTCCCGGTTTAAATGGCTGTGGAATACGGTTTTGTAACTCCATTAATTCCGTCCATGTTTCCGGCAAATATCGTTTAATGTTTTGTAACTCCTTTAAATTCTTATTGCGGCAAATTCGACAACTAACCCGGTCTAATATTTCATATAATCGGACGCCGTTTTGTTCCCAATAAATACCCCGGTCGTAACAATATTGTAAGGCTTGTGCCTCTGTTATACCCATTTCAACCAACGGTAATACTTTGTTTTCCCGGCGTTCTTTTTCGATACGTTCCGTTTCGTCGGCGGCAATAGCCACATATTCACGGGCGGACGTTCTTTTTGAAACAATCGCTTTACTATCAACGTCAATAACTTGGTACTCGTATTTCTTTCCCTTTACTTTCTTAACTAAAATGTACTTTGCCATGATTGAAAATTTATATTGTTCCGGGGAAAACGCCCCGTCGTTGTTTACTGATAATAGAAAGTGATTTTAACGCCTCGGCGCAATTTGCAAACCTCTTTGTCGTCGTAACAATTGAAAGCACGTTTTAACAAGCGATTGACTAACTTAATGTCGCCGACAATCTTTATTAAACCGGACACGCCAACCAATACATTAACCTTTTTGCCGTTTACAATTCCGTTTACCTTGATTTTGAAATTGCGGTTAATCTCTTTTGTTGTGTAATCTAATCCGTTATAAATGCTTTGAGTATTCATATTGTTTCGCTCTCTATTTTCCAGGAAAACGCCCGGTCGTTCTTGCTTGATGATGCAAATATATAACCTTTATTTTAATTATCAAAGGTTTTATCTTTTATTTTTGGTTTAAACTGTAAAAAGTTTTGTTT